>ERZ773043.140-NODE-140-length-37882-cov-6.251328_pt1 | contig 37882 bp, 39 predicted proteins | sample MGYA00580636_ERZ773043 | MGnify/ENA primary metagenome ERZ773043 (study PRJEB29015, sample SAMEA2737992) | human oral metagenome | biome: human oral; feature: human-associated habitat; material: dental | place: China | collected 2065 ...
TTACGATGCATTGCGTTTCGCAGATAAACTCCTCACCCAACCTTTATTGCTCATCGTCGGCGAACAATCCGACACGGCGTATCAGGCGGAATCCATCCTTGAGCGCGCTGCTTCCGCCAAGAAAGAACTGGTACGCATTGAAGGCGCAACCCACGTTTCTTTATATGATAAAGACGCAGACAAAGCGGTTGAAAAACTGGCAGGGTTCTTTAAGGAAAACCTGTAGTTTTAAGCAATATCATGCCGCTTGGAGGCTACCTGAAAAAAGCAGCCTGCACCTTTAAAAAACAAGTGCAGGCTGTTTTTTTCAGACGACCTTTACAGCTTAAAGAGGTCGTCTGAAAGCATCTTTTAAGCAGATAGATGACGTTAGATAGTGTCGTCAAACTATAAACAATGTGGTAACACCTCTTCATGTTATTCATAACGGGAGGGGCTATGTACGCACATCGACGACATGATATTTCTGACAGGGTTTGGGAAAACATACAGGTACATCTCCCCGGCAAAAAAGGGGGTGTTGGTCGCCCGGCCGGAGACAACAGGCTGTTTATTAACGCGGTGTTCTGGATATTGCGAACGGGAGCGCCATGGCGTGATCTGCCTCCTGACTTTGGGGACTGGAAAAATACCCATCGCCGGTTTTGCCGTTGGCGTGACCGGGGTGTTTGGGAAAAACTCCTTGAAGTGCTCATGGTTGAGCCTGACCATGAGTGGCTGATGATTGATGCGAGCCATTGCAAAGTGCATCCCCATGCTGCCGGAGCGGTTGGCGGCAACCAGGCGATGAATCGCACAAAAGGGGGCTCAACACCAAAATACATCTGGCCGTGGATGCGCATGGTATGCCGCTCAGAGTTGCTGTTACAGAAGGTACCAGAGCTGATTGCAAGGAAGCGTGCGCATTGATTGACGGCTTGAGCGCGGAAGCGCTTTTGGCTGATCGGGGATATGACAGCAATGAGCTTATAGACAAGGTTGTTGAGTCCGGCTGCCAGCTCGTCATCCCGCCCAAAAAGAATCGCAGGGAGCAACGCGATTATGACAAAGCTCTATACCGTGTATGCCACTTGGTCGAGAACGCCTTTCTTCACCTCAAGAGATGGCGTGGCATCGCCACACGTTATGCAAAATAAAGTCTCTCCTTCCTCGCCGCAGTACAAATCAGATGTATCTCGTTGTGGGCAGAAATAATTTGACGGCTCTATCTAGAAACGTAGCGGAGGATAAAACTTTGCTGTTGACCTCTTACCCTAAAGAGGTGAAGTCTGCGCGGTACAGGTTAACGGCAGGGGTGCAAACATAACGCCGCTGAGCGAGCGCCACTCGTTACAAAATCACCGCGCCTAAGAGCGAGTTGGCGCTTAGCTACTGCACTTCAAATGATCTGAATGCCACAATGATATTTCGTAAAATTTCAAAGTCGATGTATTGGTATCCGCAGGTCGATCTGAAAAATTGAAGGAGAGAAAATGGGCTACGACATAAGCTACCACGCGATCGGCAAGGAAGAGATGGAACAGTGGTATTTCGAGCCGCTAAAGCGCGCGCAAAAGGGCAATTTTGAGAGCATCGCTAAAATTGCACGCCCAAGCGGGATGGATGAATTTTATGTAGAAAAATACACCGATAGCTTCCGCTCGGCGCTTGAATACGGCGTAGACAGCATTTTTAATAAAACGCACGGATTTCATATAGCCGTGGCACAGGGCTATTTCAGAGAATATTTTTACACGCGCGGTACGGCGTTTAGCTTTTTGGCAGAGCAAAATTCTAAATTTAAGCCCTACATAAGCGATTGGCGCGAGGTTTTGCCGGCGGAATTTCTAGTGGAATTTAGCGGGCAGATTCACAACGAGATCATCGAGAGTTACTGCTGCGGTGCGTATCTGGATGCTGCTAGCGTGCAGAAACTGCTACGCGATTATGAAGCGGGCGGGGAGATAAAAGAGGCGATCGACGAATTTTATGTGCAGAATTTACCCGTGTTTTTAAAGGCGCTAAATTTAGCGCGCGAGCTAGGGATAGGGTTGCTTGAGGCTACCGAGGTCGTTGAGCCTAATCCGTTTGATCTGAATAAGTCCGAGTCGTTTTCAAATCTTTTTAATTGTGATACACAAGGCGCGCTGATCTATGCGGAAATTGCCGCGCAGCAAGTCAGCGAAGCAATAAAGCGAGATAAGGCGGCGCACGGTGGGGGTGAAAAACATAGCGACGAGAATCCTGCCTCGCATAGCGGCAGTAAAAAATCGCTTTTTGATAAGATCAAAGGGGTTTTTAAATAGCAAATTGAATCAGTAAATTTTGAAATAAATTTGTGAAGTAGACCTTAAAATTTGTGCTACGAGTAAAGTGTGTCTTTAAATTTACGAATAAAATTGTGCATTTTTACCCAAAAGATACGATAGGCAAGGAATTGCGCGGTGCCTATGTTTGTCTTGTGCAAGCGAAATAAAATTTTACCGAACAAAAGCGATGAACTATCTAGAATTGTTGCTTTTGTTCGGGATTAGCAGATCTTGCAGTTCTTGTCGCACCGAGATTTTCGCGCGCGAGTCTAAGATATGCGAGTAGATGATGAAATTTGCGAGTACCTTTTCTCCGATATTATTAGCTAAAAAGGGTGTAAATTGCATTACCCCAAAGGTGTATGAGGTAGAAACGGCGCTTGGGATAAAGCGGCTCTTTTAACGCGAGCGCTAAAATAAGCACCTTGCGGCGGTTGTCGCCGTCACCGATATACTCCATAAATGACATCGGATAAAAACTGTCCTTGCCGTAAGCTGTCTATTTAATATTTAAATCTCTGTAATTACGAAATCACTTTTGAAAGAACTACTAAATATACCGTTTTTCATTTCTTTCTATTAAATGAACTTGCTCAGATAAGAATAAGGTTCAATTGCTTGATATGCGATGTGGCTCGAGTGATGGGGCTTTGAACATCGATTGGCGATCGTTTATGTGATCCATGTGATTTTTGCGGCACTTTGCTCAGAGACTCTGTGCGGATGCTTATGTAAATGATGAAAATCGTCGGACAATATCCGGAAGTGTCTGGTATGCCGGGTTTCATGAATATTCGAGGAAGAGACGTTATGCATGGCGATACCGTTTTGTGTGCTATTCAGGGCGATATTACGCGCCTGGAGGTCGATGCCATCGTGAATGCGGCCAATTCGACGTTGCTGGGCGGCGGCGGTGTTGATGGCGCAATACATCGTGCGGCAGGGCCGGATTTGCTGGCCGAGTGTAGAACATTAGGCGGTTGCCAGACGGGTGAGGCGAAGATGACACAGGGTTATCACTTGCCGGCGCGTTATGTCATTCATACCGTCGGCCCGGTTTGGCGTGGCGGTGGGCATGGTGAGCCGGCGTTGCTGGCAGCCTGTTACCGGAATTCGTTGTTATTGGCGGCAGAATGGCGGGTGTCGAGTATTGCTTTTCCCTGCATCAGTACGGGTGTGTATGGGTATCCTTTTGAGGCGGCTGCCGATCTGGCACTGGCGAGCGTGCGCGCAACTTTGCTGGAGATAGATGCCATGCCGAAAATGTCGAAAATCTGCAAAGTCGTATTCTGCTGTTTTTCGCAGTCAGATTATTTGTATTACGCGTGCTGCCTGGGTGTCGGTACGGATTCTCGAAAGCAGGGAGATGCGCTATAGTCAATCCGCTCCCGCAGCTCTGAGCCTGCGGCGCACGTCCGGATTCTACGGGTGATTGCGTTATCTGCCTAACGATCTGGGCGGGTGGTTTCCATGAAAAATTTGTCGCTTCCTTACTCATATCTATCGGGCAAAAAAACAGGATCGTCAGGGTAGAAATACCCGGATGCGCCGCGTTCAGCGGGTTTGGGTTTGGGGATGATCGGGGAAGGACGGGAAAGTGCTCCTGAAACCCAGGTGTTTAGCGGGATGTCTGGTGAGGTGTTTGTCTAGATAATTATTTAGAGGAGGGGTCATGAAAGAACTTGTTTATCGATGGGCGGCAATCGCTCTATGCGGGCTGTCTGCTTCGCTGGCTTTTGCGGCAGAGGGCAGTGCTGCGGACGAAGTGCGCAAGGCGTGGCTGACGGGCAAGCTGTATGGAAACGATAACGATGGCGCTTCCCTGCGGCGGGTTACGATCAACGAAAGTTCGCCGGGCAGTTTTTCCGTGCAGATCGACAATCAGTTCGGTTTTCAGTGTGCGCTGGTTTTTGGCGACGATGGGCATCCGCGGCAGTTGTCGGACTGTACGTCAAAAGGCGTTCGTGAAGGGAACAAGAATGATGAATGGTTCGTCAAGGAGCCGCAGGTCATTGATCTGAACTGCGCTAAACTGGCCAAAGAGATCGTATGCAAAGGACGCTACGTGCTGGCTTCGGGAAATTTCGTGCTGGGCCCTTCGGAAATGACCATCGCCATGCCGCGTACGGCGCTGCCGCAGACCAAGGCGGGGTTGATCAACCAGCCAACACTGGCGTATTGCACAGCCAGCAATGTCAATGTGCGGAGCGAACCTTCCACGACGAGCGATGTTGTCGGGCAGCTTGGCGCCGGGCGCGTGGTGTTGATCAGCTCGTGGAACGGAGAAAATGGCGCTTGGTACAAGGTGGATTTGCCCGAGGAGAAAGGTTCAGGCTGGGTGTTTGGCGAGTACCTGACCCTTCCCGATGCTCCGATGCCGTATCTGGCGCAGATTCTGCTCGATTTTGGCAATACGCCGGCCAAGGCGCAGGCCTTGTTTGGGCCGCCTGCCAAGGTCGTGCAAACCACGCTGGAAGCCGAGGGTAAGCACGTTAATCAGGAAACCTTGTTCTATCCTGAGCATCAGGCCGTGTATGTGGGCGGTGCGCTTTCCCGCATTGTTCTTGAACCAGAAAGCTCGTTGACGCTGGGTCGCTGGAAACTCGGGCAATCGACAGCATCTTTGGCGCCATTGGGTGATGCCGAGAAAAAAGGGGGGGAATGGTCATTCACCATTTCTCCTTCAGATACGCTTCGCTTCAAAATCCGGCAAAATAAAATTGCTGGCGCGGAGTACGTGAAAACCCCGGGTGATTAATCAGAAGACGGGGCAATGCGCAGACACCCATTGAACACGTATTGACATCGCTATGCTATGAAAACGGCTATTTCAGGATTACGGGCAATCACGCTCTCTTTTGCCCTGCTGTTGGGGGTATATCTCCTCACGGCGTTGCTGGCGAATATCGTCAGTCTCGCGGATGCTGCGGATCGCATGCATGGCGGCAGCGGTGTATTCATATTCTGGGGGTTGCTTTCCCTGTCGTTCTTACTGCTGGTTGCGCCTTTCGCACTCTTTTTCCGTTTGCCTAAAGCGCTGACGCCGCCACCCAGTGTCGCTGATCCAGCGTATGAGGCATTTTTACAGGCATTCATTGCGCGTCTGCGAGTCAATCCGCTGCTTGCCGGGGTGACGATTAACAATGAGGCGGATGTGGTCAGCGCTTGTGCCAAACTGGAAAAGACCGTCGATGAATTGATCAAGGAAACGGCCAGTACGGTATTTGTCAGTACGGCGGTCATGCAGAATGGCCGACTGGACGGGTTGATCGTATTTTTTACGCAAATCCGTCTCGTTTGGCGGATTGCGCAGGTATATACGCAGCGTCCGTCGCCGCGCCAGATGCTGTATCTCTACAGCAATGTCGGCATGAATGCGTTGGTGGCGGAAAATCTTCAGGAAATCGAGTTCATGGAAATTGCAGCTCCGATCGTGACAGCGATTGTCCCTTCGCTGAAAGGTGCTTTGCCCGGATTTCAGGGGGTTTCGACGCTGCTGGTCAATAGCCTGGCAAGCGGCTGTTCGAATGCGTTCCTAACGTTGCGTGTTGGCCTGATGGCGCGGGTGTACTGTGCGTCTCTAACCCGACCGGAACCGTCTGCGCTCAAGAAAAATGCGACCGTTCTGGCCATGGGAATGGTTGGCGGCATTGCCAGAACGCAGGGTGAACGCGTGGTCAAAAGTTCATGGCATGCCGTTAGCCGGGCAGTCGGCTCTGCTATGGATGCTTCGGTTGAGACAGTAAAAAGCACAGTCGGCCAGACTACTGATGTCGCCGTGGAGGCGGCCAGGTCGGTTGGCGGCGTCTTCAGCCGTACCTGGGGATCGCTAAAATCCTCGTTGTCGAAGAAAACGGACAGAGAGCCAGAATCTTCAGAACGCCGATAAAAAAATCCCGCATCGGTTTGACGCGGGATAAATCTCATCATTGCGATGAGTCAGGGAGGGTCAAATGTTGCCAGCAAGGAGTGCTAAGACAACGCTTGCAGTATAAGGCGTAAAAGTGTGTTATTGGCTTGCTGTCTGCGGCAAATGCGCATGAGTTATACATATGTTGGGTAACTCCGGTTTGCCGTTTGTGCCATACATGGATCCCGGCACTGTGTTTGAGTCATCCGGCGTAGAATCGTAACGATTTTGTGTGAAAGTTAGGGAAAGGGCGGCGATGCGTGCGCGTGCAATCAAGTTGATGCTGGGCATAGGATTGATGGCGGCCAGTCTGTCCCTATATGCCCAGGGTGTGTATGTGACGCGGGGTGCCAACGGGCCAGTATTTTCCGACAAGCCACAGCCCGGTGCCAAGGAAATGCGCTTGAAACCATTGAATGTGGTGCCGGCGCAAAAAGTACCGCAGGAAAAGACGGCATCTGGCACGTCAGCCGGTACGCTGCAAGAACGTGCGGGAAAGCAGGCAGTACCTGAAGATACGCCTTATCGAACATTCTCGATCTTGTCTCCGGAGCAGGATGGTAGTGTTGTTGCCAATACCGGCAGTTTCACGGTGCGGCTGGCGGTCGATCCGCCATTACGGCTTGGTGAGGGGCACGCATTTGTGATCAGCCTCAACGGGCAGCCTGTCGGGCAGCGTTTTACTGCTACTGAATTCATGTTTCCGCCCGAGTTCTGGGGAGGCGTACCGCCCATCAATCAACGTGCCCAGCTCGACGTCAGTATCGTGGATAGCGCCGGGCGAATCATCATGCATGCGCAGCCTGCGGTATTTTTTATGCGTTATACAACGGTGCTACAACGGCCTCATTCACTGCCTCCACCGTATCCGCCACCTCCTCCGTATCCCATGTACCCGCCGCCTCCACGGGGTAGGCCGCCGATGTATCCGCCACCGGTGTCTCATCCGCTTCCCCCCCCATCTGCACCGGCGTATATCCCGCCGTGGAAGCCGGCTTATCCCCGTCCGCTGTTTCCTGGCAGCCGTGTGGTCGAAATGCCGCCCGGCACGCCGCCACAAACACCGGACAATCGCGGAAATCACAGAGAGCGCTGGAGCAGATAGCGTGAAATAGCGTGAAGTAATTTGTGGCGTGTGTAACGCGGAGTCTGCGGTTTTGCGTATCAGGACAATGAAGGTCTGGAAGGCTGTGAATGCGGAACGCCTACAAATACAGGACGTGAGCGTACCGGCGAATACTTTTATTACAGGCATTGCCGGTATCGGCGGCTACCTGCTGCTGCCGTTAGTTGCTTTAGTTGCCCCCTTTGTCTGGCTCGCGAATTCCCCTGAACATATGAAGTAGGGAGGCGTTGCGGTGCGCTGAACGCTTCTGCTAGGTATGCAATTTCCGTTTGCGATGAAGTGCTTGCATGCCGCCCGCGGTTTTCCAGCTTGCCGGAAAGCGTGTTCGGCTTATAATACGCGCGCTTTATCCAGCCCGCGCCCCTGTAGCATGAAGGTCGTGCAGTTGATTTGTAATCATCAGGTCGTGGTTCGATTCCGCGCAGGGGCACCAGGGCGAAGTAAAACAGCCGTTCAAGAATATTCAGCATGCTTTTATTTCAGTGGCACGGCAAACGCAGGCAGAGTGGTACGGCTGTTCTGAAATGTAATGCGCCATGACCAAACTCAGGCAGACCCGGCAGATGATCGACGCGGCCATGGCGGACGCACAACGGCCGGCGTTGGCGCTTTCCGGTGGTAAGGACTCGCTCCTGCTATTGGCGTTGTGCAAACCGTATCGTAAGCGTTTGCATGTTGTCTGGGCGCGGACAAGCGAAACGTTTCCGCATATGGTCGATTTTATGCGCGAGGTAACGCGCGGTTGGGATTTCCAGGAACTGGTCAGCGACCAATCTGCTTATTTTGCGACGCACGGTTTTCCGTCGGCGCTGATTCCAGTGCGGCACCGACCGCACGAGAAGAATCCGGGAATCCTCATTCAGTCCAACGGGTATTGCTGCAAGGCGCTCCAGTACAAACCCTTGGCGCGCTACCTCAAAGAGTACGGAACCGATCTGGTCTTGCACGGGCAGACGGCCGAAGATCTGCTGAATCATAAAACCTCATTTCCAGCCATGCTGAGCCCTTTGCCGCGTAGGCGGATTGTGGCGCCTTTGCGTAACTGGACGGCTGAGGAGGTACTGGCCTATTGCCAGCGACGGCGTGTGCCATTGCCTGAGCAATATGCTACGGGCTTGGCCGATTCGCTGGAATGCTGGAACTGTACCGTGCGTATCGATCTGGCTCGTTTTCGCTGGATGCAGGCGCATTACCCGGTACTGGCGGAAAAACTCGGCGCTTTGTTGGGATCGGTCTATGGTGCGGCGATTACCGATTACGAAACGCACATCGCCCCGGTGCTCGATGCCGCCAGAAATAAGGAAAAAGATCAGAAAATCAAGGTGGCCACGGCTTAGCGGCAGGTTTGGGTCGAATGCCGGTATGTGCGCACCGCATCTGCCCAGCAGTTGGGTGTTTCGTAGAGCCTGACGCGTTCTAGCCGCAGATGGTTGCCAAAGTTGTCGCAGAATATGCGGTCAAGAATGGCAAAAGCAGTTTCGGCCAGATTTTCTGCCGTCGGAATACATTCGAGAACGACGGTTTTGTGGCCGGGCAGCGTTTTCAGGAATTCGACGACGGCCGTATCGCCGGCATAAACGAGAAAAGCATGATCCCAGTGGTTGACCAGATGCCGTTTTGCCAGCGTCTTGATGTCGGCAAAATCCATCACCATACCGTTGGCTGCATCGCCGTCATGGCGGATGATGTTGCCGGCCAGGGTGATTTCGAGAACGTAACGATGACCGTGAAGATGACGGCAATGGCTTTTGTGATCGGGGATACGGTGGCCAGCGTCAAACTCCAGGCGGCGAGTGATGAACATGGGGAAATCCGGAGGAAAAATCAGCGCGCTGATTATATCGGAATCGCCATGACTGTTTTTGAAAGCGCATGTGATCTGTAGGCGTGTATGACGGTGCGTGCAAGCATCCGACTATCCGACCATCGACTATCATTACATTTTTGATTACCCCGTAATATCTGTCACATACCATGCTGACCGTCTCTGACCATCGCCGCGACAGCGCCGGAATGACTTATGTATACCCTGTCGTTTCCCGCCGCGCGGGCGGTGTTTCCGTCGGCATCAACCTCAATACGAATAACGCCTGCAACTGGGCGTGCCTGTACTGCCAGGTACCGGAGCTGAAGCGGGGCGGGCCGCCGCCGATCAATCTCGACCGGCTGGAAATGGAGCTTCGCTGTTTTTTGCGGGAAGCCGTACATGGGGACTATCTGGTGCGCAACGCGCCGCCAGAAGCGCGCCGCCTGGTGGATGTGGCGTTTTCCGGGAATGGTGAGCCAACCAGTGCGGTCGAGTTTGCCGATGCCGTGTTGCGGCTGGAACGTGTATTACAGGATCTTTCACTGCTCGGCGTACTCAAGGTACGCTTGATTACCAACGGCAGTTTGATGCATCGTGAAAACGTGCAATTAGGTCTTGCCCGTATCGCTCGGCTGGACGGTGAAGTTTGGCTCAAACTGGATCGGGCGACGGCTGCGGGCGTGCGCCGTATCAACGGCGTCGGCCATTTTTCATCGGCACGGCTGTGCGCAACGGTGCGTCAGTGTGCGCAACTTGTACCCATCTGGATTCAGACGTGCTGGTTCGCGTTGGACGGCGAAGCGCCGTCGACGCTGGAACAAGACGCCTATTTAGCGTGCATTGACCTACTGCGGCCGCATATTCAGGGGGTGCTGCTTTATGGGCCGGCCCGCCCTTCCTTGCAGCCTGAATCGTTTCGCATCTCTGCCGTGCCTCCGGAGATCATGCAGGGTGTTGCAGACAGGATCGAAGCGCTTGGCATCAAGGTCATCATGACGCCCTGAATGCGCGTGAACGTAAAGTCGTGTAATGGTTGATGTAAAGCGTAGGCATCGTAAAAAATCAGTTTTGGGCATCTGCCCAGTGATGGAATTCGGGTAGAATCCGTTGCGTTTATTGATAGAGAATGGATCAGGAATGGCGTTAATAGTCCAGAAGTTTGGCGGCACTTCGGTAGCAACGACCGAACGTATCAAGAATGTGGCAAAGCGCATTGCCCGCTGGAAGAAGCGGGGCCATGATGTCATCGTCGTCCCGTCGGCTATGTCCGGGGAGACGAATCGCCTGATTGCACTGGCTAAAGAAATCTCCGCCTCGCCCGATCCGCGTGAACTGGATGTGATTGCCTCAACCGGCGAGCAGGTGACGATCGGTCTGCTCTCCATGGCGTTGCAGGAACTGGGGCTGAAAGCCAAGAGTTATACCGGTCCGCAAGTAAAGGTATTGACGGATAGCGTATTTACCAAGGCGCGTATTCTGAAGATCGACGATGCGTTAATCCGTAAGGATCTGGACGCGGGTTATGTCGTCGTTGTGGCTGGTTTCCAGGGAGCAGATGCCGAAGGCAATATCACGACGCTTGGCCGCGGTGGTTCCGATACTTCGGCGGTGGCGTTGGCAGCCGCGCTGCATGCCGACGAATGCCAGATTTATACCGACGTGGATGGCGTCTATACAACCGATCCGCGTATCGTCCCGGAAGCGCGCAAACTCGATGCCATCACCTTCGAAGAAATGCTGGAAATGGCCAGTCTTGGCTCGAAAGTACTGCAAATCCGCGCTGTCGAGTTTGCCGGAAAATATAAAGTCAAATTGCGTGTGCTTTCCAGCTTCGAGGACGAAGGTGAGGGGACCCTGATTACTGTTGAGGAAGAAAAAACAATGGAACAACCGATCATTTCTGGCATTGCCTTCAACCGCGATGACGCCAAACTGACCATTTTTGGCGTGCCCGACAAGCCCAGCGTCGCGTACCAGATTCTTGGACCGATCGCCGACGCTAACATCGACGTTGACATGATCATCCAAAATGTCAGTCAAGAAGGGCTGACGGATTTCTCATTCACCGTCAATCGCAGCGACTACGCCAAAGCCAAGGCAATTCTCGAACAGAGCGCAGCCGGACTTGGTGCACGCGGCGTGACCGGCGACAACAAAACCTGCAAGGTTTCCATTATTGGCGTCGGCATGCATTCCCACCCGGGTATTGCCAGCCAGATGTTCAGTGCACTGGGCGCGGAAGGCATCAACATCCAGATGATTTCAACCTCGGAAATCAAGCTTTCTGTAGTGATTGAGGAAAAATATCTGGAACTGGCCGTCCGCATTCTGCACCGGACATTCGGCCTCGATAAAGAGTGAATAATTCTGTTAAATTGACCGGGCGCAGCTAAACGGCTATCATCGCGCCCTTCCGGAGACGTGGCCGAGAGGTCGAAGGCACTCCCCTGCTAAGGGAGCATGCGGGCAAAACCTGCATCGAGGGTTCGAATCCCTCCGTCTCCGCCAAACCCAGTAAAGACGGCCTTTCCGGCCGTCTTTGATTTTCTGGGCTATTTTCTTGTTAGATTATTCCAAAAAATATAAGTAGAAACCGTTATGTGAGATATTGTGTGAGATAACTAATAACTACGGAAATTATTCGTATACGAATCTATCTTTGGGATAGTTAAATAAAACGCCTCTTAATGGTGATTCCAAGGTTCGGAAGCTACTTATTTTCAAGACACTACCTATTTCGAGCTGTTTCTAGTACTCAAGAGTGATGCGTATAAATTAATGATGTTCTACTCAGCCAATCCATTGATTTTAATCGTATCTGGCTGTTTAGATAGCGGCGGAGAATAAAAATAGCGCTAGTTTCTTTTGCCGCATTTGTCTTGTATTGGTTTGGATGTTGGAGCCTAGTTTTTTTGAGTTATTTTTTTATTTAAGCGGCCGCGCAGTGCCATCTAACATACTACTAAAACCATTAATCTAATTTTGCGGAAATTTATGCCGCATCATATACGTCAAAGATAGGGGAATCGTTGCCGCAATGTTCGCCAGGTTTCCCAGACGAAAAAACTGCGCCGTGCCAGCCGAAATACGCGGCGACCATTCAGAATAGTCAACGTGGCAACGGCAAGTCCAGCGAGCAGTGGGTAACGTTTGACGTAGCTGATACCCGTATTAATGTACGTGCGCGCAACATCAATACGGTTGAGGGCGGCTTGCACCGGTTGCGTTTCCGCGGACAGGAAGTAGCGCTGTGTTGTAATGCGTTCAAGTAGCATGCCCCGCTGCAGCTGGATGTCATTCAGCCGGCGCATCGTGTTGCCCTATCGCAGCTTTCAATTGACGGAGATCCTCTTCCAATTCGGAGAGGCTGGCGTCAAACATCCGCCTGGGACGTTGCACGGCCTGTTTCAACCCGAACGCTAGCCAGATACTGGCACCCAGAAATGCTGCGCAGGAAATTCCCAATATAAGTACCCGGCTTTCCCAGAATGCCACCGTCAGAAACAAGACCAGCATGAGGAGGCCGATGCTTAGGCAGAAAGCCAGCCCAAGGGCTAGCAGAAAGAGCTGGAATGCCCGTAATTTTTCCTCTTCCAGCTCATTGCCCAACAATTCGAGGCGTGTTCTGCCGCTCGCCAGCAATGTGGCCGCCAGATTTTTCAGGGCGGAAAACAGGCTGCCCCGGTAGCCAGGCGTGGTACTCATGAAATTCCGCGCAAAAAATCCCAGAAACTTCAGATTCAACGACGGCTAGCGAAAATCCCGATCAACAAGCCAATGCTGGCGGCAATGCCGACGGCCTGCCAAGGATTTTCCTTGACATAGACATCTGTGGCGTGCGCGGCGGCTCGCGTTCTGCCGATCAGTTCATTTTCAACATCAATGAGCCGCGTCTTGGCGTCTTCCAGCCGCTCGCTGATTTGCCCGCGCAGTTCGACAACTTTTTCACCCGCCAGGTCGGCGGTGGCGCGCAAGATTTCCTCGGCGTCGGTAATCACAATTTTCAGATCTTCGACGAGCTTCTGCTTGCTCAGGTTAATCGAAAATTCGGATTCACTCTGTTTGGACTTGGATTGTCTGGGCATGATGATTTCCTTGCGTTGAGTTAAGTAAAAGTCAATCGGAGTTGCTCTAGGCGCCGTACTATCTATCGCCAGGGCATGCTGGGATGCCTTTCATGACACATAAATTCGTATACGGCATTCAGATGCAGGGTAACGAATTTGGCGTTTTGAATCAATTAAAATTCATCATGCGTAATCATAGTCGATGCGTAACGGGGCATGATCGGAAAAGCGTTCGGCTTTATAAATTTCTGTGGAACGCGCCCTATTGGCTAGTTCGGGTGTTGCCAATTGATAGTCGAGCCGCCAACCGATATTTTTAGCCCAGGCCTGACCGCGATTGCTCCACCAGGTGTAGCAGGCGTCTGTCGCATCCGGATGCAGACGACGATAAACATCGACCCAGCCTGCTTCGTTGAGCGTTTTGCCGAACCAGGCACGCTCTTCCGGCAAGAATCCGGAATTTTTCTGGTTATTTTTCCAGTTTTTGAGATCGATTTCCTGGTGGGCGATATTCCAGTCACCACAAACGACGATATCACGCTTTTCACGTGCTAACTGGGACAAGATGGGATAGAAACCATCCATGAACCGAAATTTAGCCGCTTGTCGCTCAGGCGAACTCGATCCGGAAGGCAGGTACAGTGAAATTACCGACAACCGGCCGATATCCACGCGCAGGTAGCGGCCTTCAGCGTCGAACTCAGGGATGCCGATACCTTGTTGAACCGCATCCGGCGGGTGGCGACTCCAGATGCCGACACCGCTGTAGCCTTTTTTCTCAGCCAGATGATAGTGTGCGTGCATGCCGGCAGGAGAAAGCATATCAGGCGCCAGATCGGCGGCCTGCGCCTTGATTTCCTGCAGGCAAACGACGTCGGCGTTCTGGCAGGCTTGCCAGGGAGCAAAGCCTTTGCGCCACGCCGAGCGAATTCCATTGAGATTTAGGGTAATGATGCGTAACATACAAGCCGTGACTCAGATAATGCTTGGTATTTCATGGATTTTCGTCAGGAATTCATAGAATTCGCCCTGAACCTGAATGTACTGCGTTTCGGCGAATTCAAGACTAAGGCCGGCCGCCTGTCACCGTACTTCTTCAATGCCGGGCTATTTAATGACGGCGCGGCGCTCGACCGACTTTCGCAATTTTACGCCAAGGCGATCCTTGCCAGCGGTGCATCGATGGACATGCTGTTCGGCCCCGCCTATAAAGGGATTCCGCTAGTTGCCGTGAGCGCTTTGGCACTTGCGCGCGCTGGTCGTAATGTGCCTTTTGCCTTCAATCGCAAAGAGGTGAAGGATCATGGCGAAGGCGGCCATATCATTGGCGCGAAACTGGCAGGGCGCGTGTTGGTCATCGACGATGTGATTTCTGCCGGTACCTCTGTGCGCGAATCGGTCGAAATCATCCGTGCTGCTGGGGCCGAGCCATGCGGTGTCGTGATTGCGCTCGATCGCATGGAACGGGGGACGGGCACCCTCTCTGCCGTGCAGGAAGTCGAACAGGATTTTGGAATTCCGGTTGTCGCCGTGGCGACGCTCAATGACCTGATGGCTTTTCTGAGCCATCATCCGGAATTTAAGGCGCATGAAAATGCGGTTTTACAATATCGTCGTCAGTATGGTGTCAATTAGTATGTCAAAAAAACTGTTTACGAATCTTGCCATTTTCGGCACTTTGTCTTTATTTGGCGGTGCGGTGTTCTCTGCTGGCAAAACGACCGGCCAGTCGTCAGGCGCGGTGTATTGCTGTAATGATGCGGGTGGGCGGCAGGTTTGCGGCGATCTTTTGCCCCAGGCGTGTTTTGGCCGTGCCTACCGCGAGGTTGGCCGTAGCGGATCGACCATCCGTAAGGTTCCTGCGCCGCTGACCGCCGAACAGCGTGCGCAGCGGAAAATTGAGGAAGAAAAACGCAAGATCGAGGAAGAAAAACGTAAAGAGCAGGATCTGAAAGATCGGGCTTTGCTCAATACCTATGGTAGTGAAGCCGAGATCGATGCGATGCAAGCGCGTGCCGAGAAGGATATTTTGCAGTCGATCAAGAATGCCGAAGCCAAAATAGAAAGCGCCAAACAGGCGCGTAAGAAATATGAAGAAGAAGCCGAGTTTTATAAGAAAAAGCCTATGCCACCTGAAGTGCAGAAGGGACTAAAGGAAGGTGACGTCGAAATCAATGCGCAAACGTCACTGATTGAGGCCAAGAAAAAAGAGCTGGAAACTATTCGTGCCAAATATGGCGAGGAGAAAGCGCGTTTCGTTGAGCTGAGCAAGCGTCCGCGTCCTCGTTGATCTTGTATTGTTTCTGATCGGCCGCAATTGACCGTACGCTAAGGCAGGCGCCCACATACAAGGCGCGGCATGAGTCGCGTAGCGCCTTGCCTTTGTCCTCTTGGTTAATCTGTCAATTTGCGTCGCAACAGCTCATTGACCTGTTGCGGGTTGGCTTTACCCTTGGCGGCTTTCATCGTTTGGCCGACCAGCGCATTGAATGCTTTCTGCTTGCCTGACTTGAATTCGGCAACCATGACTGCATTGGCTGCGAGCACATCATCGACCAATTTTTCGATGGCGCCGCTATCGGTAATCTGCCGCAGGCCGCGCTGTTCAATGATGGCGTCGGCACTGGCGCCTTCTCCGCTCCAGAGGGCTTCAAAAACCTTCTTGGCAATGGCGTTGGAGATCGTGTTGTCGGCAATGCGCGCTGCCAGACCGCCGAGCTGCGCGGCACTGACGGGCGATTCGCCGATGGTTTTATCTTCTTTGTGTAGACGTGCGGCCAGATCGACCATGACCCAGTTGGCGCAGATTTTAGCGGCAGATTTTCCGGCAACAGCAACCGCAGCTTCGAAATAGTCGGCCATTTCAAGTGATGTGGTGAGCGCAGCGGCATCATAGGCAGAAAGGCCATAGTCTGCGCTGAAGCGCTGTTTTTTGGCATCGGGCAGTTCCGGCAAAGCGGCGCGTTCACGCTCGATCCAGTCGTGGTCAATAAAAAGCGGCAGTAGATCGGGGTCAGGAAAGTAGCGATAGTCGTGCGCGTCTTCTTTGGATCGCATGGCACGTGTTTCGCCGGTGCTCGGATCAAATAGCACGGTGGCTTGGCGAATGGCGCGGCCTTCCTCGATTTCGGCGATTTGCCACTGCACTTCGTAATCGATGGCCTGTTGCAGGAAACGGAATGAGTTGAGATTTTTGATTTCGCGCCGCGTGCCGAGTTCCTGCTGCCCAAGCGGACGTACCGATACGTTGGCGTCGCAGCGGAACGAGCCTTCCTGCATGTTGCCGTCGCAGATGCCGATCCAGCGCACGAGTGCGTGCAGGGCGCGCGCATAAGCGGCGGCTTCCGCCGATGATCTCAGATCCGGTTCGCTGACGATTTCAAGCAGTGGGGTGCCGGCGCGGTTGAGGTCGATACCTGAAGCGCAGTGAATCCCTTCATGGATGGATTTGCCGGCATCTTCCTCCAGATGCGCGCGCGTCAGGCGGATCGTTTTCTCCGTCGTATCCTCGCCTTGGCCGAGCTGGATGTGCACCTGGCCGCCGCTGACGACGGGTAGTTCAAACTGGCTGATCTGATAGCCTTTGGGCAAATCCGGATAAAAATAGTTTTTGCGGGCAAATACCGATTTGGGCGCGATGTTGCCCCCGACGGCCAGGCCAAAGCGAATGGCGCATTCCACCGCACCGCGGTTGAGCACCGGCAGCACGCCCGGCAAAGCGATATCGACGGCGTTGGCCTGCACGTTCGGCTCGGCACCGAAGGCGGTCGAACTGCCGGAAAAAATCTTTGAATGGGTCAGCAGCTGGACGTGCGTTTCAATGCCAATGATGACTTCCCATGATTTCATCGTTTATTTCTCTCTGTATTCAGGCACAACGGCCATTACGCGGATTGACCAGGATCGGCCACAGATAATCGACAGCGTCGCCGCTGCATTGCGCACGGCAATTATGAAAGGCGATCGTGACGCCCTTGTTTTGTTCCCATAGGCGAATCAGACAGGCATTGGTCGGATTGTGCAATTCGACATTGGGCATGCGGGATGTTTGTGTGAATGCGGGCAAGTCGAAGCGACAGACACCGTGTTTAGGAATGCCGATTTCTGCACTCAAGCGCTTGACTTCGGCGTGTTCCACCAATAGATCAAGGCGGCCCTTGCCGCCGTTGACGTCCTTGAACGTGCACGCCGCCTTGACATTCAGCGCCCGGTCGTGAATTTGCTGCATCTTTCGTCCGCGCAGCCGGCGCAGGGTTTGCGGGCTGATTTGACCCGTCTGGATATGCCCAGAGGCCGATGTTTCTTTTTTAGCCTTATCGCCAGTGGCCTGATCGGTGGTTGCACACGCTGCCAGCAAAGTTGTCAGCATGGCGGCAAGGCATAGGCGCTGTATGCCGGGAATTCTTCCGGCGTAGCCAGCATGCCGTCTGTTTCGGGAAACTTCGGCCATCGTCAGAAACATGTGTTTTTCTCCAGTCAAACCCATGCTGTTAGTAACTTTGTGTTGCGGCGTTTGCCTCGTTATGCCGCAAGTGCCGGCGGCTGGTGCAGGTGCCAGTCGGTGGCTTGCTGATAACGGTGCGCGATATTGAGTAGCCGCGCCTCGCTGAAATAATCGCCGATCAACTGCAGCCCGACCGGCAATGGGGATGTTTGGCCGGAGAAGCCGCAAGGGATCGACATGCCGGGCAGGCCGGCAAGATTGACGGCCACGGTGTAAATGTCCGACAGATACATTTGCACCGGGTTGCCGATTTTCTCACCCAGTCTGAACGCTGGGGTTGGATAGGTTGGTCCCATAATGACGTCGCAGTGTTTGAACGCTTCGGCAAAGTCTGCCGCAATTAGGCGGCGGACGTGCTGAGCTTGCAGATAATAGGCATCGTAGTAGCCATGCGACAATACATAAGTACCGATCAGAATGCGCCGCTTGACTTCGATGCCAAAGCCTTGCGAGCGGCTTTTTGCATACATATCGTTAAGGTCGGCGTATTTCGGGGCACGATAGCCGTAGCGGACGCCGTCGTAGCGCGACAGGTTAGTGCTGGCTTCAGCCGAGGCAATGACGTAATAAGTGGGTACCGCCAGTTTCAGGTTCGGTAGGCTGACTTCCACGGTTGTCATGCCCAGTTTTTGGTATTCGGCCACGGCGGCTTCGACGCGCGCCATGACCTCGGCGTCGCACCCCTCTCCATAAAATTCCTTGGGTAGGCCGATTTTTAGGCCGGCCAGAGGTTTATCGAGATCGCGTGTGTAATCTTCGGCCGGACGGTCAAGGCTGGTCGAATCGCGCTCATCGAAACCGGCCATGGCGTTGAGCAACATGGCACAATCTTCCGCCGTATGCGCGATCGGCCCACCCTGGTCGAGCGAGGATGCATAGGCAATCATGCCGTAGCGTGAAACCGTGCCGTATGTTGGCTTGATGCCGCTCAGATTGCAGAGTGCCGCCGGCTGACGGATCGAACCGCCTGTGTCGGTGCCTGTCGCCGCGGGCGCCAGCAGGGCCGCCACCGCGGCTGCCGAACCGCCCGAAGAGCCGCCTGGCGACCTTTCCATATCCCAAGGATTGCGGGTTGCACCGTAATATGAAGTCTCGTTCGATGCACCCATGGCAAATTCGTCCATATTCGTTTTTCCCAGAGTGACCACGCCGGCGGCGTTGAGCCGTTCGATCACCGTGGCATCATAGGGACTCACGAAGTTACCTAGCATCTTTGAACCACAGGTCGTCAGCCAGCCCTTGGCGCAGAAAATGTCCTTCTGCGCCAGTGGAATGCCGGTCAATGGCGTGGCCTGCCCGGCGGCAATGCGGGCATCTGCCGCTGCCGCCTGCGCTAAACTTTTTTCCGGAACGATAGTGATATAGGCATTGAGTGCCGGATTGATGCGTTCGATTCGGTCGAGATAGCTGCGAGTCAGTTCAACGCTGGAAATTTCTTTGTTCGCCAGCGCCGCGGCCAGTGATTTGATGTTATGCGGAATCATTCGATCACCTTTGGCACGATAAAGAGTCCGGCTTCGGTCTGCGGTGCGATTGCCAGAAAATCTTCGCGCCGGTTGCTTTCTGTGACGATGTCAGGACGCAAACGCTGGCCGAGATCAAGTACATGCTCCATCGGTTCGACGCCATGTGTGTCGACAGCCTGGAGTTGTTCGATTAGTCCGATGATGTCATCGAGCTGCGCGCGAATCGTTTCGTTTTCGTCGGCGCTGATTTCAAGCTGCGCCAATTGCGCTACGCGCTTTACGTGTTCATGGGTGATCGACATAGAAAAGTAGAAAAAATAAAAATAGTGGGAAAAATCAAAAGGTCAACTCATCAAAATAATGGCTGTATAAGGTATCATAAAAGCTTTACCAGCCGCAGTATGGCGGCGTTTTTGGATACTTAGGCATGTTCAGTTTCTTGCGCAGTTATTTTTCGAACGATCTTGCCATTGATCTTGGTACCGCGAATACCCTGATTTACATGCGCGGCAAGGGCATCGTTCTCGACGAACCTTCAGTGGTCGCCATCCGCATGGATGGCGGTCCGAACTCCAAGCGGGTGATTCAAGCGGTGGGGCAGAGCGCCAAGGAAATGCTTGGCAAGGCGCCCGGACAAATTACTGTCATCCGGCCGATGAAAGATGGGGTCATCGCTGATTTTACGTGGACCGAGCAGATGCTCAAGCAGTTTATTCGCAAGGTGCACGACTCGCGCCTGCTTTCGCCCAGTCCGCGCATTATCGTTTGTGTGCCGTCCGGTTCGACACAGGTGGAACGCCGCGCTATCCGTGATTCGGCCGAGAATGCGGGTGCCCGGCAGGTGTTCTTGATTGAAGAACCGATGGCGGCGGCAATTGGCGCCGATCTGCCTGTCGCCGAAGCAACCGGTTCGATGGTTGTCGATATTGGCGGCGGCACGACGGAGGTTGGCGTGATTTCGTTAGGCGGCATGGTGTATTCCGGTTCGGTGCGTATCGGCGGCGACAAACTCGATGAAGCGATCATTAACTACATCAGCCGTAACTACGGCATGCTGGTCGGCGAGAATACGGCGGAAAGCATTAAGAAGCAGATCGGCTCGGCTTTCCCCGGCACAGAAGTGCAGGAAATGGAGGTTTCCGGTATCAATAAGGCCGAAGGTATCCCGCGCAAATTTACGATTTCCTCAAACGAAATTCTCGAAGCATTGACCGATCCGCTCAACAGCATTGTCTCTGCCGTCAAGTCAGCGCTGGAGAAGACGCCACCCGAGTTGGGCGCTGATATTGCCGACAAGGGACTGGTGCTGACGGGTGGCGGTGCGCTTCTGCACGATCTCGACCGCTTGCTGATGGAAGAGACGGGGCTGCCGGTGATCGTTGCCGAAGAGCCGCTGACCTGCGTTGCGCGTGGCTGCGGAATCGCGCTCGAACGCATGGACAAGCTGGGCAGCATTTTCGCTTCGGATTGACCGGGGTGGATCATCGTGGATGCGCGCCCGGCCAATTCGGCGCGCGCCCACAGTGCGTAGCGCGGTTTTGATCCGTCCGTTTGCCGGCGTGATTCGTTAGCGGAGTGGTCAGGATGACCGGAGTGATGTGCCCGGGTGCATACTGTTTTTTTCAGTCATTTTGCTATTGCTGAAGTTTTTTCTCGAAACTTTGCATGGATCATCAGCCGCCGCCATTTTTTAAACGAGGCCCCGCCCCGCTAGCGCGTTTGTTCTTTTACGTGACCTTGTCGCTGGTGCTGATTGTGATCGATGCGCGCTTTCATACGCTGGATCTGGCGCGCCAGAGCCTTTCCCTGATCACTGATCCGTTACAGCGGGCGGCGCAGATGCCTGCTGCCTTGTTGGTTCAGGCACGCGCTTATCTCTCTAGCGTTGCACGTCTGCAAGAAGAAAATTTCCGGATGAAGCGCGAGCAGCTTGATAATGCCGCTAGCCTGACGCGTACCGAGCAGCTTGAGCGTGAAAATGCCAGACTACGCCGCTTGCTGGAGCTTCGTGAGCGCGAGCATCCCAGTGGGGTCGTTGCGCAGATTCTGCATGCCGTGCGCGATCCCTATACCCAGCGTATCGTCGTCGACAAAGGACAGATGGCGACGGTTAGCGCCGGGCAGCCGGTCATCGATGACGTGGGTGTCATCGGCCAGGTGACGCGCGTTTTTCCTTTTGCCGCCGAGATTACATTGCTGACCGACAAAGATCAGTCGATTCCCGTCCAGGTTGTGCGCAACGGCCTGCGTTCGATAGCGTTTGGTTTGGGCGACGGACAGTTGGAGCTGCGTTTTATGCCCGCCAACGCCGATATCAATAATGGTGACCTGATCGTCACGTCCGGCCTGGACGGCGTGTTTCCGCGCGGTTTGCCCGTGGCACGGGTAACGCATATCGAACGCAATGCGTCCTATGCGTTTCCGCGGATCTTCTGCAAGCCGTTGGCCGGAGTGGAAAATTACAACGAAGTCATGGTGCTGGCCGTGCGCGAGCCGATGGCGATTCCAGAAGAACTGCGGACTCCGCGCCCGTCGGCGGGTGGCAAGTCCGGGAAGAAAAAACGACCCAAAAGGGGTTAATGTATGCAAGCGACTCACGCCTCATCGCGTATCCTACAACCGGCCAATCCCTGGTTTATCCGGTTGAGCCTGCTGGTTGCGCTGTTACTGAATTTTATGCCGGCGTCTTCCTGGCTGTGGATACCCGACTGGGTCGCCTTGACGCTTGTTTTCTGGTGTGTCCGCGAGCCGCGTTACGTTGGGATGGGATACGCCTTTCTTTTTGGGTTGGCGATGGACGTGGCCGATGCCAGCCTGATGGGGCAGCACGCCCTGGCGTATGTCATCATCGCCTATCTGGCCATGTTGCTTTCCCGGCGTATTCTCTGGTTCTCGCTGGGGCAGCAGGCGCTGCATGCCTTGCCGCTGCTCCTGATTGCGCCCGCCGTCCAGTTGGCTGTGCGTCTTCCCCTCGGCGTCGAATTTCCGGGGCTGCCGTATTTTGCTGGCCCATGCATTGCCGCCGCGCTATGGCCGCTGCTGACTTTTATCCTGCTGTTGCCGCAATATCAGCCGATCGAACGCGACGCCAACCGGCCAATCTGAGTCGAGGATTTTCTCTTTGTTCAGTGATTCCCGCTATTTCATTCCGCAGCATTTTACGGATAGCGAAGCCGGGCGCTTCCGCTTTCGCATCTATTTTGCGGCGGGCGCGGTGCTGCTGGCTTTTTCTCTCCTGACGGCGCGTTTCGTCTATCTGCAGATCCTTCGGCATGATTATTACGTTACCCGCGCCGAGGATAATCGTATTGCGCTGATCCCTGCGCCGCCCAATCGCGGCCTGATTACCGACCGTAACGGTGTTGTGCTGGCACGTAATTATTCGGCGTTCACATTGGAGATCACGCCGTCCAAGGTCGATGATCTAGAGGCGACGATTGAAGGACTGGCTGAGATCATCGACATCCAGCCGAAGGACAAGCGGCGTTTCCGCCGTCTGCTCGGGGAGAAAAACAAGTCCTTTGAAAGTCTGCCGTTGCGCACACGTCTTAGCGAAGAAGAAGTCGCACGTTTTGCCGTCAATCGCTATCGTTTCCCCGGCGTCGAAGTCAAAGAGCGGCAATTCCGTGAATATCCGCTGGGGCCGGTGGCTGCGCATGCCATTGGCTATATCGGACGCATCAACAAGGATGACCTGAACTATATCGACAAGAAGGAGCAGACGGCCAATTACAAGGGCAGTGACCACATTGGTAAGATCGGTCTCGAAAAATCCTACGAATTTCATTTGCACGGTCAGACGGGTTACGAGGAAGTCGAGATCGATGCGGGCGGGCGAGCGCTGCGCAGCCTGGCGCGCACGCCGCCGACGCCGGGTGGTGATCTGACGCTGACACTCGATACCGGACTTCAGGCGGTCGCGGAAAAGGCTTTTGGTGACCGGCGCGGCGCGCTGGTTGCCATCGAACCGTCGACGGGCGGCATTCTGGCCTTGGTCTCGATGCCCAATTTTGATCCCAATCTATTTGTCGACGGTATTCGCCAGGAAGACTGGGAGGCACTCTATAAATCGCCGGATCGGCCGATGGTCGATCGTGCGTTGAACGGCGCGTACCCGCCGGGTTCGACCTTCAAGCCGTTTATGGCGCTAGCAGCGCTGGAAAGCGGCAAGCGCACGCCTGGCCAGACGACGTTCGATCCCGGCTATTTCCGGTTTGGCGGGAATACATTCCGCGACAGCAAGCGGGGCGGGCATGGCGTGGTGAATATGCACCAGTCGATCGTCCATTCCTGCGATACCTATTACTACGCGCTGGCCAACGATATGGGGATCGACACGATCGCCCGTTATATGGCGCAGCTGGGCTTTGGGCAGAAAACCGACATCGACATTGAAGGCGAGTCGACGGGCGTACTGCCTTCGCCGGAATGGAAGCGCAAGCGCTTCCGGCGTCCCGAGCAACAAAAATGGTACGCCGGCGAGACAATCTCGATCGGCATCGGACAGGGATATAACGCTTATACGCCGTTGCAGCTGGCGCAGGCGACGGCGACGCTCGCCAACGACGGTGTGATGTACCGCCCGCATCTGGTCAAGCATATCGTCAATGCCCGAACGGGCGAAAAAACCCTGATCGAGCCGGAGCCGCTGCGTAAATTGCCGTGGAAACAGCGGTATTTCGACATCGTTAAAAAAGCGATGATGGGTGTTAACAAGGAAGGCACGGGCGCGCGTGCGTTTGCGGGCGCTCCGTACACCTCGGGCGGCAAAACAGGAACGGCGCAGGTGTTCAGCCTGAAAGGCGGAGAATACCGGGCTAGCCGTATCCGGCGAGAACTGCGTGACCATGCGCTGTTCATCGCTTTCGCGCCGGTTGAAGCGCCGAAAATCGCCATGGCCGTATTGGTTGAAAATGGTGGTTTCGGCGCACAGTCCGCCGCACCGATTGCGCGTGCGGTGCTCGACTATTACCTGCTCGGCAAGGCTGCGAAAGGCGCTGTCAAGGAGGACGAGGATGCCCACGAGGACGATGATGTGCATGAAGGGTCCGAAGAACACGAAGAGGCGCGGGATGCGCGCGATGGTGGCGAGAAAGGCGGAGATGATGAGGCCGCGGTGACGCACGCTGCCCCGAGGCTCGCCGCCCCATCGGCGGCAGAGCGCCCTCACAGGACATCGATCGATACCGGGGTAACGGAGCCGCCTGATTCGATCCGTCCCGGCCATCCCGCGGCACCAGGCATGCCGGCTGACCCGGCCCAACCGGCGCGTCCCGTGCGCGCAGACGGCCAGGAGGAATGAACGATGTTTGGTGAATATGTCCGCCGTTTTTTCAGCCGGCTCCTGGCCAATATTGACCTAGGTCTGTTCGGCATTGTTCTGCCGCTGCTGCTGATCGGCCTGGCCACGGTTTTCAGCGCTACCTATGATACGGGCAGCCGGGTGTTCAGCCACCTGCTCAACATGGCGGTCGGCCTGGGGGTCATGTGGGGGGCCGCCCAGTGCCCGCCGCAGCGATTGATGCGTTTCTCTTTGCCGCTGTATGGCGTGGGCATCATTCTGCTGATGCTGGTTTTTCCGCTGGGCGTCGTCGTCAACGGCGCGCGCCGTTGGCTCTCCCTGGGCATCATCCGCATTCAACCCTCGGAAATTTTTAAGATCGCCACCCCGCTGATGCTGGCCTGGTATTTCCACAAATATGAAGCGGTGCTCAGCTTGCGCCATTACGCTGTTGCCTTCCTGTTGCTGCTTGTCCCGTTTGCGCTGATCGCCAGGCAGCCCGATCTGGGTACAGCTATTCTGGTGGGCGCCGCCGGCTTTTATGTGATTTTCTTTGCTGGCCTGCCCTGGAAAGTGATGGGTGGCATGCTTGCCGCCGCCGCCGCCGCCGCGCCATTCTTCTGGAGTGTGCTGCATGACTACCAGCGCAGGCGGATTCTGACGCTGCTTGATCCAACGACTGACCCGCTCGGTGCGGGCTACCACATCATCCAGTCGACCATCGCCATCGGTTCCGGCGGGCCGTATGGTAAAGGCTGGCTGGATGGAACGCAGACGCACCTTGAATTCATTCCGGAGCGCCATACAGATTTCATTTTTGCCGTTTTCGCGGAAGAGCATGGGCTGCTGGGGGCGATCATTCTGCTGACACTCTACGCGTTGCTGATCCTGCGCGGGCTGATGATCGCAGCCAACGCTTCGACCCTCTTTTCCCGCCTGCTGGCCGGTTCAATCACGCTGAGTTTCTTTACCTACGCATTCATCAACATGGGCATGGTCAGCGGCATTCTGCCCGTCGTCGGCGTACCGTTGCCGTTCATGAGCTATGGCGGTACGGCTTTGGTGATGCTGTTTCTCGGCATTGGTATTTTGATGAGCATTCAGTCGCATCGCTCGCTCAACCGCAGATGATTGAAAGGAGGTGACGATGACCCGTCAAATATCGGCGCTAGCAGCCCCGACATCTGTATTGCCCGCATTCGTCGGCGTGGTTTTGCGTAGGTTTTTCATTCTGGTGCTGGTGCCATGCCTGCTGGCCGCCTGTGGCGGCGGGGAGCGCGTACGCGGCGGAAGCGGGACGGATGCGGTCGCTGCCTCCGGCAAGGCAGAGAGCGGTGACGCCCGTTCTACCCGGCGTGGCGGCGGCTACTACAAGGACGATGGCCCGGGCGACGAAATTCCCGACAATCTCGATGACTTGCCCGACGCCGTGCCGCGTCAGGAGCCGTTGCATCGCTTCGCCAACCGGCCGTACAACGTTTTCGGCAGATACTACACGCCTGCTTCCCACGTGCGGCCGTTTCGTCAGCGCGGCGTTGCCAGCTGGTACGGCAAGAAATTCCACGGCCAGAAGACTTCGACCGGTGAGCGCTACGACATGTTTGCGATGACTGCTGCGCACCCGACGCTGCCGCTGCCTTCCTACGCGCGCATCACCAACCCGGCCAACGGCAAGAGCGTCGTTGTCCGCGTCAATGACCGCGGCCCTTTTCATTCCAACCGGATCATCGATCTTTCCTACGCGGCGGCACATCGCCTCGGTTATATCAAAACGGGCAGCACCCTGGTCGAAGTCGAGGCGATCGTGCCGGGCAAAAATGAGGGCATGAGTCGCCTCAATGAAGCCCGCCTGGGCGCGAGCTCCCCAGGCGCCGTCTATGCCTACAATCAGCTGCCATCGCAGCCCTCCATTTCCCGCCTTCCGTCGCCCGTTGCCGACGAACGCGATGACATCGCCCGGATCATGGCGGAAAAGGACAAAGCGCGCGACGTGGCTGCCGCAGGCGATGAGGTGCCCATCCGCGCGCCCACATCCGGCATTTATTTGCAGATCGGCGCCTTTGCCAGCGGCGACAATGCCGAAAGCCTGCGCGCGCACCTGGCGCGTGAGCTGGACTGGCTCAATGGCGTGATTCACGTAATTCCCAGCGGCAGGCTATACCGCGTTCAGGTCGGCCCCTACGCCCAGCGCAGCGAAGCCGAACAGGCCGCTGAAAAAATTCATAGGATGTATGGGGGACAGAAACCGCGGCTCGTGACCTATAACCGCTGAACCCGGCGTCCTGGGGGCTTTCGCGGCGCACTCGTTGTCGCGTGGCGGGCGGCGGACAGGTGGTAGCGGCAGTTCTGCTCCACAGATAGCTTGCAGATGAACCGCGGTGGCCGGGCGGCGGCCACGTTTTCCCATTTCCCAGTTTTCCCGGCCATGCGCCGTCTTCACGCGGGAACGCTGCACTATGGCCGTCGATGATCCGCCTTGGCCGCTGTCGGGCTGCACGGCCGTTTTGAGTATGCCGTGCGGCTAAAGGGTTTCATCCAGCAGATAGTGCTGTGCGATCCAGGCCTGGCCGAGCGCCAGATTGCCGTCGTTGGGCGGTGCGCGGCGCGCTTCCAGCGTTTGCAGGCCACATTCGCCGATGCGAAAACGCAATTCCCGGGCAAAAAAGCGGTTTTGCAGGCATCTGCCGCTGAGGGCGACGTGGCTGTTTGCCGGTAGCAGCTTGTGCAGCCAGTCCGCCAGCGCTGCTGCCGTTGTGGCGAAGTACAGCGCCGCGCCGCGCCGCGCATCCGATTCCGAGCGCAGGTGCAGAAACAGTGGGGAAAAATCAAGCTGTCCCTCCGCCGTGATCCGCCAGCCGCCGGCTAGCGGCTCGATTGTGCCGAAGTTCTCGGCGGCGCCTTCCATCAGCAGTTCGGCGTGCGACGGGAAGGCTGACGTCTGCGTCAGCCCGAGGAGCGCAGCCGCTGCGTCGAACAGGCAGCCGAGACTGCTCGAATCCGCTTTCTCAGCATCGGAATCCAGTTGTGCCGCCAGGCGCGGCGCTTCTGCCTGCGCGGCAAAGCGGCGGGCGATTTCCCTGTTGCAGCCGATATGGTGGAGAACGGCCGCCGCCAGCCGCCACGGTTCATGCGCCGCTTCGCTGGTGCCCGCCAGGCCGATGGGGACAAGGTGTGCGCGCCGCTCGAAATGCGCGCCGTCGACCCACAGCAGTTCGCCGCCCCACAATGTCCCGTCGACGCCGACCTCGCCGCTATCAAGCACCAGGCCGCACATAGGTTCATCCAGCTGGTGTTCCGCGAGAACGGCGGCCACGTGGGCGTGGTGATGCTGCACCGCAAGCATCGGGATCGCCCGCTGGCGCGCCATATCGCGTATCGGCGCATACGAAAAGACATCCCGATGCAAATCGTGGGCAATGAGCATCGGCGATACGTCCAGCATTTTGAGGAGATGCCGGATCGTTTCCTCGAAGCCGGCAAGCGCCGCCGGATTCGACAGTTCGCCTAAATGCTGGGAGAGAAACGCTTCGTCACCGCGCGTGATGCAGACGGCGTTACCGGAAGGTCCGCCGACCGCCAGCACCGACGGGCCGGGGTGCGTCAGCTTGACAGTCGCCGGCGCATGGCCGCGTCCGCGCCGGATCAGCTGCAGGCCGCCCAGGGCCGAATAGGCGATGCTGTCGTCGCAGCGCGTCACAATGTCGGCATTGTGTATGAGATAGGCGTCAGCAATGCCCGCCAGCCGTGCCAGCGCCTCGTCGTTACCGATGACGATCGGCTCATCGGGAGGATTGGCGCTGCTCATCAGCAATGCCAGTTCCTGATCCTGTTCGAGCCAGGCCGTTCCGGCCGGCCGACCGGCGGCCTCGTGAAAAAGCAGGTAGTGCACCGGCGCAAAGGGCAGAATGACGCCCAGTCGCGGCAGATCGGGCGCAATGCCGGTCAGGCGCTCATCGCATTGCGGCCGCTTGTCGAGCAGGATGATCGGCCGCTCCGGAGAGGTCAGCCAGCCAGGTTCGCCGACCTTGAACTGCACGTAAGGAATCGCCGAGCGGGAATTGGCGAACATGACCGGAAAGGGTTTGACAGGGCGATGTTTGCGTTCGCGCAGCCGCGCGACGGCTTCGGCGTTGCGGGCGTCAGCAAAAAGGTGAAAACCGCCCGTGCCCTTGACGGCGACAATCTCGCCGCGTTGGATGGCTTGCCAGGCATGGGCGATGGCATCGCCGGCGACCTCATTGCCGGAGGCATCGAGAAACCGGAGCTGCGGGCCGCATTTCGGGCAGCACAGAATTTCCGCATGGGCGCGTCGCCCGTCCAGGCGGCGGTATTCGGCATTGCATTTGCGGCAGGGGGAAAACGGCTTGTAGCTGGTGTGTTCCCGCTCAAACGGCAGACTGTTGCATACCGAGTAACGTGAGCCGCAGTGCGCGCAGTCGGTCAGCGCGTAACGCCAGCGGCGGTTTTCCGGATCGAACATCTCGCTCAGGCAGTCGCGGCAGACGGCGATGTCCGGGCCGATCATCGTTGCGGCGCGCCCGCCCAGACTATCGAGAATGAAGAAATCTTCGGAGACCGAAACCGATCCGGCAAAGCGCGAGGTGATGGCATCGATGCGCGCTATGGGCGGCGCATCGTGGCGCAGGCGCTTGATCAGTGCCTCGATCTGGTCCGGCGTGCCGCAGGCTTCGATTTCGACGCCGCGCGGATCGGTGCGCACCCAGCCGGTCAGGCCAAGCGCCTTGGCCAGCCGCCAGACGGTGGGGCGGAACCCAACCCCCTGGACGATACCGCTGACGCGGATGCGCTGACAGGTGAGTGACGAAAGCGACGGATGGCGCGTTGTTTGCACGGGGACGACTCCTGAAATCCGTTGGAGGGTGGGCGGTATGGGCAAAAGCGGAAAAATCCGCTTTTGCCCGTGAGCCGAGGCGGCGCGCCGGTTTTGTGCCGACGGTTATGGTCATCGATTCTAGCCCAATCACGATTTCCCTGATATTGCAAACCGATCCATGCAGTTGCGCTCTCGTTACCGGAACGCCTGGTTATCGACAGGGGCTTTGTATCGTTTTGACGACCCCGCAGAAATGCTTTTCCAGGTGAGCGCTGATGCGTCCCTGAACGATGAAGCATACATTTATCGCAAACACAAAAATGAAGATCGTGTTTTCTGTCCGGGCTTTTTTGACCGTTTCCCGCAGCGTTTCCTTCCGGCGGATGAAAAAAACAGATGGCGCAGAAAAATGATGCCTAAGCTTATGCAGAGCATGATGCCGAGCTTGGCAAGCTCGACAAAAATCTCACATTGCGGTGGCAGGGGCATACGAGAACTCCGGGAAAAGGCGGCGTTAACGAGAAGCAGAAAAGCTCAAATCGGCGGCTGTTCGGGCTGGGCCAGCTTGCCCGCGTCGTAGGCGCACTCCATCATGATCTGGGAGAGAATCGCGGAAGATTCGCGGGTGAAGTCTTTGCCTTCCGGCGAAAGCGCGAACTGGAGATAGGCGTTCAGTTCCGCTTCCGACAGGTTGCGATAGGTATAGGCCATGCTGCTGAGCATTGTCTGCGACATGGCGCTGGCAATGGCGAACTGCTGGGATTCCAGATTTTTCTGGATCTCGGCCAGCGTCGGCCGGTTCTGCATTTCAAACTGGCCGGAAAGTAGGGCGGCATTGACGGCCATAGCGGTGGAAATAAAGCTTTTGACCGCATTCGGCGTCAATTCCAGCGCCTGGTCGAGCGATTGGTAAAGCGCCAGGCGCGTCGTATTGCCGCCCAGCTCGGCAATCAGCTTGGCCGCGTTGGCCTGGATTTGGGCAAAAACCTTCGGGTCCTGCCAGCGTTTTTCCCGTTCGACGATGCGTCTGCCCAGCGGCGAATCCAAAAAGGCCAGAACCTTCGCACCCAGTTCCGGTGGAATTTTTTCGGAAAGGCGCTGGAAGAACATCGCCTTCGTTTTTTCCGGTGCATAGGCCGTGTCGATGACCGCGTACAGCCTGCGCAACTGCTCGACATCCGGGCGTTTCGGCGCTTTCTTGAGTGCTTCGTCGATGCCCCTCTTCATATTTTCCGGGACGGCATCCAGGGCGGCGCTGGCGCCTGATTTTTCCATCAGCGCCCGTAGCTGGGTGGATTGTGCATCCGCTGTTGTCGCACGCTCAGCCGTGGTGGCGGGCTTTGTCCGGACGGCGGATTCCGCACGCGCCGCCGGCGCGTTCAGGCAGCACAGACTGGCCGCAATCCACAAGCCGACGGCCAATCGGGCGTATTTCGGCGGAGTTTGCACGCTTGTATCAGTGTGTCGCATGAGTTTTCTCCTTAAGGTTTTGCAGGTTCCTGCCATCCGGTGAAATTCCGGCAATCCGGCCTTATTCGATTCCCGGGGGCGGCGGAACGATGCCGGCATCGCCGCCGGAGACCTGCGAGAATCCTTCGTTAATCGTCACCTTGGCGCCGGCGCGCGGCAGCAGTGCAAGCGCTCGCCCCGGATTCTCCGGATCGTCACGGGTGCGCCAGAATTTCTCAAAGCGCTCACGGCGTAGGCGCGCATTGCCCCAGGCCGGGTCTGCCAGCCAGACGCCATGCCGGTCGATGGCGCGCAGCACGGAAAAATGCCCGTCGTCCCAGTAATCGAGATAGACGATGAGCGGCCGGCGAAAACGCATCAGCCCCTCGTAATCGAGCGCCAGTCCGACGGGCTTGAAACCGTATTGCTCCGCAATGCGCGCCAAATCGGTCATGGAATACGCGCTTTTGGGTCCGATCCGGGCAATGATCCCCAGTTCGCTGGCAGGCACCCCATAATAATGCATCAGCACAGTGACCAGCGATGCCGCGCCGCAGGAAAAATCGAACTGCTGCTTCGCTATGCCGGTATAGCGGATTTCGCTCCACGAGCGCACCGGCATCGAATCGGTAAAACGCCCGAAAGCGTCGATTTCCGCACTGGAGGCACAATTACTCGCTCCGAGGCTCAATGCGGCAAGGCAAATGCATAGTCCAAGACGGCCGGGTATCACGCGCATCTTCCGCTATCGGCAAAAAAGACGCCCCAGCATCGGCGTGACGTGGGGCTGGGTATTAAAAGCTACCAGGAACGCCAGAATCGATTCAGCGCCGGAGAGCTTCAGCATGTTGCGCCATGGTTTTTTCCTCACTATGGCAATCAGTGCAGCAGTTATTAAAACAATACCGATACCGACGATTGATGGCATTAAAAATAGACATACAGTATGAAGGGTTACATTCATAAGTACAGTTCCATTTTTCTATGATTACAATATTCAGTATTGAATGCTAAAAGTAAAAGAAACTGGTGTCAAAGGAAATTGAAGTTTTATGAAGCTCATTTGTAGGCTATCAGCTAGCTTATTGCTAATAATAGACATGCAGTAATAAGTGAAGCTAATACAATACATGATATGAAGTAAAATTCCCAATAGTTTTTGCAATTAAATAAGCACTATAAGCAATATCTAATATTTCAGACTTTTCTAATGCTGTTTATGCATAGTAGTGTATTTATATCATGTTAATTATTTTTAATAAAGATCAGCAGCCAATGAGTTTGTAACTTAATAAACATTGGCTGCTGGATATTTTTCTTAATTACCGACAAGTGCGAGCCTCTATTGTTGAGTGTCCACAAAGATAAAAGTCTATTTTTGGACAAAAAATACCTTCAATAAATAAAGCAGCTGCCAGTGCAATAATTGGTGTTGCACTATTTATGTTATATTTTAATATTTTACTTAAATGCTCCTTTCGGTATATAACAATTAAAAAATTAATAAAAAATAGAATGCAGAAAGCAAGGCATACAATTGTTCCTATTTCAATAAAAAGAGAAATATAGTTACACCAGCTCCAGTTATGATTAATATCCATCGCAAATGTCTTCTTTATCTTTGTCGGTACTTTGCATTGTAATGCATCTATTCTGAACGCGCCCTTCCCATTCATTCCATATTCGCTCTATTGTTGATTTTGCTACGCCGGCAGAAAAGGACAACATATATTTAGATGCAATGCCTTCCGCAAGGCCGATCGCTTCTCCACCAAAAAATCCCAATATGGCTCCACCAGCAATTGCTTTTACTGCATCGATTGTATTAGGTTCTTTTCCAGAGGCTGCAACTTCTCCCATATATTCAAAGAAACCTAAAACGCCACCAACTCCAGCGCCGATAGGTCCAGCTTTTCCTTCGGTGTCTGCCATTTCCTGTTGACTGAGATAGGCAAGCGACGCCGGGCGGTTTTGAGGTGCGCTATTGCCCATCAGGAAACGGATCTCCTCCTGTGTCAGCGTTTGCGGCGTCATAGCCGAATTTTCTGGGGACAAGGCCAGCGCCGGTGAGGAAGCGCCGAATGCTGCGGCAAAAAACAGAATGGCAGCGAGGTGCATTTTGGGTGATGTGTTTCGGGCGTTCATGGGTTGTTCCTTTCAGTTGACATACAACGAAAATCGGCATCCGTAGGGGTTACGGACGCCAGGTAAAACCTGCCGATATTTGGCCGGTGTCATTCCCGGCAATACCGGCCTGCGCATCAATGTTCATTACCAACCGGGGAGATAGGCGATGGGAGTAGCCGAAGGTAAAGGCCGAACTGCTTTTCCACGCGCCTTTGCGGCCATTAACCTTGTCGCCGCTGCTAAAGCTCTGGGCGAATCCGGCGCGGAAGGTAATTTCCGGATTGACGGCAATGCCAAAAGAACCGGAAAGGCCGACGATATCGCCCGGGTCGTAGGTTTTTCCGCTGCTGCTGCGCACTCCCAGATAACTGTAGGAGCCGCTTAAGGAGAGGATGACAGGGTCGAACGCCCAGTGGGCGCCTAATCCGACGGCGGCTGTTTTGCCATGCAGCGTTTCGTCGCCGTTTTTCTCGGCAAGAGCCACATCAGCAAACGCCAGAACGTAGGGCTGATCGAACGGAGAAGAGAGCCGGTAGTCAACGCCAGCCGTTAACTGCCGCCAGCCGGCATCGTGCTCGGTGCGCGTCACATTGTTGTTTCCGCGTATGACGCTGCGCGATGCATCGGCGCGAATACCGAGGCTGGCGTTGAGGCCATTTCGCAGAGCGTAGCGCAGACCCATGCGCGTAAAAAATCTATCGCGCCGCCGGTCGTCAAGCGTCACGTCCGGCAGGATCAGTGCGTAATTATGCGTAACCGGGATGATGACGCTTGAGATATTGACGTTCTTCGAGTCGGACACGGCATAGCCGAGTCCGGCGCTGAGCGTGTAGCGCCCTTTTTTAGGGGCGAAATCTTCGATCTTGAATGGAGAGTCCGACTCCCTGCGCTCGTCAGCATGTACGGTTCCAGTAAGGGACAGGCATGCCAAGCATAGGGCAGTGCCTAGGGAACGAGGATATAGAAAAAGTTCGGGGAGGGGGGGTAATTAGTAGCATTCTGGAACCATGGACGGGACGGACGGTTACAAAATCAAATAGAAGTGAGATTTATTCTCAAACTTTGGTAGTTGATTGTCAATAGCCTTGATCGTTTTTCGTGCGTTTTATCCAGTGTGCGGTGTGGCGTATGGAGTGAGAATCCGGGTCGTGCTGTTTTGCCATAATCGTCGGCATATGTTTTTCTGATGGCAGGCGCAGTAAGCGGATGCCGCGACCCGAAGCGAGATTGCGGCAGGAGGTGGGGCTGGGCTGGATTAATATACACTTACTTCCTTATGTATTTGTCAGGTGCTAGCCGCCTTGCCGCGTCGACCGTGTCGCTTGAATTGCTCAGCCCATACGGGGCCCTGCCATCCATAGCGGGCAGTGGCGCGCTTTCGTGATTTCTCTGTTTGATTTCTCTGATTTTCCTCATGCTCGACGTTTTCGGCCTGGAATGCATTCGCGGCGGGTGCCGTCTGTTCTGCGACTTGTCCTTTCTCCTGACGGACGGCGAACTGCTGCAGGTGCAGGGAGATAACGGCAGCGGAAAAACCAGTCTGTTGCGCTTGCTGTGCGGGCTGTTGCCGGCGGCGGCCGGTGAAATCCGCTGGCGGGGCGTGCCGATTGCGCGGCTGGGCGTGGATTTTCGCCGTGAGCTGTGCCTCATCGGCCATCGGGATGCGCTCAAGAATGAACTGACGCCGCTGGAGAATGTGCGGATGGCGGCGCATCTGGCCGGAATCCGGCTCGATGAGGCGGCAGCGCGTGATGCCCTGGCGCAGCTTGGCCTGACGGGGGAAACGGAAGAAATTCCCTGCGGCCGCTTGTCGCAGGGCCAGCGGCGGCGTGTGGCGCTGGCGCGGTTGGCCTGCGCGCGGCAGCCGCTCTGGCTGCTCGATGAACCTTTCGCCGCGCTGGATGCTGCGGCCACCGGATGCGTCGCGGCATTGATCGGCCGCCATGTGCGACGCGGCGGCGTGGTGGTGCTGACCACGCATCAGGCCGTCGATATGCCCGTAACGGCAGCCAGGCGGCTGACGCTGGGGGCGTGAGATGGCCGGCTTCGTCTTTTCACTGATCCGGCGCGACCTGCGCCTGGCGCTGCGCCGGCGGACCGATGTGGCGCAGACGCTGTGTTTTTTTATTGTCGTCGTCAGTCTGTTTCCGCTCGGCATCGGGCCGGAACCGATGCTTTTGCGCCGGATGGCGCCTGGCGCGCTGTGGGTGGCAGCCTTGCTGGCGGTGCTGCTTTCTCTGCCGCGCCTGTTTGCCGAGGATTTTCGCGATGGCACGCTGGAACAGCTGGCGCTGCTGCCGCAGCCGCTGGCGCTGGTTGTGCTGGGCAAAACGCTTGCGCACTGGCTGGTTTCCGGGCTGCCGCTGAGCCTGCTGGCGCCGGCGCTGGGCGTGCCGTTCGGCATTTCCCCGGAAGCTTCATGGACGCTGACGCTTTCGCTGTTGATCGGCACACCGGCGCTGTCCGCCCTCGGCGCCATCGGCGCGGCGTTGACGCTGGGCGTGCGCGGCGGCGGTATTCTGCTCTCGCTGATGGTGCTGCCGCTCTATGTCCCGGTGCTACTATTTGGGACGGGCGCCGTGGAGGCCGCCGTGTCCGGCGTCGGCGCCAAAGCGCATCTTTCGCTGCTGGCGGCCTTGTCGCTGGGCGGCGTATTTTTTGCGCCCTGGCCTGCCGCTGCCGCTGTCCGCATTGCTTTGGAGTCGCCGGATTCATGCTGAAAGGCTTCAATATTGATCGTTTGATGAGTCCGCAAAGCGTTTATCCGCTCGCCGGCCGGATGATTCCGTGGTTTTGGGCGCTGGCGGCGCTGTTCGGTATCGCCGGTCTGGCGGTCGGTTTTCTGATCGCACCGGCTGATGCGCAGCAGGGCGAGGGCTATCGCATCATTTTCCTGCATGTACCGGCTTCGTGGCTGTCGATGTTCATCTATCTGGCGATGGCTTTCTGGGCCGGACTGGGGCTGGCTTTCAACGCACGTCTGCCGGCGATGATGGCACAGGCGCTGGCGCCAACGGGCGCGCTGTTTGCCTTTCTTTCGCTGTGGACGGGGGCGCTGTGGGGCAAGCCGATGTGGGGAACGTGGTGGGTGTGGGACGCCCGCCTGACTTCGGAGCTGATCCTGCTGTTTCTGTACATCGGCTTCATGGCGCTCCAGGCATCTATCGACGATCCGCATCGCGCCGATCGGGCGGGCGCAATTCTGGCGCTGGCGGGCGTGGTGAATATTCCGATCATCTACTTTTCGGTCAGGTGGTGGAATACGCTGCATCAAGGGGCGACGATCAATCTCCAGAAATCTTCCCTGGCCGGCGTGATGTTCACCGGCATACTGCTCTGCGCGCTGGCCTGCTGGATGTATTCGATGGCCGTCGCGCTGATGCGTGTGCGCAGGCTCATGCTCGAACGCGAGCCGCATGCGCCGTGGGTGCGTGAGATGCTGGAGTACGATTTGTGACAACAGGCCGGAGGATGCAAGGTAATTGCGCACGCGCAGTGAATGCGCGGAACTCCGGCGGTTTGGGCATTCGGCGCATTCTGGATGTTGTACCGGCCGGCGGTGGAGATAGGAAGACGCGGGAAAGCACGGTGGCGATAACGGCGGCGAATGCACAACGGCTGGGAATATGGAAAATACGGAAAGCACGGGAAATAGGGAATAAACATACGGGATCGGGGAAGGCATACACGGAGCGCGGATATGCACTGGCATAGTTTTGCCGATTTTCTTGCCATGGGCAGGCATGGCGTTTACGTTTGGGGTTCATTCGCCGTCATGGCGCTGGTCATGACGCTCGAACCGCTGCTGCTCGTGCGCGCCCACAGGCGCTTGATCGCCCGTCTGCGCCGCCGCTGGGCACAAGGCGAATCAGGACGCGAAACTGCGGCCAGTAGCTGTCCCGGCGTCCATTCTGGCATCTCCAGACCGCAGGCCGGCGCGCAATCCCCGTCTTCCACCGGCGAGGCGCACCTTTGAATCCGCGCCGGCAACGCCTGCTGCTGATATTTGCCGGCCTGGGCGTGCTCGGGCTGATCGCCGCGCTCGTGCTCAATGCCTTGCGCAGCAATCTCGTCTTCTTTTTTTCACCCTCGCAGGTGGTTGCGGGTGAGGCGCCGGGCGGCGGGGCGTTCCGCCTCGGCGGTCTGGTCAAGGAAAAAACGCTCCGGCGCGAGGCCGATGGCGTGACGCTCTCTTTCATCATTACCGATAGGGCGCACGATGTGCCCGTGCGCTATCAGGGCATCTTGCCCGATCTGTTCAGGGAAGGAAAAGGCGCGGTCGTTCAGGGGCGGCTCGATGGCGGCGTATTGGTGGCGTCCGAAGTGCTCGCCAAACACGACGAAAATTACGCGCCGCCGGAAGCCGCGCAGATCATGGGCGGCGGGCAGATATCCCACGAGAAGGCCAGGCAGACTTTGCCGTCGGTGATGTCCCCATGAAGCGTGCGGGCGAGCGCGGCAGGGGTGTGCCGGATGCGCGGAAGAACGCGCCGGAGCCGGGCGTTTCTCTGCTTCCGGAGCCGGCAGACTCCGGAAGAGCTGGCGCGCGGGCGGGGAGCACCGGTTCGGCGCAGGCGATCGCCCGCCGCTGCCGCTGCTTTTATGCCGGCCTTTCTGGCGGCAATTTACCGGGCGTTGTGCCGAAGCGGCGGTTGGTGGCGGGGGCGGCATGATCCCGGAGTTTGGGCACTTTGCACTCATTCTCGCGCTGTGCACCGCCCTCGTGCAGGGGACGTTGCCGCTCTTCGGCGCGCAGTACGGGCGGGCGGACTGGATGGCCTTGGCGCGGCCGGCGGCGCAGGTGTTGGCATGGCTGGTGCTGATTGCGTTTGGCTGCCTGACGGCCGCGTTTGTCCTCAATGACTTTAGCGTCGCCTGCGTCGCGCAGCATTCCAATACACGCCTGCCGCTGGCGTATCGTGTCGCCGGCGTCTGGGGCGGGCATGAAGGCTCGCTGCTGTTGTGGGTGACGATGCTTGGCCTGTGGGGCGGCGCGGTCGCCTGTGGCGCGCAGCGCCTGCCG
>ERZ773043.141-NODE-141-length-37750-cov-14.450086_pt1 | contig 37750 bp, 53 predicted proteins | sample MGYA00580636_ERZ773043 | MGnify/ENA primary metagenome ERZ773043 (study PRJEB29015, sample SAMEA2737992) | human oral metagenome | biome: human oral; feature: human-associated habitat; material: dental | place: China | collected 2065 ...
TTGGAACGGCAATTCCAAAATTCAAAGATGAAAAAGATGAGCAAGCAAGAAGAAGGGCTGGGAAGCACAATTGGGACTATGACATTCAGCGTATTCAAGTTGAAAAGTACGTTGGGATAACTTATGAAGAATTTTTAAAAATGAAATTTGGAGGAATTTAAAATGAAATATGATGCTTTAGTAATGGTAAACAACCAAAATAAAGAAACAAGAAGAAAGATGGAAGAAAGAAAAATTAAGAACAGAATCAAGAAACTTGTAAGAAAGGTTGGGCTATCAAAATGACAGTCAGAGAAAAACTTGAAATAGAAATGGACAAGGAAGAGATTAAGAAATGGGAGGGAAAAAATGCTGACAGTGAAAAATCTGATAAAAATACTGCTCCTAGTAACTGCAACAGTCCTTATACAGCTGGAAGTGATTAGGGAAAAAGGGCGATGGGTCGCTGGTGGAAACCTGGTATTTCCAATACTGCTAGGCGTACTTCTTTGGTGGAACTGGTTTTTTAAGAAAAAATTGAAATGATGGAGCAGGTTATGAAACTGAAAAGGAAATTAAGAAAACAGAAGGAAAAGCAGGAACTGGTGTCAAAGGCACTGGACTATAAAGAGTTTTCAACACAGAAGAATGAAAAGACAAAGGTTTTCTCAATGATGGCGTTGTCAAATCTGTGCAAGTATTACAGAAATTATTTCAACATACCTAATATCACAGACGAAAACTTTGTAAATGGCGATACAAAAATACCTGTGCTGACTGAGAAAAATACGCTTTGGTGCACTTTTAAGCTTGAGGACATTATTCAAAGAACTTTCAGGGCTGTAAGCAGGCTCATACAGGAATATGAGTACGAGGATCTGCAGAATCCAAACCAACGTAAGATAAAAGATTTCAAAAATGAATTTGTGATTGTTGAGTTTTCCAAGATGTATCAAAAAGAACTGATGGAATTAAAGTTCAGATTTGGTAAATATCTGAAAAGCAATTACAAAGAAACTGAGAAGGCTTTGAAAGAGATTATTGTACTGTTTGCCTACTATGAGATATTTAAAAAGCAAATCCAGGACAAACTGAATGATTTCAGTAAAAACAACAGGATGTACATGAAAACTTTTATCACGAAGACTGACAGGAAATTTGAAGAAATAAAAGATGTCATTATAGAAGGTGGAGAACCTGACTTTAAAAAGGATATGCTGGAGCTTCTGAAATTCGAGGAGGCTGGGATTAAGATTAAATGGGTTGGGTACAGCAGGAAAACGGCTTTGAAAATGAAACAAGGAATAAATTAAAAATAGCGGAGGTATAAAATATGATTGGAATTCAAGTGGATGAAGACGAACTTTTGATAGATGGAACTATTAAATGTGAATCAGAAGAGGATTGTTATATGATACTTGATGAGCTTTACAGGGATAGAAGGGAGGAAATAGAAAATGAGAACTTTGACTAATGTTCCAATAGGAATAAACGGAAAAATTCATTATGCAGATGTTATGGTACATGGAACTGTTTCAGAAAAGTCAGAATGGATTTTGGAAGAGTTTAAGAAGCTGCCGCTTTATCTTCAGGAAAAAATGCTGAAAGATTTGGGAATACTAAAAAAAAATGCCGATACTGCAAATATCGACAACATATAAAAACAAACTAAGTAATTATACCACTAAGAAAGGAAAAATGCAATATGTCAGAAAAGTTAAATGTGACAGTAAGAACATGGGAACTTTTGGAAGCTGTTAAAATTGTAGAAAATTTTATAAGTACTGAAAAAATAGGGAAAGAATACCTTAAAGGAATTTGTATTGAAGCAAACCAAAAAAAGAACACATTGATTTTGAGAACAACAGATTTAAAAATATCTGCAAAAGTTGAAATGTTAGGACAAGTAAATAAGGATGGGAAAGCTGTGGTTTCGTGTAAAATCTTTAAAGATTTAATAAAAGGCATTTCTGGTGCTAATGTCAACATAGCGATTGAAAAAGAAAAAATGGTTATTCAAACAGCAAATTCTAAAAGCTTAATTTCATTAATAGAGGATGCAGAGTTCCCAGTATGGGCTGGGATAGACAAACTAAAATATCATTCAGTACAAAAATCAGATTTGAAAAATATATTTGAGAGTGTAAAATTCTCTGCCTCAGTTAATCCTGAAAATGAGGCAGTGAATTGTGTAAAACTTGAGTACGAAGAAGAGAAATTAAAAGCTGTTGGAACTGATACGTATAGATTGTCCTGTGCCGAAATTGATTTGAAAGATGGCGAGAGTCATCCTGAAGAAAGACTTAATGCAAGCGTTCCTTTGAAAACAGTTAATGGACTTGTTAAATCTATGAAATCAAAATTGGGAATTCCTAGAGAAAAAGTGCTGATTGTTTGTGATGGCGATAAGATGCTGTTCAGGTTTGCAGGAATTGAAATTGTATCGGATTTAACTAAGTTAGAATTTCCGGATTATAAAACTATAATTAAAAATTTGAATGCGGATAAACAAGCAGTTCTTCACACAAAAGATTTTATTGCTGTGCTTAAGAGGGCTTACCTCATAGCAAAAGACAACAAGGAAGCTAAAAATGGTGCGATATTTGATTTTAGCCAAAATAAACTGACAATAAAATCAATTGATGAATACTCGGAGTTTAGAGAAGAAATCACAACACTTTACACTGGAGAGGATTTAAAAATATCATTGAATGTGAAATTTTTAATTGACTTTATTGGTAAAGTTAAGGATAAAACAACAGTGATTAAAATGTTAGACAATAAAAGTACAGTACTTGTAAAAGGTGAAACTGATGATAATTGGATATATCTAACAATGCCTTTGGCATTGAGAGAATAATACTAAGAAAAGAGGTTTGAATAATGAAACTGAAAGTACAAAAAAAAACAACTGTCAAATGAAAGCAAAATAGTTGAAATTATAAAATTGATGAAGGAGATATTAAACAATGGAATTGAAATTAGTAATCGAGATTGAAGAAGGAAGCAAACCAATAATTAAAGAGTTTTCAAGGGCGTTATTAGCACTTGGGAATACTACGACAATTACAAATCCTGCCGGGACGGTAGTTGGAAAAATTCAGAAATTTATGCAGTTGACACCCGCAGAAGATGATTATGCTAAACAAGAGATGAAAAATTGGCAGACTAACGATGTAAAAGAAGTTGAAGCGGAAAATGACGCTGTGGAAAAGTCTGAAAATATTGTGGAAAAAACTCAAAAGAAAGTTGAGGAGAAGCAAAAAGCGGAAGCCAAAACTGTAGAAACAGAAGCACCTAAAAAAGAAGAAGCAAGTGTTCCATCAGCAGCTGTTCCAACTTTAACACTTGAACAGTTAAGAGCTGGATGTGCTGAAATGTCAAGACTTGGAAAAGGTGCTGAATTAAGAAATCTCATAAGAGAAGTTTACAAGATACAAAAACTGGATGACCTGGATCCTAAAAACTACGAAAGTTTTGCGGATAATTTAAGAGAGTTAGGAGTAAGAATCTAATGGAAGGAAACCACAAGGATAGAAACCATGCCCTGCTTAGTGCAAGCGGGGCTAGCAGATGGATGAACTGCAACCCAAGTGCAAGGCTTGAGGACATGTTCCCTGATTGTTCAAGCGAGTATGCGGAAGAGGGAACTTTAGCTCATGAAATATCGGAGCTGAAACTGACAAAATACTTAAAACCTATGAGCCTTCGTACATTCAACAGCAAAATGAAAAAGCTGAAGTCACATAAGCTGTACAAACCTGAAATGGAAAACTATACAGATGTTTATGTGGATAATATAAAGGAGCTTCTGATGTCGTTTGACAAGCCAGGTACGGCTGAGATTGAAAAAAAAGTTGACTTTAGCGAGTATGTTCCAGAAGGCTTTGGGACTTGCGACTTTGTTACAGTGGATAATGGAACTTTGTACATACGTGATTTAAAGTACGGAAAAGGTGTGCCTGTGTTCGCACAAGACAATCCGCAGCTTATGCTTTATTCTTTAGGTGCTTATCTTGAGTTTTCATTATTCAATGACATTGAAAATATAAATATGGGAATTATACAGCCGAGACTGGATATCGTAAGCATATTTGAGATTTCAGCAGATGAACTTATGAAATGGGCAGAAAATGAGGTCAAGCCCAATGCTGAAAAAGCATTCAAAGGTGAAGGCGATTTTAAGGTCGGGCAATGCACGTTCTGCAGGGCAAGGGCTTTATGCAGGGCTAGAGCGGAAGCCAATATGTCGCTTGAAACAGAGATGAAACTTAAAGGGAATATTTTAAGCAATGAAGAAATGGGAGAAATTCTTAACAGGGCAAGGGATGTCGTAAAATGGGTTAAAGATATTGAGAATTACTGCCAGCAAGCAATACTTCGAGGAGAGTATGTGCCAGGATGGAAAGTTGTTGAAGGAAGATCAGTAAGAGCGTTTTCAGATACCGAGAAGGCAATGGAAGTCCTGAAGGAAAAAGGAGTTGCAGAAGAGCTGATGTATGAAAGAAAAGTGCTTACGTTGACACAGCTTGAGGGAGTAGTAGGGAAAAAAGATTTCAATGAGTATGTAGGGGATTTCATTATAAAGCCTAAAGGTAAACCTACATTAGTGCCGGAGTCAGATAAAAGGGCTCCATATGTAAATGATGTAATCAATGCAAGTGATGATTTTATAAATTTAGACAATAATGGAAAGGATGATTAGAATGGAAAATTTAAATGGAACTAGAGTAACAGTAAGAGGGAGATTAAGCTATGTGCATGTATTTAAACCGCATGCATCAGTACCAGGAGCAGAGGAGAAGTATAGCACAACGATTCTTGTGCCAAAAAATGATGTGGAAACAAAACAGAAAATAGATGCGGCAATAAAAGCGGCTACAGAGTTAGGAGTATCAGAAAAATGGGGAGGAAAAATGCCAAATACAGTATTTACCCCAATTTGGGACGGAGATGGCGTGAATAATAGTGGAGACCCGTTTGGTCCTGAGTGTAAAGGGCATTGGGTGTTTACAGCCTCTGCAAAAGTTGACTATCCTCCGCAAGTAGTTGACAGAAGGGTACAGCCCATAACAGATCAGAGTGAGATTTACAGCGGATGTTATGCAAATGTGGCGGTTAATTTTTTCCCTTATCTGTTCCAAGGGAAAAAAGGAATAGGTGCAGGATTAGGAAACGTACAGAAAATTAAGGACGGAGAAAGCCTTGCAGGTGGAAGAACTGCCGAACAGGATTTTGATGTTGTCGATGACGAAGATGACGCTTTATATTAATGGAATTTTAGATAACTGCGTAGGAGTTTTTATCCTGCGTAGTTATTTCAGACTAAGGAAGGATAAAAATCAGATGGATGTATTAAACATAGATATTGAAACGTTCAGCAGTGTTGACATAGCAAAAGCGGGGCTTTATAAATATGCTCAGAGCCATGATTTTGAAATCCTTCTTTTTGCTTATTCGCTAAACGGCTCTGATGTAAAAGTTGTGGATTTGGCTCAAGGGGAGAAGATACCAAATGAAATAGCTGAGAAATTAAACGATGGGAAAACTTTACTGCGAGCCTACAATGCAGCATTTGAGTGGTACTGCCTTAATCAGGCTGGATATTCGACATCATTAAATCAGTGGGAGTGCACAATGATTCACGCCTATTATGCAGGTTATCCAGGCGGACTGGAAAAAGTTGGTAAGGCACTGGGATTTAAGGACGATAAGAAAAAATCAGCAACTGGAAAGGCTCTTATAAAATACTTCAGTGTTCCTTGTAAACCTTCAAAGAGAAATGGCGAGAGAACTAGAAATATGCCGCACCATGAACCTGAAAAATGGCAGCTGTATATCGAGTATAACAGGCAGGATGTTGTGGCAGAAATGGCAATTGCCGACAAACTGAGAAGCGTCGTCGTTCCTGAATTTGAATGGGATTTGTGGAGAACCGACATAAGAATGAATGCTAATGGAATCAAGATTGACACAGAACTTGTCGACAGCGCATTGTATGTAAGTGATACCTGGAATGTGTATCTAATGGAGACCGCAAGGCGGATAACAAATCTGGACAACCCAAACAGTACGGCTCAATTGTCAAAATGGTTAAAAGAAAACGGTGCAGAAGTAGAAAACTTACAAAAAGCAACTGTGAAAAAACTGATTGACGAGACTTCAGGGGATGTGAAGAAAGTGCTTGAGATAAGGCAGGAGCTTAGCAAGACAAGCACTAAAAAATATGTGGCAATGAGGGAGGCGCTTGGAAACGACGGAAGAGTAAGGGGGCTTTTACAGTTCTACGGAGCCAACCGTACTGGACGATGGGCTGGAAGGCTTGTCCAGGTTCAGAATCTTCCACGAAACTACTTGGCAGATCTTGACGACGCAAGGGAAATTGTGAAAAGAAGAGACGTTGACACGTTAAGCGTTCTGTACAGCAACATACCTGACACTTTGTCACAGCTAATCCGTACAGCTTTCGTTCCGGAGGAAGGGAAGAAGTTTGTAATTGCAGATTTTTCGGCAATAGAAGCAAGAGTGATTGCATGGCTTGCTGGAGAGCGGTGGAGAACTGAAGTGTTCAGGACTCATGGAAAAATTTATGAGGCATCAGCTTCACAGATGTTCGGAGTTCCAATTGAGTCAATCGCAAAAGGCAAAGAAAATTATCATCTGAGACAGAAAGGAAAAATTGCCGAACTTGCATTGGGATATCAAGGTGGGCCAGGTGCTTTGACCGCAATGGGTGCGATAGAGATGGGACTTACTCAGGAAGAACTGCCTGAAATTGTACGGATGTGGCGAAATTCAAACCGGAGAATAGTTGACTTATGGTACAGCCTCGGAAACGCCGCTGTAGATGTAATTGAATCAGGCTCAAGGGTAGCAGTAAAAGACTTGTTATTAAGCAGGGAAGGCGATTTGGCAAACGGTATGGACTTTTTTACCATAACTCTTCCAAGTGGGCGTAAACTGTATTATGCCAATCCTGGAACTAGGGAAAACAGCTGGGGCTCACAGGTTATAACTTACAAATCGAGCAATCAGACAAGCGGAAAATGGGAAATTACTGAAACCTATGGCGGAAAACTAACGGAAAATGTAGTTCAGGCTATAGCAAGAGACTGCCTTGCAATATCAATTAAAAGATTAACTGAAAAAGGATTTAAAATCGTAATGCACATTCACGATGAGGTGGTTATCGAGGCTCCTATGGAAACAACTGTGGATGAAGTGTGCGAGATAATGGGACAGGATATTGAATGGGCTGACGGACTTATATTAAGGGCTGATGGCTTTGAAACAACGTACTATAAAAAAGATTAGTTGAAGGGAGGAAAAAATGACAAACAGGGAAATAATAATATCGACCGCTGGAAGCAGGAGAGAAACACGCTGGAAAACTGAAAAGCTGCTGTGGAGTGAGTTTGTTAAAAGGCTTGAAAATCCTACGAGGACAGCCGAAACGTATGAAAAGTTTATGAAGCTAAAAAAATCGCAGCAGGATAACCTGAAAGATGTCGGTGGATTCGTTGCTGGGAAACTGAAGGACGGAAAACGTAAAAATACAAACTTGTTAAGCCGTTCGTTAATCACCCTGGACCTTGATAACATTCCAAGTGGCAAAACAAAAGAAGTTATGGAAAAGGTGAAAGACTTGAATGTGTCGTATGTGATACACCCCACCCGTAAGCACTCTGAAGCTGCTCCAAGGCTAAGGGTTATGCTTCTCACAGACAGGGATATGACACCTGACGAGTATGAACCTGTATCGAGAAAAGTTGCCCAGAGATTAGGGATTGAAATGTGCGACCCTACAACTTTTGAACCTGCAAGGCTTATGTTCTGGCCAAGCTGTTCACAGGATGTGAATTATAAAATTTATTACAGCTTTAACCTTGATAATCCGCCAGTATCAGTTGACGGTACGCTTAATCTATACGATGACTGGAAAAACATGATCGAGTGGCCACAAGTTCCCGGAGCTGAAAAGGTTGCAGATAGGCTTCTTAAAAAACAGGAAAACCCATTGGAGAAAAGCGGGCTGGTTGGGGCCTTCTGCAAAACTTTTACCATAGCTGAAGCAGTGGAGAAATTTATTCCGGAAGAGTACGAAATATCAGATGATGGAAAAAGAATGACGTACACTCAAGGAAGCACATTTGGCGGAGCCATAATTTATGACGACGTTTTTGTCTACTCGCACCACGCAACGGATCCTTGCAGCGGGAAACTGTGCAATGCTTTCGATATGGTAAGGATCCATAAATTCTCTGATATGGACGCAGATTCAAAGGAAGGGACGCCTACAAGCAAGCTCCCTTCATTTACTGAAATGTCAAGACTTGCAAGAGAAATAAAAGAAGTGTCATCAGCACTAAATAAAGAAAGATACGAAAAGGCGGCACAGGATTTTACGACAATTGATGATGAGGATACAGATATTGAATGGATGAACCAGCTGGCAGAAAATGAAAATGGGAAATATTTGAAAACTATAAAAAATATACAAATTGTACTGGAAAACGATATAAATTTAAAAGAAAGGTTTGCAATGGATGAGTTTGCGAACAGGGCGATGGTTATGGGAACCACACCTTGGGACAATAGAAATGAAGTAAGGCAGTATGAGGAAGTGGATGACAGCGGTTTAAGGAACTATCTTGAAAACAGGTACGGACTCACTGGCGAAAATAAAGTTAACGATGCACTTCTGCTTGTCTCACACAAAAGACGATACAACAGCGTAAGGGATTACTTGGAGAGCGTTAAGTGGGACGGCAAGCCTAGAGTGGAAACTCTTTTAAGAGACTATCTCGGTGCGGAGGACAGCATCTATACAAGGGAAGTGATGAAAGTATCTTTGGCGGCTGCAGTTGCAAGAGCCGTTGAGGGCGGAGTAAAGTACGACTATATGCCAATATTCACTGGCAAACAGGGAATTGGTAAAAGTACATTCTTAGCAAAGCTTGGAAAAAACTGGTATTCTGACAGCCTTCAGACTTTTGAGGGCAAGGAAGCCGCCGAAATGATCCAGGGGACGTGGATTAATGAACTTGGGGAGCTTACAGGATTTAACCGGAGTGAAACTAATTTGATAAAGCAGTTTTTAAGCAAGCAGGACGACATATACAGAAAAGCATACGGAAGGGTTACAGAGAAATATCCTAGGCGGTGTGTGTTCTTCGGAACTTCAAATGATTCAGAGTTTCTAAGGGACAGGACAGGGAACAGGAGGTTCTGGCCGGTTGAAGTTGGGATTGTGGAACCTAAGAAGAGCATTTGGGATAACCTTGACAATGAAGTTGATCAGATATGGGCGGAAGCCTATACAAATTATATTATTGGGACGGACTTATTTTTAACTGGAGAAGCATTAAAGATAGCGGAACAGAAGCAGGAAGAGCATAAGGTAGTAAATGTTAAAGAGGGGATTATTCTTGAATTTTTGGAAAAGGAAGTGCCAGAAGACTGGCGTCTATGGGATGAAGAGAGAAGAACACTTTTTCATTCGGGGGCGGATAAATCAGGAATAAAACTGGTTCCCCGTGATACGGTATGTGCTGTTGAGATATTAGTTGAATGCTTTGGAATGAAGAAGGGATATATAAAAAATTCGGACAGTATGGAGATTAACGGGATAATGGAAAATATGAAAGGGTGGGAACGGATAAAGCACCCTTTAAAATATGGAAGTTACGGGAAGCAAAGAGGGTTTAAAAAGATAAAAATATAGAACGGGCAACAAAGTCTACAAACTTTTTAGAACTTTTTAAAATTAAAGGATTTAAAGAATGAAAACGGCAACAAAGTGGGCAACAAAATGGGAAACAAACTTAAAAATGGCAACAAACTTTTGTTGCCGCAAAAATAATTAAAAAAATGAACTTTGTTGCTTGTTGCCGAGATTGTTGCCAAGATTGTTGCCTCATAAACCCTTTATTAATCGTACTTACAATATGATTGGCAACAAAGACTACAATCTTTTCTATATAGAGTATAAAATAAAGGAATTAAAGAGATTAAAGGGTATAAATACGCGTATATGGAGTATATAAATCCTTTATTTAATAGTCTCTATACACGCGCGCGAAAAGTTTGTAGCCCTGTAAAAATTTGGAGGTGGAAATGTCAGAAAAAGAAATCGAAAATTACTTGGTTAGAAAAATAAAAAATAAAAAGGGAATCGCATATAAATTTACGAGTCCTGGAAACTCTGGAGTGCCAGACAGGCTCTGCCTACTCCCAAACGGAAAAATATTCTTTGTTGAATTGAAATCACCAGGAAAAAAGCCGAGAGCCTTGCAAGTAAATCAGATTACAAAAATAATGAGTTTAGGGCAAAGAGTTTATGTGGTGGATTCCAAAGAAAAGGTAGACGAGATACTAGAAACTGAACTTTCTAACTGGAAGGAGGATTAAAAATGGAGTTCAAGGCACACAATTATCAGAAATACTGCATTGAGAAAGTTATCGATACACCAAATGTTGGGCTGTTACTTGATATGGGACTGGGGAAGACAATCATAACGCTTACGGCAATTGATGAACTTAAATTTAACAGGTTTGAAGTTGACAAAGTTCTGATAATAGCACCGAAGAAGGTTGCCGAAAGCACCTGGCTTAATGAAGCGGAAAAATGGAATCATCTGAAGTACTTAAAATTTTCAAGAGTGCTAGGTTCGGAGAAGAAAAGAATAACGGCATTGAATACGCCGGCTGACATCTATGTGATAAATCGTGAAAACGTCCAGTGGCTTGTCGAGTACTATAAAAACGACTGGCCGTTTGATATGGTTGTAATTGATGAATTTTCAAGTTTTAAAAACCATGCAAGCAAAAGATTTAAAGCATTGAAACTTGTACTTGGAAAAATAGACAGAGTTGTAGGGCTTACTGGTACGCCGGCACCAAACGGGTTAAAAGATATTTGGGCACAAATATACCTGCTGGACAAGGGAGAAAGACTTGAAAAGAACATAACGGCTTTTCGTGAGAGATATTTCGACTATTCAAAATATGGAGGGAACCCTTTTGGGGAATATGAGCTGAAGGAGGGATCAGACAAGTCAATCATGAACAAGATAAGCGATATATGTATTTCAATGAAGGCGGAAGACTATCTGGAACTTCCAGACATAACCTACAATACAATTCCGGTTGAACTTGACAGCAAGTCAAGAAAGCAGTATGAAGAACTTGAGAAGAAGATGATTTTAGAGCTGAACGAGTCTGAAGAAATATCAGTTGCCAGTGCAGCGGCATTGACCGGAAAGCTGTTACAGCTTTCAAATGGAGCCATTTATGATGAAGACCGTAAGGTACATAAAATTCACAACTGCAAGATTGAACGTTTTGTGGAACTCATCGAAGAGCTTAACGGAAAACCTGCCTTAGTGTTCTACAGCTTCCAGCATGACCTGGAAAGAATAAAAAAGGCATTGGAAAAATCAAAGTTAAGAGTAAGACAGCTTAAAACTCCGGAGGATGAAAAAGATTGGAACAATGGAAAAATTGATATACTTCTGGCACATCCGGCAAGTGCGGCATACGGTTTAAACCTTCAGGACGGCGGAAACCACGTGATATGGTTTGGGCTTAACTGGAGCCTTGAACTTTACCAGCAGGCGAATAAAAGGCTTCACAGGCAGGGGCAGAAGGAAAAGGTCATAATCCACCACCTTGTAACACAGGATACAAGGGATGAGGATGTAATGAAAGCCTTACAGAGTAAAGGAGACGTTCAGGAGGAACTTTTACAAAGTCTGAAGGCAAGAATTGATAAATATAGGAGATGAAAAAATGAGAGATAAAAACATTTTAAAATTATTAGATGATATAACGATATTAAATAAATATTTATATATGTCGGATGAACATAGTATTGAGTACAACAATGGATTAACGACACTTGAAATAAGAATGGATTCAGATTTAAATTTATGGGCTGTAAATAAAAGATTTCCTGAATTACCCCCGCTGTATTTCACTGGGGAAATGACACTCGGAAAAACATTGTCCGTAATTGAATTTTTAAAGACACAGAAATCTAAATACGCCCAAATAAAAAATAAGTGGGAAGAAATAAAAGAAATTACAATGGCAAATCTTGCATTAAATTCCATAAGATAGAATGTGTTGAACGAAACACAAAAAGTTTTAGGAGGAACAATGATTAATGAAAAAATAGGAAACAATATAAAAAAATGGAGAAAATTAAAAAAACTAACTCAACAAGAACTGGGTGAAAAGATTGATAAAACTTTGTCATCAATACAAAAATATGAAAAAGGAAACGTAATGATTCCCATAGATGTATTAAGTAACATCGCTAAGACATTAAATATTAATATCGAAGATTTAATATCAGGAATATTGGGAAATAATGAAGGTGTAAAAGAGAAGGCCTTGAAAACATTTGATATAGAGGAACTGCTGAAAAGACAGGCAATGCTTGATAAGAAATTTGATGAAAAGAAAACGCCGAGAAAGCGAGATAAGAATAAAATTTATATAGCATATTTTGCAGAATTGGGAGAGTTGCTTCAAGAATTAAAAAGCGAATGGAACTATTGGAAAAATGGGACTGATAAACCGGATAAACAAAAAGTTTTAGAAGAAATGTCGGATTGTTTACATTTTCTTTTAAGCTTTTTTAACCAAGATGAATTTTGGAAAAGAGGAAGTTTAAGTCCACAAGAATATAAAGAAGATATTGGGAGTTTTGAGAATGCGTTGATATACTTATCATTTCTTGAAACTACCCCCGTCTTAAAAATATTTGGGGCGATGTTGATTGTGGCTGGATATGTAGGAGCAACAGAAGAAGAATTCCTGCAAGTCCATCACGAGAAATGGTTAAAGAATATGAATGAGCGTACAAAAGAAAGCTATTAACTTATGTATGTACAAGTAAGTTGTATAAGTAAAAAATTAATGACTAAGGAGTAAAAGAATGATAGAACAGGATAATGTTAATAATCCAAGCCATTACAAATTGGATTGCCTGGACGTAGAAGTTATAGATGTGATAAAAGCAACTGTGAAAGATTTTAATAGTTTTTGTCACGGAAATATAATTAAATATGTGTTAAGGGCAAATAAGAAAAACGGGATTGAGGACTTCAAAAAGGCTAGGAAATATATTGATATGATGGTTCGGGAGGTGGAAGTTAATGGAAAACAGAGTGTATAAATCCATGGCTATACTAGCAATGGTTATCTACATGATAATTGTGTTTAAGGAGATAGACAAGGCTAGAAATTTTTTAGAGTTGATTAAAGTACTAATTAAAAATATAGCATGTATTGGAGCTGGATGTTTTGTATTCTACATTGGAGATAAAAATTAAATTTTGGAGGGAAAATATGACAGAAATAGAAATTGACAGAATAGCGGATGAAGTGGCGCATAGAGTTGCAGAAAAATTAAGACAGGCAAATAAAATAGATAAGTACAAAGAAACAGAAGCGATGTTAAGAGCGTACCCGAACTACAAAAGGATAATTGAAAAAAATAGCACCCGTATTGACGAAATATTGAAAAATGGACTAGGAGAAACTGTAAAAATTAAAACAGGAGAGAATGTCCAAGGGGGGTTAAAAAAATATGAGGGAGTTCCTGAAAAAGAAATTGACAGAATAGAGCATTTAAAATCTGAAAATTTAAAAATGGAAAAAAGGATCATCAGAGTAGATAATGCCTTGATGAATATTAAGAACGACAAATATTACAACATCATAGTATTGAGATATTTCAAGGAATGGACGATTGATGAAATAGCAGATGAAATGAATGTAGATAGAAAAACGGTAGGGCGAAATAGAACCAGATTGATTAAAGAACTACAATTTAATCTGTTCCCGGAACTGCTATTGGACTAAGGACTTGACAAAATGTCCCATACACGCCCCAAACGTGGTATTTACATTCCCCATTTATGTGATATAATATGGTATATTGGAATTTTTGTAAAATTTAACTTTGTCCTTGATGCCTTTGAGCATCGGACTGTCAAGACAGTGTAAAAGCTGTCTTTTTTTGTTTATAAATACTTTTGGTATATCGCCTTGTGAATAAGGCACTTTTATTTTTGAGGAGGTGGAAAACTTGACATGAAATTGACGGAGAAACAGAAAAGATTCGCAGATTACTACATTGAAACTGGAAATATAACAGAAGCAGCGGTAAAGGCAGGGTACAGTAAGAAGACAGCGAGAGTTATTGGGCAGGAAAACTTGCTTAAACCTGCTATAAAAGGCTACATCGACGAAAAACTGGAAGCCATGCAGGATGAAAGGACGGCATCCGCCAAGGAAGTGCTTGAGTTTTTGACTAAGTCGATGAGAGGGGAAATTAAAGAGGAAGTTGTCGTTGTTGAAGGAACTGGAGACGGAACAAGTGAAGCTAGAACGGTTAAAAAGCAGATAGGTCTACGAGATAGAATTAAGTCAGCAGAACTGCTTGGCAAACGATACAGGTTATTCACAGACAAAGTCGAAGTTGAAGGAGTTGTACCTGTTATGATTGTAGGTGAGGACAGTCTTGAAGAGTAAAAAAGTAAGACTTCCTGATTTAGTTGGAAAAGGTTATAAAGATTTTTGGAACTTCAAAGGAAGATATAGAGTATGTAAAGGTAGCCGTGGGAGTAAAAAAAGCAAGACAACGGCGTTATTTTTTATTTATTCAATGATGAAATATTCTGGGGCAAACTTGCTTGTGGTAAGAAAAGTTTATCGGACGTTAAAGGACAGCTGCTTTACAGACTTGAAATGGGCTATAAATATATTAGGGGTACAGGACTACTGGTCAGTTAAAGAAAGTCCATTGGAGATAATTTATATTCCTACAGGGCAGAAAATATTATTTAGAGGACTGGACGATCCGTTGAAAGTTACTTCAATAACAGTTGAGACAGGAAATCTATGCTGGGCGTGGATTGAGGAAGCCTATGAGATAAACAAGGAGCAGGATTTTAATATGCTTGACGAAAGTATAAGGGGTACTGTTGAAGAGCCTTTATATAAGCAGATTACACTCACGTTTAACCCCTGGAACGAGAAGCACTGGCTCAAAAAAAGATTTTTTGATGTTGAAGACGAAAATATAATGGCAAAGACAACCAACTACATGTGCAATGAATGGCTTGACGACAGTGATAAAAAACTGTTTGAGGATATGAAAAAGAACAATCCCAGACGTTATCAGGTGGCAGGGCTTGGAAACTGGGGAATTGTTGAAGGGCTTGTTTACGAGAACTGGGAAGAAAAAGAATTTGATGTCAATGAAATTTCAAAACGTAAAGGTGTGAAATCAGCCTTTGGATTAGACTTTGGGTATACCAATGATCCGTCAGCATTTTTCTGCGGGCTGATTGATGTAGCGAATAAGGAAATTTATGTGTTTGACGAGATTTACAAAAACGCAATGAAAAACCGTCAAATTGCTGAAGAGATTATCAGAAAAGGCTATGGAAAAGAAAAAATTGTAGCGGATAGTCAAGAGCCTAAGTCGATTGACGAACTTTACGATTTGGGATTGAAAGGCATAAGAAAATCAAGAAAAGGCAGGGATAGCATCAACAATGGTGTTCAATATATTCAGGATTATAAAATCATTATCCACCCCAGATGTGTGAATTTCATAACCGAAATATCAAACTACATGTGGGATAAGGACAAGTTTGACAATCCAGTCAATAAGCCTGTAGACGATTTTAACCATTTAATGGACGCGATGCGATATGCACTTGAAAGCTACTCAAAAGGCCCTACATTTTCTTTTGATTAAGGAGTAAGGAATGATTGAATTTATTAAGAAATTGTTTAGGAGAAAAGATAAGATGAGAGAACAGAATATAAATCTTAGCGAAGTTGAGAGTATTATAATGTGGCATTTTGCAAGCCAGAAATATAGGGAAATGAAAGACGGAAACGACTATTATCGTGGAAGGCACGACATCCTTTCAAGGCAGAGAACGGCAATTGGGGAAGATGGTAAGTTGACAATAGTCGAAAACTTGCCGAATAATATAATTGTCGATAATCAGTATAAAAAGCTGGTCAAGCAGAAAGTAAATTACATAATTTCCAAAACCCCAAGTATCAAAAGCGAAAATCAGCAGTATGATGATAAACTGAATGAATTGTTTGATAAAAATTTTCTTAAAACATTGAAAAGAGTAACCACCGATGTCTATAACAATGGACTTGGGTGGTTATTTTTGTATGTGGATGAAATGGGAAACTTGAAATTTAAAAGGCTAAATTCAGTTGAGGTTATTCCTGTATGGCTTGACAATGAACATGAAGAGCTTGACTACGCAATAAGAGTTTACAGCCGGGAACTTTATAAGAACGGCACGTATAATACTGAAAACTACGTTGAGATTTATAGAAAGACTGGCGTAGAGTATTACAAAATGAATAATGCAAAACTTACGGCAATTGAAAAGAAGTCGTACCTGAGTGTTGATGACAAGCCTTATAACTGGCAGAAAATACCGCTTATATGCTTCAAGGCAGATGAGCTGGAACAATCCTTGCTTAAAAGAGTAAAATCGCTACAGGACGCTTTAAACACGCTTATAAGTGATTTCATGAATAACATGCAGGAAGATAGCAGGAATACAATTTTAATCATTAAAAATTATGATGGTGAAAATTTAGGCGAGTTTAGAAGAAACCTTTCCACGTTTGGAGCGGTTAAAGTTCGTGAAGACGGAGAAGTATCAAGTTTACAGGTTGAAGTGAACGCCAGCAACTATGAAAGCATTGTGAAGCTGCTAAAAAAGACCATAATTGAAAATGGCGGAGGATTTGACAGCAAGGCGGACACTCTTGGGAATAACCCGAACCAACTTAATATACGTTCAATGTATTCAGATATAGATTTGGAAGCAAACGACTTTGAAACTGAGTTTCAGGCAAGTTTTAAAGAAATGATATGGTTTGTGGCAAATCATTTGAAAAACACAGGGCAGGGCGACTTTATCAAGGAAAAAGTGGAGGTTGTACTTAACAGGGATATACTTGTGAATGAAAGTCAGGCTATTTCGGATATTAGAAATTCGGTTGGGATAATTTCAGAGGAGACGCTTGTTGCACAGCACCCTTGGGTAACTGATGTTCAGGAAGAGCTTGCAAGAATTAAGAAAGAGAAATCAGAACAGCAGATGCAGGAACAGACTGATTACGCTAATTTTGATGACGGTAAACATAACCACAATGGTGATTTAAATGAGTGATTATTGGAAAGATAGATTTGTTGAGGAAGAAAGCCGAGTCAATCAAATGGCTGTAAAAGAGATAAAGAAGCAGCAGGCTGAATATGACAAGGCAATCACTAGAATAAATCAGGATATTGAAATCTGGTACAACAGGATTGCTAAAAATAACGATGTAACATTGGCAAATGCAAAGGAAATCCTTAACAAGAAGGAACGCAAAGAGTTTAAGTGGACTGTAGAAGATTATATCAAAAAAGGTTCAGGAGAAGATAGTTTTAAGTTTGCAAAAGAACTTGAAAATGCGAGTGCCAAGTATCATATAGAGAGATTGGAAGCTATGAAACTTCAGGTACGTACTGAAATTGAAAAGCTGTATAATGATAACGGCAATGGATTTAAAAATTATCTAGGCAACTTATATGAGGATCAGTATAACCATACGTTTTTTGAAATTGCCAAAGGTTCAGGGATGGGCATAGGTTCAAATATGTATAAGTTGAATGGTAAATTGGTAAATACTGTTATTTCTAACCCTTGGGCTTCTGACGGAAAACATTTTTCAGACAGGATATGGGAAGACAAAGAAAAGCTTCTGAATACTCTGCATACTGAAATGACACAGGCTTTTATTCGTGGGGATAAACTTGATACATTAATAGAAAAAGTTGTTAAAAGAATGAATGCAAGCAGAAGTAATGTAGCAAGGCTTGTCTATACTGAAAGTGCCGCCTATGCTTCTAAAGCTAGAATTAAGACTTATGAAGATTTGAATATTGAACGTTATGAAATTGTTGCAACTCTTGACAGCAGGACTTCCGAGATTTGTCAGGGGCTTGACGGCAAAGTGTTCGAGTTTAAGGATTACGAGATTGGCACAACTGCTCCGCCATTTCACGTCAACTGCAGGACAACTACAGCACCATATTTTGAAGATGGGGAGGAAGAGAAACGTGCTGCAAGGGATAAAGATGGAAAAACTTATTATGTTCCAAGTGAAATGACTTACGACGAGTGGTTTAAAAAATATCAGAAAGATGAAGTTGAAAAAACTGGAAATGATGGTATAATTGAATTAACAAAACTTAAAGAGATTATGACAGGTAAAGATTACGAAGAATACAAGTCTATCTTAAACAAATGCCCCAATGAAAATATAAAAGCTCTGTATAATGAACATTTTAATAGTTTAGATAAAATTGAAATTTTAGATGAATACAGAGGGAGTTTTACACCGCGAGAAAATAAAATAGTATTTGGGTATGCTGACGAAAAATATATCAAACAGGGCAGTCACAAATTTGAAACATTGGCACATGAGGCAGGTCACTTTTTTGATAACAACAAATATTATAATGATTTGACTTATCTTGAAATAGAAGGAATTCAGAACAGCACTTTATTAAAGAATACATTTCCGAAAATACCCAGCTCAAGCGACATGTTTTTAGATGCAGTAAGAAAAGATATAGAAATTTTAAGGCAATCAACAAACGGATTTAAAAATTTCGGCAGTTTAAAAGAGAAATTGTCAACAACAGCACAAAGTTCAGGAGTTCAAGATTTTCTAGACGGGATATGTGATACTAAAAAAAGAAATATTTTTGGCTGGGGACACGGTAAAGGATATTACGACAGGGAGTACAACGCTGTTAAAAAAGCAGAGCGGCTTAATGATTTGAAAGATTTTTATAATAGCGTAAGATACGATGTTAAAACACAGCAAAAATTGAAAGATATAAGCAGAAATTACAGAACAGCCTCAGAAGTTTGGGCCAACATAACACAGGCAGTAACCTTGGAAAATGAAACAGGAAACATTAAGTTTATTGAAGAGTATATGCCTAATTCTCTGAAAACATATTTAAAAATAATTAATAATAGGAAGTAGGAGGTCAAATGGATAAAATAAAATACAATTATTTAGGTGGCGGTTTTGGATTTAATTACGAACACCCTAAACTTGAGGAGTACAAAAAAAAGATAGATCCAAATTTAGTTATTGAACTTCCTTATAGTGAAAAATATTTAGAGGACGTTTTAGAAACAATAGAAAGGTCTTTGGAAAACGGCAAAGATTTTTATACTAACGCTCCAAATCACATAAAAAGAAAGATGGAAGAAATAGCAGAAATACTGGAGGATTCAGACACAACTATTTAAATATAATCACGATTATTAATTTAGTCGTGATTTTTTTTGTCTAAGGAGAAAAAATGAAACTGAATATGAAATTGATACAGAATATACTGGAGTATCTTGAGAGTGATGGACATCCGTATATTTTTGAGAAGAGTTACACTGATGATTTTAGTAATAGAAAAGAGGCATTGGGGGATTTTACTTATGAAGAAATTAAATATCACACAGTATTATTAGGTGAAGGAGGTTATGTTAAAACAATAGATCATATAGGCGTTGAAGACTATACGTTGCCTGAAAGACTTACGATGAAAGGACATTTGTATTTAGAAGAAATTAGGAGGAATAATGAAAATATTTATAAGTCAACCGATGAGAAATAAGAGCCACGCTAACATAGAGCAGAAAAGAGAAGAGATAGTTAGCCGATTGAAAGAAGAGTATGGGGAAATAGAGATTATAGACTCAGTTTTTCCGATGATAACGGGTAAAAGAAATAGTTCCTTGCGATACTTAGCGAAGTCTCTGGAATTAATGTGCGATGCAGATATAGTAGTTTTTGCACAAGGCTATGAATATGCCAGAGGGTGTAAAATTGAATATGAATGTGCTGTTAATTATGGACTAGCAGTAAAAATTTTATAAAAAAATCGCCTTTTTAGGATTTGCAGGCGTAAAAGAACAAATCAGAAAAAATAATCTCGTTGGCATACAACGTAAAAAATGAACAGGAGTGAGTAGATTATGAACAAAGAAGATTTGTTGAAATTAGGTCTGTCAGAAGAACAGGCGGAAAAGGTGCTGTCAGCAAATGCGGAACAGTTGAAAGGGTTTATTCCAAAATCAAGATTTGATGAAGTGAATAACACAAAAAAACAGCTGGAGAAGGATTTGAAGGACAGGGATGTGCAGCTTGAAAATTTAAAGAATAGTTCAGGGGATCTGGAAACAATGAAGCAGACTATTGAGAACCTGCAAAGAGATAACAAGGTGGCAAAAGATAATTTTGAGGCTGAACTTGCTAAATTTAAACTGGAAAGTGCAATTGACAACACTTTGCTGAGTTCAAATGTTATTAATACTAAAGCAGTTAAGGCTTTGCTTGACATGGGTAAAATTAAACTGGATGGCGAAGTTCTGATAGGTATTAATGAACAGATAGAGGCTTTGAAAACTGCTGAAGACAGCAAGATGCTATTTAAAACGGCAGAATCAAAACCGAAAGAGCCTAACTTTTCAGGAGTTAAACCTGGAGAAGGGAATACAGGTACAGAAGGTGCTAACCAAACAAAATCATTAGGAGACGCCATAATGGCGAGACTGATGGTAAATAAAAATGAATAATAGGAGGTGGCTTATATGCCAATAACATTAGCAGAAGCTAAAAAGAACGTACAGGATGATTTGCAGATTGGAGTAATTGATGAATTTGCAAAGAGTAATTTTATTATGAGTAACATACCGTTTGACAATGTGGTATCGCCTACTGGTGGAGGAACTACAATGACTTATGGTTATACAAGGTTGAAAACTCAACCAACTGCTGACTTCAGGGAAGTCAATCAGGAATATACACCTGCGGAAGTTTCTAAAGAAAGACACAATGTAGACTTGAAAATCTTCGGGGGATCATTCCAGATTGATAGAATTATTGCAGATATGGGTGGAATTGTTTCAGAAGTTCAACTGCAAATGACTCAAAAAATTAAAGCGGCATCAGCGTTATTTAATGACACGGTTATCAATGGGGATTCAGGAGTAAACGCGAAAGCATTTGATGGACTAGAAAAAGCAGTTACAGGAAGTACAACTGAATTTATCCCAACGGCAGCGATTGACTTATCAGATTCAGCAGCTGTAGACACAAACTATAAACTGTTTTTAGACTTGTTAGATGAGTTTTTAATGGGATTAGACGGAACGCCATCAATGTTAGCTGGAAATACAAAACTGATTGCCAGATTAAGAGCCTGTGCAAGACGTTCAGCCCAATACACTGTTACAATGAATGAATTTGGACAGCAGGTTGAAAGATATGGAGCAATCCCGTTTGTTGACTTGGGAACTAAAGCAGGAACTAATGACCCAGTTTCAACAATAAATGGACAAGGGGAAACTTCTTTATACGCTGTAAGATTTGGTATGGATGGATTCCACGGAGTTGCACCTACAGGAAATGCTTTAATCAAATCGTGGTTACCTGACTATAAAACGGCTGGTGCAGTAAAAACAGGTGAAGTGGAAATGGTTGCGGCAGTTGCGTTAAAAGCTACGAAAGCTGCAGGAATTTTCAGAAAAATCAAGGTTAAATAGGAGGATTTTGTATGGCTGTTAAAATATACGCACCAAATGAAGACTATTCAGGAAGTAGTGCTGGAGTAACTTTTGTAAATGGAGTTGGAGAAACAGATAACCTGTATTTGATTGAGTGGTTTAAGGATCACGGATACAAAGTGGACGAAGAAAGCATTGATTCTGAAGAAAAAACTAAGAAAACTAAAAAATAGGTGGTAGCCATGGATTATATCACAGACATCAGGGAAGATGTTAAAAAATATTTAAAGTCGCTGGGTTACGAAGTTGTAGATGGCGACTTATTTTTGTTAGACAATTCCATTCAGACAGTGAAGTATTACATCTGTAATAAAACTAACCAAAAGAAAGTTCCTGAAGGATTAAAATATGTCTGGATAAACAGGAGCACGGCTGAATTTTTGAATTTCAAATTGAAGTTAAATCAGCTTAATATTCCTGGATTAAACTTTAACCGAATAGCAAAAGAGATAAGTGAAGGAGAAACTAAAGTGGTCTTTGAGGACAGTAAAACCACAGGAGATAAATTTGAAGTATTTTTATCAACGCTTTTAGCTTATGGAGAAAGCGAGATACTCAAGTACAGGAGGCTGGTATGGTAAGTGAAATTTTAAAAAGTGCAAGAGAAGCAATACACTTAATGTGGGACGGGCTGTGTACTGCTTTTGAAAATAAGAAATCAAAAGATAAGTACGGAATAGTAAGTTCTGAAAAAGTGGAAATATGCAAGAATGAGCCTTGCCGGCTAAGTTTCAAAAATATCAGCCAAGCAGAGCAGACAGGGCTGGGGGCTAATGTTTCTCAAGTTGTTAAGCTGTTTATTTCTCCGGAAGTATACATTCCTCCAGGAAGCACAATTGAAGTTACTCAAAATAACGTGACAAGGAAATATAGGCACAGCGGAATATCAGCAGTTTACACAAATCATCAGGAAATTATACTTGAAGCAGAACAGGAGAAGGCATAATGGCAAGTTCAAAGATAAAGGTGCAGTTTGACGGGCTGAAGGAGTTCAAAAAAATAATTGAAGAGATGGAGAAAGAAAAGGAGCAGTTAATGATTGACACCATAAAAGAATTGGCTGCGAGATTGTTATGTAAAGTAATTAAAAGGACGCCTTCAGACACTGGTAATCTAAGAAGAAACTGGACAGTATCGGATGTGAGAAAAAATGGAGAGAATTATGAGATAGAGGTTTCAAACTCTACTGAATACGCTAGTTATGTTGAATTTGGGCATAGGCAGACACCAGGAAGATTTGTTCCAGCTATTGGGAAGAGACTAAAAAAGTCTTGGGTAAAAGGTAAGTTTATGCTCACAATTTCCGAAAACGAACTGCAAAAGCAAGCTCCAGCTGTTATTGAAAAGAAGATTACTGAATGGCTTAAAAAGTTAGGAGGATAGATGCTAAATGAAATTGTAAATGCAATAGGGTTGAAACTGTCTGAAAATTTTGAAGGGATAGACGTACACAGGGAAGAACTGGAGCAGGGTTTTAAAGAGCCTTGCTTTTTTATTGATTTGTTGAATCCTGGTGAAAAACAGATTGTTGGAAACAGGTATTTAAGAAGCTATCTATTTAACATCATATATTTTCCCAAAGATAAAAAAGCCCAAGAAATATTTGAGACGCTGGATAAACTTTATACTGTGCTTGAGTATATAAAACTTGATGATGGCACACTTGTTCGAGGGACTGACAGGAACTCAAGGGAAGAGGACAAAGTACTGCATTTCTTTGTTACGTATGAAATGTTCATTTACAAACTGGATGGAGAAAAAACAAAAATGGGAAAACTTGGAATAAATGCTGGATTGAAGGAGGATTAATATGGCAGATAATAATGGTGCTGAAAATAAGGCACAGGCAAAAAAAGAAAACATTGAAAATAAATCAGATGAAACTAAATTTGTAAAAAGTCAGATTATAGGATCTGATAAATACAAAAACAGAGCTGATTTATTGAATGTCTTATTAGAGGATGACAAGGAATACACGTTGTCAGACGTCGATAAGAAATTAGAGGAATTTTTAGGCAAGGAGGTTAAATAATGGCTTATGGTGGAGGTACCTGGCTAGTACAGAATAAAGTTTTGCCGGGTACATATATTAATTTTGTAAGCAAGGAAAGAGCGGAACTCGTGTTCTCGGATAGAGGGTATGCCGCAATTGGAGTTGAACTTGACTGGGGTGCTGATGAAGAAATTTTCAAGGTGGAAAATGGGGATTTTATTGAAAATTCTACAAAATATTTTGGTCATTCCTATGACAGCGACAAATTAAAAGGGCTGAGAGATTTCTATAAGCACGCTCAGACTGGTTATATCTTTAAGCTGAATACAGGCGGAGTTAAAGCGTCAAACACTTTTGGAACTGCAAAATACACAGGGGAAAGAGGGAATGATATTAAAATATCAATTCAAGCAAACGTTGACAATGCTTCCCTGTTTGATGTTACGACTTTTGTTGAATCTGAAAAAGTGGATGTTCAGACAGTTGCAACTGCAAAGGATTTAAAGAACAATGACTTTGTAATTTTTAAATCAGATGCAACTCTTACAGCAACAGCAGGAACACCTATGACAGGTGGAACGAATGGAACTGTGACTGGAGCATCGCATCAGAAATTCTTAGATAAGATTGACAAATATTTTATCAACGTTCTAGTCTGCACCTCGAACGAGAAGACTATAAAGGACTTGTATGTGCAGTATACAAAAAGAATGAGGGATAAAGTTGGCGCTAAGTTTGTATGTGTGGTTTACCGTGCTGATGACCCGGATTACGAAGGCGTAATCAACGTTAAAACTAAGACACTGGATTCTGATTTTCCTGAAAACTCAGCAGTGTACTGGGTTGGTGGAGCAGAAGCGTATTGTGCGGTCAACAGAAGCTTGACGAACCATAAGTACAACGGGGATTTCAAACTTGAAGTGGAAGAAACGCAGACAGAGCTGGAATTAGCTGTAAAAGCTGGATACTTTATTTTCCACAAGACTGGGGATGAGATAAGAGTTCTGAAGGACATTAATTCCTTTGTTTCTTTCATAAAAAGAAAGAACAGGGATTTTTCGTTCGCCCAAGTAATGAGAACTTTAGATCAGATTGCGATTGACGTGGCAACAATTTTTAACAAGACTTATCTCGGTTCGTCAAACAATACAGAATACGATAGAAATGACCTGAAACGTGATATTTCAAAACACCACGAAACATTAGAAGACTTGAGAGCAATAAAAGACTTCAATGAAGAAACAGATATTACGGTTGTTGAAGGAGAAACCAAGGAAAGTGTATTGGTCACAACTAACATTAAGCCGGTTGTTGCTATGGAAAAACTTTATATGAACGTAATTGTACAATAATTTAGATAAAGGAGTGTGAGAATAGATGAGCGATACAGCGATAATGAAAGGAAAGGATGCCATATCTGGAAGTCTTGCCAAATGCTTTGTCACAGTTGGGAATAAAAGATACAACTTTATGCAAGCCATAAATGTTAAGGCAGAAATGGAAAAGAATAAAGTTGAAGTTCCAATCCTAGGTAAAACTGGAAAAGGAAACAAAGCGGCAGGATGGAAAGGTACTGGAAGTGCAACTTTCCATTTTAACACATCTGTATTTAGAGAAATATTGCAGGAGTACACAAGAACAGGTAGGGACATTTACTTTGATATGCAGCTTGTAAATGAGGATCCAACTTCGAGCGTAGGGAAACAGACCATAATGCTGATTGACTGCAATCTTGATGGCGGAATAATAGCACAGTTTGATGCGGATGCGGACTATCTTGAAGATGAGTTTGACTTCACATTTGAGGACTGGAAACTTATGGATAAATTTAATGCTCTTGACGGTATGAACATATAAAAGGGTAGTTTTAGGGGGAGTTTTTGTAACATATTTTTTAGATTAAAGAATAGTTTTTGGGGAGTTTTAAGCTCCCTGTTTTTAAATAAATTTAGGAGGATAATTAAGAATGAAAGATTTAAAATTTTTTTTAAAACAGAATACAATCCCTGTGGAAAATCAGGAAGTGGAAGTATCAAAAAGATTTAAGGATGACGCAGGAAACACTGTTAAATTTGAGATAAAGTCAATCTCAAATGAGATGGATGACGCACTAAGAAAGCAGAATACAAGACAGGTTAAAAAGGCTAAAGGCGTAATTGTTCCGGAACTAGACCAGCAGAAATACTTTGTGGATTTAGTTTTAAAATCATTGGTTTATCCGGATTTAGATGACAAAGAGCTGCAAGATTCCTGGGGAGTAATGGATTCAAGAGAACTGATAAATGCAATGCTGCTTCCAGGAGAATATACAGCTTTGCTTCAGGAAGTCCAAAAGATAAATGGATGGGATCTTAACGTAGAAGATATCAAAGATGAAGTAAAAAACTAATTGAGGCAAATGTGGCAGAGTACAACTATGCTTACTATTGCCTGCATAAACTGAAAATAAGACCAAGTGAATTTGCTGAAATGGACATTTATGAGAAAGCGTTCATTATGGCCTGTATTGACATAAAAATAAAAAAAGAGAAAGAGGCTGAGAAAGAAGCTAAAAGAAAGGCTGGCCGTAAAAGGCGTTAGGAGGTGTGAAAAATGGCTACAATTCAGAACAGCATAATTTTAAATGACAGAATGACGCAGACATTTACAGCGATAAACAATGCTATAAGCGCAACAGTAAACAGCTTATCCAGTCTTGATGGAAAATCCATGAACATCAATACTGCTAATTTATCGACTGCAAGACAGCAGTTGGCACTGGCAGAGAATGAGCTGCAGAAAATGAAAGGCGACAGCAAAGGGCTGAATGACAATCTGAGCAAGACACCAGGAATCGTTGACGCAATACAGAAAAAAATGATGCAGGTAGGTGCAGCAATAGCAGGAGTTATGGGAGCAAAGCAATTGCTTCAGGCATCAGATCAGAATGCACAGATAACAGCAAGGCTTAACTTGATAACGGACGCACCTGAACAGCTGAAGGAACAGATTTACCAGTCAGCAAATGATGCAAGAGTTGCATATACAGAAACTATGGATCAAGTAGCACAACTAGGATTGCTTGCAGGAAACGCTTTTAGCAATACAGGAGAGATAGTTAGATTCACGAATCTCATGCAGAAAGCTTTTAAAATATCTGGAACAGGTGCCCAAGCGGCAACAGCTGCAATGTATCAGCTGACACAGGCAATGGCTTCCGGAAAATTGCAGGGAGATGAACTGCATTCTGTATTAGAGCAAGCACCTATGGTAGCACAAGCCATAGCCAAGCACATGAATGTTTCATTAGGAGAATTAAAAAAGCTAGGAGCAGAAGGGAAAATAACGGCAGACATAATAAAAAATGCTCTATTTAATGCAAGTGATGATATAAATATGAAATTTAAACTGCTCCCATTGTTATGGCAAGATGCTTGGATTTTAGCAAAGAACTTTGCTTTAAAAGAACTGGATAGTATTCTGAAAATAATAAATCGAGTTGCAAACACTAGAGCGTTTGATTCTTTCGTGACAAATATGAAAATTGCTTTCGTAGGTTTGAAAACAGTTGCTGAAGGTATTTTTAATGGAATTGCTATGGCGGGTAAATTTATAGCTGATAACTGGCAGGCGATAAGTCCAGTTGTTTATGGAGTTACAGCGGCATTGATGACTTATGTGATATGGCAGGGAATCTCAACAGCTTTAGAATGGCTGAGTGTGGCGGCTAAAACAGCACAGAGTGTAGCAACAACTGTCCTGACAATAGCTAAAATAGCTTTAACATTTGCCCTTCATGGATATTCTGCGGCACAAACTGAAGCAAATGCGGCCGCTTGGGCTTTTCCTGGAACTTGGATTGCGGCAATCATAGTCGGCCTTATAGTTTTAATACTGTGGGCGGCAGTAGCCATAACTCAATGGGCAACAGGGACTCAAAGTGCCTTGGAAACAGTAGGTGGAATGTGGTACTGGCTATGTGCGGTAGTTGTAGATATATTCATCATAATTTGGGATATAATAGTGATTTTTGTATCAGTGGTTATACTTGCATTCATAGGACTGGGTACATTAATAGTAAACGTGTTCATAGGAATATGGAATGCAGGAGTTTGGCTTGTGAACGCACTTTTGCAAGGCTGGTACTGGATGGTTAATGGTGCGGCGATGGTCTGGGCTTGGTTAAAAGTAACTATAAGTAATATCCTGAAAGGCATTTACAATTTCTTTGTTGGGATTGCAAACGGCTTTATAGATGGATATAACGCTATAGGTAGGGCAGCAGTAACCGTTGCAAATGGATTCCACAACGCTTTTGCCAATGCGATAAATTCACTTGCAAGAATGGTTGAGAATTTCGTTAATGGATTTTTGCGAGGATTAAATGAAATCGGTAAAGTTGTAGACTCTGTTATTGGTACACACTTTTCAAACGGGGGTGCACTTCAGATAAGTCTTGGCAGAGTGGGTGGTGGAGGTGGTGCTTCATTTACCCCAGCTCAACACATTCAAGCTATGGCTTATGGGGACGCTAACGGAGTGAAAGTGGCACAAAAGCAGGCACCGAAATTTGGATATGCAGGATACGCAGACCCTTCAAGTTTAATGGAAGGTGTCATGAATGGTGCTGGGCAGCTAACCAATTCAAAGCTCCACGACCCAAATAGGAATTTTGACAAGGGTAAAAGTGACGTTAGAAACGGAATCAAAGGCATAACTGATGGATTTGATAAAGCCAAAGAAGAGTTAATGAGCATGGGAAAAAACAAACCAGCAGACAAAGGAGCAGGTGGCGATAAAGGAAAAGGTGGAAAAGGTGGTGGGGGTGGAAAAGACCCCAACAACAAAAAGACAGCAGACAACACAGGTAAAATGGCCGATAAAATGGATGACATGAATGAGGATATGAAATATCTAAGAGACATTGCAGAAAGGGAATACGTAAATAAATTTACAACAGCAGAAATAAAAATAGACATGACAAATTACAACAATATTTCAGAGCAGGCAGACGCAGATGATTTCATTGACGCACTTGGTGAAAGGCTTGCGGAACATGTCTACACTGGAGCGGAAGGGGTGCATAGCGACTAATGAGAACACAGGGATATATTTTCTATATTGACAAGGTGCTTTTGCCTATTGCACCTTCATCTGTCAACATTACACATAAAAACATGAACAGCATTATCAATCTGATAAACGATGCGGAGTTTAATATGTTAAAACAGGAAGGACTGCAAGAAATAAGTTTTAAATTTATGCTTCCTTCCCAGCGTTACCCATTTGCAAGATACTTAGGCGTTTACCAAAAACCAAGCTACTTTTTAAATAAGTTAAAGAACCTGAAGAAAAGGGCGAAACCTTTTCAGTTAATTATAATCAGAACCTACCCAAATTCCGCACAGGCTTATTTCAACACAAATCTGAAAGTGTCGCTTGAAGATTTTTCTGTTGAAGAAAATGCTGAGGAAGGTATGGATGTGTATGTGGAAATTAAACTGAAAGAGTTTATAGACCCACGTCCAAAACAATATGTAGCGAATGCAGACGGAACTGTCAGCACGCAAAACCAGAGGTGGACAGATAAAGTTGAAAGCAGGATAAAGGAAATGAAGTATGGTGACAAAATATGGCAGGTTATAAGGCGTGAAACTGGTGGACTTGACCAGCTTGAAACGGTTATGGAAATAAATGGGATTTCTTCCTTAACTGGATTTGTAACGGATAAATTAAGGTTGTGGTAGAGATGCTTGAGGATATAAAAAATAAAATAAAATCCTTTATGTCAAAGCCGAATGATGAAAGCTATGACATGGAAAAGGATATTGAGCTGATAGTGGCAAGCCAAAGCACCAAAACTGTAATCTCGCCAGTTGTTACAAACAGCATTGAATTATCTTTGGAGAGAAAAGCGACACCAGGAAAACTTACATTCAAAATGATTTTCGATGAAAAAGTCCAAGAGGGCGACCAAGTGAGTTTAAAGTATCGGGGGCAAAATGTATTTTTAGGCTACGTATTTACTAGAAAACTTGGAAAGAATAATATTGTAACAATCACAGCGTATGATCAGCTGAGATATTTGAAAAGCAAAGCCTATTATGTTTTCAAAGGCAAAAAGGCAAGTGAAATTGTACAGATGATAGCGGCAGACTTTAAGCTCACGCTTGGAGAAATTGAAGATACAAAACATGTATTCGAGAAAAGACGTGAGGACGGAACAACTTTGATTGACATGATTCAAGGAGCATTGAGCGACACTTTGAGATTCACGAATAAAAGATACGTGATTTACGATGATTATGGGAAATTGACTTTGAAGGAAACTGAAAGCCTTAAAATAAAAGATTTGATTTTTGATAACACTTCCGGAAAAGATTTTGACTTTGAAAGCAGTATTGACAAGGAAACATATAATCAGGTAGTGCTTGACTATGTAAATGACAAGGAGAAAAAACTTGAGAAATATCAAGTTTTTGATAGTGAAAATATTACTAAGTGGGGACTTTTACAGTATTTTGAGAAAGTAAACAGAAGCAATGCAACAGAAGCCGAAAGAAGAGAACGCGCGAATAAAATGCTTAAATATTACAATCAGAGAACAAAAACATTAAAGCTGAAAGGGATATTTGGTGATGTAAGAATTCGTGGCGGATCTTCTTTTATTGTCTATATGGATGTTGCTGAATTTAAACTTGCAAATTATATGCTGGTTGACAAGGTTACACATAAATTTGGATTCAAGGAATATTTTATGGATTTGGACTTGGAAGGGAAAATAGGTAAGGAGGAAGGACACAATGGCGAAATTAGAACAAGCACTGACACAAATGATAAGTAATGCAGTCGAGTACACTAAGCCTTCTGAAATCTATGCAGGAAAAGTTGAAAGTGTCAGTCCACTTACTATAAGACTTGACATAAATGTACCCGTTATTGAAGAAGATGAGTTAATTTTGACACATCTTGTAAAAGATTATGAAGTAGACATTACTGTTGGGCATTCTACCGAAGAAACGGAAGTTGTTGAAGGTGCGATGACCGATATTAAAAAACATAAGCACGAGTACAAAGGGCGTAAGAAAATAACAGTTCATAACGGTTTAAAAGTTGGAGAAGGCGTGCTTCTGATAAGACAGCAAGGCGGACAGAAATTTATTGTACTGGATAGAATTGATGACCCTCAGACAGAAGGTGAGTGGCTATGATACCAAAAATTGAAACGAGTGCAGATATAACAGTAAAGGAACAGCCTACAAAAACATATCGAATGGAACTCTATAAAGGCAATTACATTTTAGGTTTTGTTGACAGTCAAAAGGCTATGGAGCAGGCAATCTATAAAATAATACGTACAGAACGATACAAATACATTATCTATTCATGGAATTATGGAATTGAGCTTGAAGACCTTTTTGGCATGCCTGTTGAGTACTGCGTTGTGGAACTGGAACGTAGAATTTCGGAAGCATTGTTACAGGATAACAGGATAACGGCAGTACATGGTTTTGAGTTTGATACCGAAAGTGAGAGAGGTACAGTGCTGATAAAAAAATTTATTGCTGAAACAATATTTGGGAAAATTCAGATTGATAACGGATTGTCAGTAACAATAATCTAGGGAAGGAGGATAATATGTTTGAAGTTGTGACTTATGAAAAAATAATGGAAAGAATGCTTGCAAGGATTCCAAACAGCTTGGATAAGCGAGAAGGTTCTGTAATATGGGATGCCTTGGCACCAGCGGCAATGGAACTGGAAAGCATGTATTTTGTGCTTCAGGATTTTATAAAGGAAACGTTTGGGGACACTGCAAGTAGAGAAAATTTAATACGTAGAGCTTCCGAACGTGGAATATCTCCATACAAGGCAAGCAAGGCAGTATTAAAAGGTATTTTCGATATTGAGATACCTTTAGGGAGCCGTTTCAGTTTGGAAGACTTAAATTACACTGCAGTAAAATTTATCCAGCACAATACCGCTACAAATCTTTACGAATACGAACTGGAGTGCGAAAGTTCAGGAAGGGTTGGAAATGCAAAAACTGGAAAAATAATTCCGATTGACTATATAAACAATTTAGGACGTGCTGAAATTACAGAGCTTTTAATCCCAGCTCGGGATGAAGAAGAAACGGAGTCGCTTAGAAAAAGATATTTCGACAGCTTTAACATGAAGGCTTACGGCGGAAATATTTCTGATTACAAGCTGAAAGTACACGAGATAGAGGGTGTCGGAGCTGTCAAGGTAACTCCAGTCTGGAATGGTGGCGGAACTGTCCTATTAACTATATTAGACAGCGACTTTAATCAGGCAAGCCAAACCTTGATTAAAAAGGTGCAGGATATTATAGATCCGACAAAAGATGCACAAGGGCTAGGTGTTGCTCCAATAGGACACGTTGTAACAGTTCAGGGAACAACAAACGTTCCCGTGGATATAACAACGACTATTTCTTTTGAACCTAACTTCACGTGGGCACTTGTAAAATTGAAAGTTGAGGAAGTTATAAAAAATTACTTGCTGGAACTCAGAAAAACTTGGGCATTGAAAAATGAAAAAGTAAGCAATAATTTAGTCGTAAGGGTGTCGAGAATAGAAGCAAAAATCCTTGACATAAACGGTATTTTGGATATTCAGAACACTACAATAAATGGAAGTTCTAACAACCTGCAGTTGACCGAATTTCAGATTCCTGTATGGGGAGGTATTACAGTATGACAATTTTAGAAAATATTAATGTAAATCTTCTGTCGTACCTTCCTGATTTTATGCAGGAATACAGGGAAATTAGGCGGATAATGGAAAGTGAGGAACCTGAATTTAAGATATTGTGGAACCTGTTTAAAAAGGTATTTAACAATCAGTTCATCCAATACTGTGACGAAGATGGGATAAGCAAGTTTGAAGAAATGCTGGGCCTGCACAGATATGAAAACGATACGTTAGAAATCAGAATTTTTAGAGTCCTGACATACTGGAATGACCAAATACCTTATACATGGCGTGTACTTGTAAACAGGATGAATCAGCTGTGCGGAATAGGAAACTATGAATTGAAACCTAATTTTAATAATTATGAGCTAGGGGTTACCACAAAGTTTGATGATTCTAAAAAATATGACGAGCTGAACAATATGTTAAAAACAATATTGCCGGCAAATTTAGGATTTAACAGTATTAATATACTTACTCCGAAATCAGAGAATAATATTTACATATCAAATGGGATAATCGATTATATGAAGTATGAAATAAATGCAAAACTCCCGGATTCTATATTTAATATTTTCGTAACTTCGGGATTTATACATAGCAAAAAATACACTATACAAGGAGGATAAAAAAATGGCAGTATTTAAAGACACAACTATAACTGATAACGGAAGAACATTGATAGCTGACGCTTTGGCGAATAATAAACAGATAACTTTTACACGTATGATCACATCGAGTAAAAGTTATGAGGACTCAACTGATGTATCAAAACTAATAAGCATAGACGAGATAAAGCAGTCGGTAAATATGACAAGGATAAACCAAGAAGGAGCAAAAGTCAGACTGAATGCAATATTCACAAATTCATCCGTAAATACAAGTTACAAAATACAAACAATAGGACTGTACGCAAAAATAGGTACAGGAAATGAAATTTTATATAGTGTAACAAGAGCAAAAGAGCCAGACACGATGCCAGCAACAAATGGGATAAATTTAGCGACAGTAGAGATTGATTTGATAACGGAGATTAACAATTCTAATGGGGCGACTATGCTTATTAATCCGTCTAGTTTAGTAACTACTTCAAGTCTGATTATGGAATTGGAGAAAATAACAGGGTTAGAATTCGGCGGAAATATTCAGGACACAGGAAACAAAGTAAAAGGGAAATTTTACTTTGATAATGTTACAAAATTTTATTATGAGTGCATAGCAGATACAAACCTGACATATAATGATGTCACGAAATTTAGGGCTATCTCTAACAAGCCGATTTCAGACAAAGTGGAAGGATTATTGGAAGTCGGAAATAGCTATCTTAAATTTTCAAACGGAATCATTCTAGGATTTGGAACTTGTGTGGCAAGCCCAACAGGACATATAAACAATTACGGAATAAATATGGGTGGAATTATCTCTTTGACACTTACTGTGAATGGAGGAGCATATATAGCTTCAGGGGAAACGGTAAACGGAACATCGTTTAAAGCTCAGACAAATGCCCCTGGAAATGTTTCTGCATCTTACTTGGCTGTCGGAAAATGGAAATAGCAAGTATAAAAAATAAGGAGGTAAAAATAAATGAATGTCGTAATCTATAACAAAAAAAGTCTCGAAATAATAGCGAGACCGATTATTACTAATTTGGAAGAGTTTAAAAATAATCCTAATCTGTTTTATCCAGACTGGGATGCAGAAAAACATATATGGACCGAACTGGAATATCAAAATCCAGTTTTGGATAACGGAAATCTAAGAGAGGCAACAAAAGAGGAGCTGTATAAGGCAGGAAAATACACTTTAGCTGAAAATGAACTCCTAGAAAATGGAAAAATCAAGACTGTTGAATTATCCGAATTTGAGTACATTGAGGACAATCAAATTAAATACAGAAAAGAAGAAAAGGTTGAGAAACTGAAACAGGAGCTTTACGAACTGAGAATCGAAAGGGAAAAAAAGCCTTTTGAATTTGAAGTGAAGGGGACTAAATATTTGCAACACAACAGGACGATAGACCAAAGCAATGTTACGAAAATATTGTTTTCTTTGGTTTTAAGGTTTATCCTTGGGCTTATGGGAAAAATTTCAAAAGGGCAGAAACTGGACTTTGCACAAGTTATGACAGACTTAATGTCAACAGAGTACAGCAATTGGAAATTTTACACCGAGGATGGAACAGAAAAATATGTAAATGTAAGCGTTCAGAAATTTATAGAAATGTCTGAAATAATGAGAAAGCATACAACTACTTCAATGGTTGCCGAGACAACTCTGTCACACAGCTTGGAAAATAAAACTGTTGAGGAACTAAAAAAATTTAATGCTGAAGCAGAATACAATAAACTATTTGAAAGTGAAATGAAACAAGGTTAGGGGGTAATATGATCACAAAAAAAACATTAACAGGAACTGGAATTAATACTAGAAATGTTTTTAAGCAAAAAACTACTGAAGAAGTTTTGGAAGAAATTAGAAAAGCAGCTTCCAAACCAAAACACCCAGTGTTTGTTGGATATGCACAAATAGGAGGAGGAACACTTAAAAAAGTCATTTGCGAATAAAGGAGGAATTTGATGGGACTTGAAAAAGACAAATTATATATCAGTTTTCATAAACCAAAAACACCAGTTGGTTATCTGATTTCTTTATGGACATTAGGTAAATACTCTCATTGTGAGTTTATTTACAATAATCAAGTTTTTCTTTCAAATCCAGGTGGAGTTAGGACAAGGAAATTTGAGTATCAGAAAAATATGGAAATTTATGAACTTGATAAAAATATTGATCCAAAAGATGTGATTGAATTTTTTAGAACAGCTCAAGGCAAAGGATATGATTATTTAGGAATACTGGGTCAATTCTTCTATGCTGACAAGGTGCAGGACGATAATCGATTCTTTTGCAGCGAGTTCTGTCTCAATGCAATCGATTATGCTTTGCGGTTCACGTTGACATATAAATTGAAGTCTTTGAAAGATAGAATTGGTTATCAATTTAGTCCAGTAAAATTATACAAATATCTAAGAGATATGGAATTAATAAAAGAAAAGGAAGTGGTTTAAAATGGATAGATTTGAGAAAATTTTTGATTATCTGCTGAAAGTTGAAGGCGGATATTCAGATGACAAAAATGACAAGGGCGGAAAAACTAAGTATGGAATTACAGAAGAAGAAGCAAGAAAAAATGGCTATCGTGGTTCTATGAAAGATTTAACGAAAGAGTTTGCCAAGAAAATATTGGAAAAAGACTACTATTTGAAAAATCGTTTAAACGAAGTAAAAAATGACAAGGTTGCATTATCAATATGTGACTGGAGTTTTAATTCAGGAAGATGGGCAACTAAAAAGGCACAAGTAACATTAAATAGTTATTTTGGATACGATTTAGTTGTGGACGGTATTTTTGGAAACAAAACTATAAAAGCTTTAAATGAAGTAGAAGAGCAGGGAAAATCTGAAGAATTTTTAAAAAATTATCATAATTTACAAAGAAAATTTTATCACTCTGTTGTGGAATACAATCCAACACAAAAAGATTTTTTGACTGGATGGCTGAATCGTGTTGACAGAAAAGAAAAATACTTAAAGGAGATGATATAAATGAAAGTAATATTGAATGTAGGACATGGTGGAGTAAAAAAAGATCCAGGAGCATGTGGGAGCGGATTCGAGGAACACGCTTGGAATAAGGATTTTGTAAACAACTATATCGTTCCTGAATGCAAAGAGCAAGGTATAGATTATGTTGTAGTATATCAGGATTATTATTCTAAATTGCCAGACAAGATTAACAATTTAGCAAACAAAGGGGATATAACATTATCTTTTCATCTTAATGCGGCAGATGAAACAGCACATGGAGTAGAGATGCTTTATTGGCATAGTTCAAAGAAAAGTAAGGAACTTGCAGAATTTTTACAGGAAGCTAACATTGAAGCGACACATTTGAAAGATAGAAAAATCTTGCCTCGTGATTATGCAGATAGAGGGGCAACTCTTTTGAGAAAAACTTCAACGCCTTGTGTCATAGTTGAAAGCGGATTCATAACAAATTCAGAAGATATGAAAGTGTTGGAAGCAACAAAAAAGGAATTGGCAAAATACTATGTAGCAGCAGTAAAGAATTATTGGAAGAATAATTAAAAAAACGCTTGAATACAAGCTAGATTTGAACGTTAAAAATAATTTTGAAATGGTGGGCTAACAAGATAAAATTGATTGTAGGGCTTGTTAGCTAGCTTAAAATTGAAATGATAAAAAATAAGAAAATAGGAGTGATAAAAATGGATAAATTAGCAGCAAAAATATATTTGACAGGTAAAATTTTAGAATTAGGGAAGACTTTAATTTATAAAACAGAAATAATTGCAAAAGGAAAAGCTGGAGCAGAAAAATTTAAACAGGTGTATGAAGGTTTCTGGGATAAACTTGAAGAACTGTTGGAAAAAGAAAAATCAATTGACAGAAAATGGATTCCTGACTTTGCAGAAGAAATTGGCGAAGAAGTTCTGACAGAAGTCTTAAAGGAAGCTAGAAAAACATTTGACTTAAAAGTTATACTGCAACAAATTTTTGATGAGGAAAAAGCAGGAAACAAAAACATACTTTAAAATTCATAAATAAGGAGCAGAAATGGAAAATTACTTGGTAGATGTGGTATTTATAGCGTATGGTCTAATTTTAGGAACATTAGGGAATTTGCTGTACAGGGTAAACAATCACTTGAAAATAAATCCGATAGCGGTTAGGCTTCTGTACGGAATAATGGCATTGGCTTTATATGTATTGGTGTATTTGGGATTCCTGAAAAAGATTCCTGAAATAGATATTGTAGTGATGTTGCTGATAATTGTTGTAGGATATTTTGTGGAACTGATAATCGAAGTTCTTGAGGACAAAGTGCCAAAGGCGTTGGACAGGCTTATTGATAAATGGTTAGGTGGTGGGAACAATGGCGATAGTTGGGGCAAAAAAGACGATTAGGGATTTGATATTTAAGGATAAAAGGCATAAGGATTTTCAAGAAAGTGAAAAGATAAATTTTGCAAATAAAGGGATAGTGAAATTGATTTTGCTTTATACTGTCAGTTCAATTTTGTCTGTAGCCCAGAGAGATTGGCAGTACAAAAGAAATATAGAAAAATTGATCCTGGAAAATAAAACGCAAAAGATACATCTAATAGAGCAGTTAAGAGAAAAATCCTTGGTGGAAAATCTTATAATAGTCACGTTAAGTATAATAGTGTCTTTGATAATATTGTATTATTACAACAAAAAAATGAATGAAGTGAATAAGGGGTAGCCAGAAATGGCTATCTTTTTTTGTGAAAAAATCATAATATTAAAAAAGACTAGATGTTGGTTAGTCATCTAATCTTTTTTATTG
>ERZ773043.142-NODE-142-length-37669-cov-10.258042_pt1 | contig 37669 bp, 24 predicted proteins | sample MGYA00580636_ERZ773043 | MGnify/ENA primary metagenome ERZ773043 (study PRJEB29015, sample SAMEA2737992) | human oral metagenome | biome: human oral; feature: human-associated habitat; material: dental | place: China | collected 2065 ...
GAGGCCGGGGCCGCGGAGGCCGGGGCCGCAGAGGCCGGGGCCGCAGAGGCCGGGGCCGCAGAGGCCGGAGCCGCAGAGGCCGGAGACGACGGCGGGGAGTTGGTCTTTGCAGGACTATACCTGGCGGCAGGGAATGAGTCGGATGTGAAAGATCGAGAGGGCAGTGGCCTGAGGTTATACGGTATTATTCGCCGTTCAAACGGTAGCATGACGGGAGGGCTGCTATCAGCACCGGGCGTCCCCGCCGCCTCCCCATCACTGGACACAAGCTCGGGCCCCACCAGGTCAAAGCCGCTGCCGTTGGCCTCATAAAAGTCATACACGCCATAGTGTTCCAGCATAAAGATGCGGGGGTCCTCTGTCTCAAAGGCCTCGGGTAGAAAATAGAGATGCACGCAAGTGTACTGGGCCCCTGGTGCCCCCACGTACTGCAGGATGTCGTGCGCATAGGTGCTGACTCTGACATGGGCGGGGGTGCCCGGGGCCGCATCCTTCTGGCAATGGGGGTCAAACAAATAGAAGGAGCCATCTGTCTCGATGATGATGGCCCCCGCGTAGATGTCGCAGATGTAGAGGATGAACTGGGCCACCCCGTTGTAACTGCCGTGCAGGACCTCGGCCAGGGACTGAACAACTGCCGAGTTTGCGATCTGGGCAGGGAATAGGACGAGGCCAAAGATCTCCGCCGAGCGGTATATGTGCACGCGCCCACCGCCCCTCAGGACCACGGAGCTGGGCACGTCCGTCAACTGGGCCATCTCGTGCCCCTTGAGGATGCCGCTCTGGCGCATGAGGGCATCCAGCCGCGCCCCCTCGTCCAGGACCTCGTCCAGCTCAGGGCGGGAGGTCAGGGGGCGGCCGGCCAGGAAGCTCTTGACCAGGTAGAGGACGCAGTTGCTGACGCACTGGATGCCGGCAAAGCGGCCAAACTTGCAGTGGGCCTGGTTGCATGAGGCCGTGCCTAGGATGCGGAGGGCCGAGCCTCCACTCCCGCCCCCGGGGGCATTCACATCCATGGTCCTGATTCCGCGCACGGGGCCGGTTCCCCGGGGGCGCTGGCTTTGCCCCCAGTCGCCGTTACTCATCTTCTGCGGTGGGACGGGGAGGACGCCTTGTCGCCCCCCTTCTGGTCCGGGGTCTTACGCGGCTGGCGGCGGCAGCCGCCGAGAGATAAGGGGGGCACGTGTGTGCCTCCGCCTCTCCTCTGTCTGGGCCGCCGCCGCTTGCCCGCCTGGAAGGAGAGGGGGTAGTCCGCGGACTGCGTCTGCGGGGGCAAGAAGTCTCAACCTTCTGGGCTCGGGCCGCGGTGTCGATATCCGATGGCCTTTCCCTCTCTTCCTCGTATGCTCCTTCTCCTCCTCCTCCTCCCGGCACGCCCCTGAGATCTGCCTCCCCACCCTCTCCCTCGTCCTGGTCGGAAAAGTCTGAGGAGGAAAAGGAGAATGGGGAGGAGTCCAAAACGGCACGCCACCTGCCGTGGGGCGGTGGTGACAGGTCCCGGCTGGCCCGGCGCTTGCTCGCGTTCCTGCCGTTACCCAGGAGAATGGCCGCGAGTTTTTTGGCGGGGAGGATGCGGAATGGCGGGGGCGTTTGTCCCACGGGTGAGGGGGAATCGTCGGTTAGGGCCGGCACGAGGTGGTGGGTCTGGACCCGGGCCGTGCGAGCAAAGGCAGCGAGAACCGAGGGGCTTCTGGGGGTGACTGTGATCTGTTCCGGATTTAGGTCCATGGCGGGTGTGTATGTTTTAATAGGGGTGGTCTCTGGCGCGGCAGGATGATGGTCGAGGACGTCCACCAGGGCCTTGCAGATGCGCTTGCCTAGATACAGGATGTCGTCCATGCTGAGGGGAGGTGGGGTGTCTGCTCCCCCCTGCAGAAGCCGCCTGGGTGCGGGGGTGAAGACAGGTGGTGGGCGGGCGTCTCGCCGGACTATGGCCTCGGCACGCTCGGCGTCGATGGCGGGTGGCTGAAACAGGCGGGCGAATGTGTAATCCCGGAACCGGTAGGCGACGCTGCGCCTGAGGGCGCCCGTCAGGCTGTATCCCAGCTCCAGGGCGTGCTCCACCCGCTCGTTGAGCTCCTCGAGGTCCGGACGCAGGGGCTCGCTGGTGTGGGCCCAGAGGGGGTGATCCGCGATGCCCCGGCTCTCCCTGAGGGCCGGCACCAGGAGGCGCCTTCTGAGGGTGGCCGTGTCGGCCGTGGCCAGGGCCCACCTGGCGGCGGCGTCCCGGCACACATCCTGGATGCCCTCCACGACGCTCTTTAGCGTCTGGAGGTCCGTGGAGTAGTGGCGGGGGGAGGATGAAACGCTCTTTTCCTTCACCGCTACCACCGCCTCCTCCTCCTCTTCCGTCGCCAGAGGGATCTGCACCCTCCCGGTCTCTGCGTCGTACAGGAGCGGGCGGGAGCACAGCCTCCAAGCTGCCCCCGTCAAGCGCGAGATGTCCTCCGAGAGGGTCTCACCCGAGACCAGAAAGCGGCGGGTGGCCAGGCCCAACGACTCCGCCGTCGTGCTGTATCTCAGGGTGAAGAGGAGTGAAAAGAGGGAGGTGGGCCAGGCAAGCGGTGGTGCTTCCGCCGCCCGCTCTGAAGCTGAGATAGTCTCGGAGATGATGCCTGAGACCTCTCGGACGGCGTCCATGATCCTAAGGACTGCGTCGTGGGACGACAGCCCCCAGGGGCCCCCGCCCTCTTCGTCTTCTGCACCCTCGGCTCCTGCGTCCCCGGCCTTGCCGTCCCCATCTAAGTTGAGGGGGCGCAGTCCGACCGCCTGGGGGGACTCCCCAGGCATCGGAGGGGCCCCGTCATAGATCTCCCAGACGGTGGCGTATATGAGCTCGAGAGGACGGCGGGCCCGGGTCAGCTCGGGGGAAGGGAGGGCCAGGTCGCTGCCGAAGGAGACCAGCCAGCGCAGGGCGGCCAGAGAGCGGGTTTTGGGCAGCTCGTTGGAGAGGACCCGGCGAAGGGCGGGCCAGATTTGGAACTCGATAAAGGCGGCCGGGAAGAATGGGCTGCGGACGTAGGCCGGATCCGCGCGCGCCGTTTGGCCGGCCCTCAGGGACCGGCAGTATGCCTCGACGTCTGTCCGCGGGACCGCCGCCACCGCCGCCGTCCACTGCCTTCTCCCCTGCTCGCCGGGGAGGAGGGGGGGCTTACAGGGGAGGGCCGGAGCCGGGGCCGGGGCCTGCCACAGGCGGCTGTAGCGGACCCATAGCAGAGACCTGAGGAGTTCGGATGAAAGGTCCCCCGCCACCTGCTCATACTCGGCCGCGGGAGGGGGGACGATGAAGATGCGCAGAGGGGTTACGGCGTCCCAAGGGTCCGCCACCGCCCCCACACCCACAGCCGTCGCGGCGGGCGTAGAGGGGCCGCTGGTGCGCCGGGCTCGTCTGTCCACGGCCTCGGCCTCCGCCCGCAGGTAGGCCGCCCGGGCCACACGGGCGAAGCGGCTCGTGGGGCTCGCGGTGGGCAGCAGTCGGAAAAAGTGCAGGGCAAAGCCCGATAGACTCTCTAGGAGGGCGGCGGTGGCCTCGAGCCATCTCCACCGCGAGCGGGACACCCGGGGCACAGAGGCCAGCATCATGGCGTAGTCCCCCGCCACGGTCTCGTTGAGCCCGGCCGAGAGCAGAACCGTGGCCACCTGCTCGATGGCGGCTGGAGAGAAGGATGCCCGGCTCCCCGCCGCCTCCTGCACACGAGCGGCCAGGGCCTCCATCTCTGCCGCCATCCCGGCCAGGAAGGCCTCGATGACCGAGTCTGGGACGCCGTAGGTCTGGTCCCAGAGCAGGGCCTCGTACACATAGTCGTAAAAGAGGGCCCCTGAGGGCTCCAGAAGCCGGAGCCGGGCGGCGTCAAAGGCCAGGACGGGCACGGCCGCAACGGGGGGCGTTTGTCCCCCGCTGGCCTCCGCGTACACGCCCAGGATCTCTACCGCCCGCCGCCGGGCCAGGGGCAGCGAGGCCACCACGCTGGAAAGCGACTCGGGGCGGTGAAAGAGACCGCCACCGCCGCTTTCTTCACCCTCTCCCCCGCCGGCCCTGCCCCCACTGTGCTCCACCAGCTCCACGGCCATGGCCTTGATGTCCGCGGCCGTGGGCTGACCCTGCCCTGCAGCCGCCCAGGGGTAGCGGTTGGTCTCCGCGTATACGGTGACCAGCCATCTCCCCAGCGTCGTTTTCGCCGCGTTAAAAGCGTAGAATGACAGCCCCTCCCGCGGGAAGGCGTCCCACCGGGCCAGATAAGTGTCGGCCACCAGCTCTTCCACGAAGGCAAAGGTGGCCGTTGGGCCAGAGACTGCGAGCACCTCCCCGCTGCCCTCTTCGATGATGCGCCGGTACTCGGCCGCCAAGGCCCGGGTATCTGCGATGAGCCGAGAGCCGTCCAGCGGATCGTCGGTGGCCGGAGAGGCTGTCGTGGGGGGCAGTGAGGAGGCCAGAACGTCCAGGGCCGCCTCCAGATGGCCGAGGCCGAAGCTGCGCCTGGAAAAGGAGGCCGCCCGGAGTAGGTAGTAGGCGTGGTGGCGGAGGACCGCCGCCGGGTAAGCGTGGCCGCTCATGAGGGTGAGAGTATTTAAAAAATCACGCACCAGCACCGGCTGGGCCAAATCTCCCAGTCCAAAGATTCCCAGCTCCAGAGGCATCAGCGCGCGCAGGCGGGCGGCGGGGTCGTCCCCAGACAGCAGCAACTGACGCGTCACGCGGGCGAGCCCCCCGTCCACCTCTGCCAGGGGCGGCTGGGCGTCTGCCCCTCCGCTACCGCCGCCGCTGTCACTCTCCATAGCGGACGCCATGAAGGTCCAGGGGTCCGTCGATCGCCGCCGTCTGCAACGCCGAATCGCGGGGCTGCTGCCCCCTCCGGCCCGGCGTCTAAATATTTCCCGGGGGTCCGAATTCGCGCGGGACGTTCGTGGGCTGGTCGAGGAACACGCGCAGGCCTCCTCGCTGAGTGCGGCGGCCGTCTGGCGCGCAGGGCTGCTGGCCCCGGGGGAGGTGGCGGTCGCCGGGGGTGGCAGTGGAGGGGGGAGCTTCAGCTGGTCTGGGTGGCGGCCGCCAGTCTTTGGGGACTTTCTGATACACGCCAGCTCCTTCAACAATGCCGAGGCCACTGGAACGCCCCTTTTCCAATTCAAGCAGAGTGACCCTTTCTCGGGCGTCGACGCGGTATTCACTCCTCTCTCCCTGTTTATCCTAATGAATCACGGCCGGGGTGTAGCCGCCCGGGTCGAGGCGGGTGGGGGCCTGACGCGGATGGCCAACCTGCTGTACGACAGCCCCGCAACCCTGGCTGACCTGGTCCCGGACTTTGGGCGGCTGGTGGCCGACCGCCGCTTCCACAACTTCATCACCCCCGTGGGCCCCCTGGTGGAGAATATAAAGAGCACCTATCTGAATAAAATCACCACGGTGGTCCACGGGCCTGTGGTCAGCAAGGCCATCCCTCGCAGCACCGTCAAGGTGACGGTGCCCCAGGAGGCCTTTGTGGATCTGGACGCGTGGCTCTCCGGCGGCGCCGGGGGTGGCGGTGGAGGATGCTTCGTCGGGGGGCTGGGCCTGCAGCCGTGCCCCGCCGATGCGCGCCTCTATGTCGCTCTGACCTATGAGGAAGCCGGGCCGCGGTTTACGTTTTTCCAGTCGTCCCGCGGCCACTGTCAGATCATGAATATCTTAAGAATTTATTACTCACCATCCATCATGCACCGCTACGCTGTGGTCCAGCCCCTACATATAGAGGAGCTGACCTTCGGGGCGGTTGCCTGTCTGGGGACATTTAGTGCTACCGACGGTTGGAGGAGGTCTGCCTTCAATTACCGTGGCTCTAGCCTCCCCGTGGTGGAGATTGACAGCTTTTATTCCAACGTCTCTGACTGGGAGGTGATTCTCTAGACTTAACGGGAGGAAACAGGAGGAGGAGGGGGGACAAGAGCACAAAAGTGGTCCAGTGGACACCCACCACACAGCATGGCAACGACCAATCATGTCGAGCATGAGCTCCTCTCCAAATTGATTGATGAATTAAAGGTCAAGGCCAACGCAGACCCCGAGGCTGATGTCCTGGCAGGGCGCCTGCTCCACCGACTTAAGGCCGAGTCAGTTACACACACAGTAGCCGAATATCTGGAGGTCTTCTCTGACAAATTCTACGATGAGGAATTCTTCCAGATGCACCGGGATGAGCTGGAGACCCGAGTCTCTGCTTTCGCGCAGAGCCCGGCCTACGAGCGCATCGTCTCCAGCGGCTACCTGTCGGCCCTGCGCTACTATGACACCTATCTGTATGTGGGGCGCAGCGGGAAGCAGGAGAGTGTGCAGCACTTTTACATGCGGTTAGCCGGCTTCTGTGCCTCAACCACCTGCCTCTACGCGGGTCTCAGGGCAGCCCTGCAGCGGGCCAGGCCGGAGATTGAGAGTGACATGGAGGTGTTTGATTACTACTTTGAGCACCTAACCTCCCAGACGGTGTGCTGCTCCACGCCCTTTATGCGCTTTGCCGGGGTGGAAAACTCCACTCTGGCCAGCTGCATCCTCACCACCCCCGACCTCAGCTCCGAGTGGGACGTGACCCAGGCCCTCTATAGGCACCTGGGGCGCTACCTCTTTCAGCGAGCCGGGGTGGGTGTAGGGGTGACGGGGGCTGGCCAGGATGGGAAACACATCAGCCTCCTGATGAGGATGATCAACAGCCACGTGGAGTACCACAACTACGGCTGCAAGCGGCCGGTCAGCGTGGCGGCCTACATGGAGCCCTGGCACAGCCAGATTTTTAAGTTTTTGGAAACGAAGCTGCCGGAGAACCACGAGAGGTGCCCGGGCATCTTTACGGGGCTCTTTGTCCCCGAGCTCTTCTTCAAGCTTTTTAGGGACACGCCCTGGTCGGACTGGTACCTGTTTGACCCCAAGGACGCCGGGGACCTGGAGAGGCTCTACGGGGAGGAGTTTGAGCGCGAGTACTATCGGCTGGTGACAGCGGGCAAGTTTTGTGGGCGGGTCTCCATCAAGTCCCTGATGTTCTCTATCGTCAACTGCGCCGTCAAGGCCGGCAGCCCCTTCATCCTTCTGAAGGAGGCCTGCAACGCCCACTTTTGGCGCGACCTGCAGGGCGAGGCCATGAACGCCGCCAACCTGTGCGCCGAGGTGCTGCAGCCCTCGAGGAAGTCTGTGGCCACCTGCAATCTGGCCAACATCTGCCTCCCGCGCTGCCTGGTGAATGCGCCTCTGGCGGTGCGGGCACAGCGGGCCGACACGCAGGGGGATGAACTCCTGCTGGCCCTCCCTCGTCTCTCAGTCACCCTACCTGGAGAGGGGGCAGTCGGTGATGGATTCTCGCTAGCCCGCCTCAGAGATGCCACCCAGTGTGCCACCTTTGTGGTGGCCTGCTCCATTCTTCAGGGATCCCCCACTTATGATTCCAGGGACATGGCCTCCATGGGCCTCGGGGTGCAGGGCCTGGCCGATGTCTTTGCGGACCTGGGCTGGCAGTACACTGACCCTCCCTCTCGCTCGTTAAACAAGGAAATATTCGAACATATGTACTTTACGGCCCTCTGCACCAGTAGTCTGATTGGACTTCACACCAGGAAGATTTTTCCGGGTTTCAAACAGAGCAAGTATGCCGGGGGGTGGTTTCACTGGCACGATTGGGCAGGAACAGACCTTTCTATTCCCAGGGAAATTTGGTCTCGCCTCTCTGAACGCATTGTGAGGGATGGGCTTTTCAATTCACAGTTTATCGCCCTGATGCCCACCTCAGGCTGTGCCCAGGTGACGGGCTGTTCGGACGCCTTCTACCCCTTCTATGCCAATGCGTCCACCAAGGTCACCAACAAGGAGGAGGCCCTTAGGCCAAACCGGTCTTTTTGGCGTCATGTGCGTCTGGATGACAGGGAAGCTTTGAATCTTGTCGGGGGCCGCGTCTCCTGCCTCCCGGAGGCTCTGCGGCAGCGCTACCTGCGTTTCCAAACGGCCTTTGATTACAACCAGGAGGACCTGATTCAGATGTCCCGGGACAGGGCCCCCTTTGTGGACCAGAGCCAATCTCACAGCCTGTTTTTGCGTGAGGAAGACGCCGCGCGGGCCAGCACGCTAGCTAACCTACTGGTGCGCAGCTACGAGCTGGGCCTGAAGACTATCATGTACTATTGTCGCATTGAGAAGGCCGCCGACCTGGGGGTGATGGAGTGTAAGGCCAGCGCGGCTCTGTCGGTGCCGCGGGAGGAACAGAATGAGCGGAGTCCCGCTGAGCAGATGCTGCCTCGTCCCATGGAACCGGCGCAGGTTACGGGGCCGGTTGACATCATGAGCAAGGGCCCAGGGGAGGGACCAGGTGGGTGGTGTGTGCCCGGGGGATTGGAAGTGTGCTATAAGTACCGTCAGCTCTTCTCAGAGGATGATCTGTTGGAGACTGACGGTTTTACTGAACGAGCCTGTGAATCTTGCCAATAAACGTTTATTGCCATGTCCAAGTTGTTGTACGTGCGTGATCATGAGGGCTTTGCCTGCCTAACGGTCGAAACCCACCGCAACCGCTGGTTCGCGGCTCACATTGTCCTCACCAAGGACTGTGGGTGTCTCAAGCTACTCAATGAGAGGGACCTGGAGTTTTACAAGTTCCTCTTTACGTTCCTGGCCATGGCCGAGAAGCTTGTGAACTTTAACATTGATGAACTGGTCACCAGCTTCGAGAGCCACGACATTGATCACTACTACACCGAGCAGAAGGCCATGGAGAACGTCCACGGGGAGACTTATGCTAACATTTTAAACATGCTCTTTGATGGGGACAGGGCGGCGATGAACGCCTACGCCGAGGCCATCATGGCCGACGAGGCCCTGCAAGCCAAGATTTCCTGGCTCCGTGACAAGGTGGCGGCCGCCGTCACCCTGCCGGAGAAGATTCTCGTGTTCCTGCTGATTGAAGGCATCTTCTTCATTAGCTCCTTCTACAGCATAGCCCTGCTGCGGGTCCGGGGCCTAATGCCTGGCATCTGCCTGGCCAATAACTACATAAGTAGGGATGAGCTGCTCCACACCCGCGCTGCCTCCCTGTTATACAATAGCATGACAGCCAAGGCTGACCGACCAAGGGCCACCTGGATCCAGGAGCTGTTTCGCACTGCGGTGGAGGTAGAGACTGCCTTCATCGAGGCTCGTGGAGAGGGGGTTACCTTGGTGGATGTGCGAGCCATAAAGCAGTTTCTGGAGGCCACGGCCGATCGCATCCTGGGTGACATTGGTCAGGCTCCCTTGTATGGCACACCACCCCCCAAGGACTGCCCGCTCACCTACATGACTAGCATCAAGCAAACTAATTTCTTTGAGCAAGAGAGTTCCGATTACACCATGCTGGTGGTAGATGACCTTTGAGTCAGGGTGGCTACTTGCTCAGGTTTCTGGGCATAAATTCTCCTGCCTGCCTCTGCTCTGGTACGTTGGCTTCTGCTGCTGCTTGTGATCATGGAAACCACACAGACTCTCCGCTTTAAGACCAAGGCCCTAGCCGTCCTGTCCAAGTGCTATGACCATGCCCAGACTCATCTCAAGGGAGGAGTGCTGCAGGTAAACCTTTTGTCTGTAAACTATGGAGGCCCCAGGCTGGCCGCCGTGGCCAACGCAGGCACGGCCGGGCTAATCAGCTTCGAGGTCTCCCCTGACGCTGTGGCCGAGTGGCAGAATCACCAGAGCCCAGAGGAGGCCCCGGCCGCCGTGTCATTCAGAAACCTTGCCTACGGGCGCACCTGTGTCCTGGGCAAGGAGCTGTTTGGCTCGGCTGTGGAGCAGGCTTCCCTGCAATTTTACAAGCGGCCACAAGGGGGTTCCCGGCCTGAATTTGTTAAGCTCACTATGGAATATGATGATAAGGTGTCCAAGAGCCACCACACCTGCGCCCTGATGCCCTATATGCCCCCGGCCAGCGACAGGCTGAGGAACGAGCAGATGATTGGGCAGGTGCTGTTGATGCCCAAGACGGCTTCCTCGTTGCAGAAGTGGGCACGCCAGCAAGGCTCAGGCGGCGTTAAGGTGACACTCAATCCGGATCTCTACGTCACCACGTATACTTCTGGGGAGGCCTGCCTCACCCTAGACTACAAGCCTCTGAGTGTGGGTCCATACGAGGCCTTCACTGGCCCTGTGGCCAAGGCTCAGGACTCGGGGGCCGTTGAGGCCCACGTTGTCTGCTCGGTAGCAGCGGACTCGCTGGCGGCGGCGCTTAGCCTCTGCCGCATTCCGGCCGTTAGCGTGCCAATCTTGAGGTTTTACAGGTCTGGCATCATAGCTGTGGTGGCCGGCCTGCTGACGTCAGCGGGGGACCTGCCGTTGGATCTTAGTGTTATTTTATTTAACCACGCCTCCGAGGAGGCGGCCGCCAGTACGGCCTCTGAGCCAGAAGATAAAAGTCCCCGGGTGCAACCACTGGGCACAGGACTCCAACAACGCCCCAGACATACGGTCAGTCCATCTCCTTCACCTCCGCCACCTCCTAGGACCCCTACTTGGGAGAGTCCGGCAAGGCCAGAGACACCCTCGCCTGCCATTCCCAGCCACTCCAGCAACACCGCACTGGAGAGGCCTCTGGCTGTTCAGCTCGCGAGGAAAAGGACATCGTCGGAGGCCAGGCAGAAGCAGAAGCACCCCAAGAAAGTGAAGCAGGCCTTTAACCCCCTCATTTAACACCATGTTCTCGTGCAAGCAGCACCTGTCCCTGGGGGCCTGTGTCTTCTGTCTCGGCCTACTGGCCAGCACCCCCTTCATTTGGTGCTTTGTCTTTGCCAACCTGCTCTCTCTGGAGATCTTCTCACCGTGGCAGACACACGTGTACAGGCTTGGATTCCCGACGGCATGCCTAATGGCCGTCCTCTGGACGCTGGTACCCGCCAAGCACGCGGTGAGGGCCGTCACTCCAGCCATCATGCTGAATATTGCCAGCGCCTTGATCTTCTTCTCCCTCAGAGTCTACTCGACCAGCACGTGGGTTTCTGCCCCCTGTCTCTTTCTGGCCAACCTGCCTCTCTTATGCCTGTGGCCCCGGCTGGCCATCGAGATTGTTTACATCTGCCCGGCTATACACCAAAGGTTCTTTGAACTTGGGTTGCTCTTGGCCTGCACCATCTTTGCCCTGTCCGTGGTCTCCAGGGCCCTGGAGGTGTCGGCTGTCTTCATGTCTCCATTTTTCATCTTTCTGGCTTTGGGCTCTGGAAGCCTGGCCGGTGCTCGGCGTAACCAGATTTACACCTCGGGTCTCGAGCGGAGACGCAGCATTTTCTGCGCCCGGGGGGATCATTCGGTGGCATCCCTGAAGGAGACCCTCCATAAATGCCCGTGGGATCTGATGGCCATATCTGCCTTGACCGTTCTTGTCGTCTGTGTGATGATTGTGTTGCATGTGCACGCAGAGGTGTTCTTTGGACTCTCTAGATACCTGCCCCTCTTTCTCTGTGGGGCGATGGCCTCCGGGGGGCTGTACCTGGGCCATTCCAGCATCATTGCATGTGTCATGGCCACCCTCTGCACCCTGACATCTGTTGTGGTATATTTCCTCCATGAAACCCTTGGACCCCTGGGCAAGACCGTGCTGTTTATCTCAATCTTTGTCTATTACTTTAGCGGGGTAGCGGCCCTGAGCTCAGCTATGCGCTACAAGCTTAAGAAGTTTGTGAACGGACCCCTGGTCCATCTCCGTGTGGTATACATGTGCTGTTTTGTCTTTACTTTTTGTGAATATCTGTTGGTGACATTCATTAAATCCTAACGACCGGAGTCCTGTCTCTTTGTGTTCTTGGGGGACTTGAGTTAGCTGTCTTTCCTCTTATTACATTGGGCTAACGGGAGGAAATGAACACAGTGGTGGCAGTGGATGGGGTCATTTATGGGCAAAACTCACAGGACGTGTTTGGGGGAGTTAGCATTGGCGTCGGGAAACACGGCTCTGGCAGTTATAACCGCACCAGCTAACAGGACATGTTTGGGGGAGTTGGCATTGGCGTCAGGAGACACGGCTCTGTCAGTTATCACCGTACCATGAGTGCCATGTGTGTCCAGTGCCTAATCACCGTTCCTCATTTTGTGTGCCTCCTCAAATGTTCCAGAAGTCGGCCACGGGGGAGGTGGCTGAATTAGGGCCTTTTCCCTCATTCCCCCATGAGACCCACGTGGCAGGCCTAGGGGCTACATTCGCCTCCCACGTTTCCCTTCGCGTGAGGCGTCCGATATGACTGAATTTTCGCAGTCTCTTTTCCCTCTTCCCTTGTTATTCCCATAGAATTACAGTGAGGTTACACAGGTGGAGATTCAGTTTAACCATTTATTGATTTAATCCAGGAACAAAAAACAGTCCTAGTGATCCAGTGGCCGGAGAGAGAATGGCCCTGACAAGTCGGCTGCATGATGCACTTCGGCAGTCACGTGTGTGAGTCTCCACGGCCTCTGTCAAAAGGGAGCTTAGCGTGCCAGGGTTGTAATTCTTGATGTAGTGGCCCAGGAATTCAACTTCATCGTGTCTCCGTCTGCAGTTGGCGTTAATGTAGGCTGGGGCTACTGCCGCATATGCTGCCAAGAGACAGAGGGGCTGCTTCACATATGAGCTGCTCAGGGTCTCCACCACCTTGTTTTGACGGGCCGTGGCACAGGTGATGTAGAAGAGTTGCTTCACAAAGTTGTAGTCTCGCGTGTTAGGAAGGAAGCAGGGTGCCAGCTCTTTGAGCTTGGTCAGGATCACCTTGCTAAGACTCATGGCGCAGGCCAGGAGGATGTCTTCCGCGGGAGCTAGGGGCAGGTCGCCGTGGTAGGTGATCTCCTGGAGCCAAAAGATGGTCTCTTCTAGCATGGCCACCAGGGTGCAGAGCCCCGCGTTCTGGATCGCCTGCATGCGTGCATCCAGCCATGTGTCCTTGTTGGTTGACTTGGTGAAAAACTCACGTAGTGTCTTGTAGCTCCTGCGCAGCTCGTGTCTGGGTTGCACTTTCTGCCAGGCTCCAATCTCTGGATGGGCGGCCACCGCCAGCATCGACTGTAGGAACGGGTCTTGGATGGGCTCTAGGGTCAGAGAGGCCAGGGGGCTGGGCAAGGTGACAAATGTAATCTTGGAGACAGGCTTAACCAGACTCATGTCAAACCACGGTTTGTTGGGCAGGGGCCTCTGGCTGCGTTCTTGCCTCGCCTGCTTCCTTGTGCTCCTGCCGGCCCCTCGAGATTCTGACCGGGGACCTCTGGTTGCTCTGTTGCTTCGGGGAGCTCTTGGAGACCTCGGTGCTCTAGGCACCCTGGGGGCCCTTGGGGCTCTGGGCGCTCTTGCTCCCGGGGGCAGGTGTCGGCGCTTGCCATAACTTTCATCGGTGCAGCCATGGACCTCTCCGCGTCGCCTTTTGTGGCCTCTGGTGTAAGAGGAGTTGCCAGTCTCCTCCTTCTCGTCCTCGTCCCTGCACAGGGGTGAGCGATGCAGCGTGACCGTCTTGTCCTGTAGGTCCCACTTCTTTCTGGGAATCACAAACGATGCCGAGGTAGGGGTTATGACCACGCTGGAGGGCTGTGCAGGTACGGCGTGGGCCGGAGTTGGATCTTCATCCTCCTCCTCTGAGGATGAAATCTCTCCATCTGTGGAGTGTTCTTCGCTGCCCTCCATAGGGTCCATATCGCAGTCTGTGTTGGTGTCTGAGACCGCTTCGAGTTCCAGAATGTGGCTCTCTGCAGAGGGGAGACAAAAGGTGGAGACTGCCTTGAGCACCTCTATCTCAGGCACCGGATGCCCCCGGCTCCACGGCCCCGGCCCCTGGCCGGTGTAGCTTCTTACCTGCGGGATCCTCGTTGGAGGAAATGCTGCTAGTTCGGGAGAGTCTCTGAGAAGGAACCATCTTGTCTGTCTCTACGACGGGCTAGCTGGGATGTAGTGCTGTCTTGACTGGCCTCAGCCCTATTTATGATTCTGGAGGCGGGCACGCTGATGGAGAAATGGGCGGTCGGTTGATTGGCCCCACAGCGACCGGCGAAGCACTGACTCATGAAGGTGACCGTGATGGCCTGTGATGTGTAGTAGAGTACCAGAAACACCCTCACATTCTTGGAGCTGGCCCTGTGGGTATGCCTCAGGCACGCAAAGTTCCTGCCCCGGGCATGGCACACCTGAACTAAGTTTGGCCCGGTTTGCTCAAATGTGACATGGAGAAACTGGGGGAATTTGTCTTCTGGCACAGCTGTTGCCAGGGTGCTCATGAGCGAGGGCCAGATGCAGGAGCTGACCCAGGCGACGAGATCCAGGCCCAGATGTCCCTCTATCATGGCGCAGACATTCTCCACGGTGGGGGGCAGGGTCTCGCGGGTCCTCTGGATTAGATAGTCACGCCCATCATCCGCGATGTGGTAGCAGAAGGTTTTGGGGGCCGGCCAGCCCACGTGCAGTGAGTGATGTAAGAGGTTTTGAATGTTGAGGGCATTCTTAACATAGCTGTGCTTGTCTTCCTCTTCCGGATGACAGACAAAGAGGCGCAGCTGCCGGCTAAGACCACCGCCCCTGTCCACCTTGTAGGTATGCGGCAGCCGGATGCACCGCCCGGCGTGATACACGCCGCTGTCAAAAAGCGGGGCCCCAATCTCTTTGATCTTGTGACGCATGCGGCGCAGGCAGGCCGTTAGGCCCATGAGCTTCTGCAGCACAGACACAAACCCTTGTACTGCGCTTGTTCCCACAATAGCATGGCCTCTAGGTAGGGGTGTGATGACGCGAAAGCCCAGTTTTCCCGTGCATATGCAAAAGGGGAGCACATCTTCCATATTATCCGGGTCGGCGGGTGGACAAGCTGATTTGAAAAAATAGACTGGGTGGGCCCTGGACACTGGACCCAGGCGGCGCATGAGGCGCAGTACCTCACGCCGCACGGTCCGGCACAGGTCATAGATTTCCTCCAGCGACCAGGGGGGGCCCTTGATCTTTAGATCCAGGTCCAGGACCAGGTTGCAGACCGGAAGCCGGGGATTAAAGTATTCATGCCGGGAGACAAAGAGCTGCTCGCTCAGGCTGTTCTGTGAATAGTACACTGGGGTGTAGGAGAGGGCCCTGGTGAGACACGTGTCTGGGAGGCGGCAGTTGGTCGGGGTGGAGACGACCTCCGCCAGGTGGGACGAGAAGGGGTCAGCGGCTGTCATTACAAAGTAGTGCCTGTCTGCAAAATGGCAGAGGAAGACCGGTAGCCGCTGCACCCTTCGAAGGACGGTGGGTGGGAGGAATTGTTCCTTGGGATTCCACTGGCCCCGGCAGGTGGCCTGGCCGGCCAAGCATAGAAACCCTTGAAGCGTGGGGGGGTATGTGGGACCCTCATCCGCGTGCCAGCGCGCGAGCTCCACCAGCTCCCGGGCCACATCCACACTGAGCCCGGCCCAGGCCCGCATGAGTCCGTCATCGGGGTCGGGGTCCCACGTGTATGGGGCCGGGGGCTCCATGCGGATTTTCAGCTGCTGGACACGCACATGCTCAGCCAGGTAAGTCTCCCGGGTGAAGTAGGTGCGCATGTGCTCCGCAAAGCCCCTGTCCAGGAGCGAGGGGAGCACGACGCCCCCCGAAGGCAGACACCCAATTTCTCCCACGCTCGTTAACTGAGAGTATCGCTTAAAGGTTCCCTCGTTGAAGCACTGTGCGTGGGCCAAATAGACGTAGCGCACGAGATCGGCCGAGGCCAGGGGAAGGCGCCCCCTGTAGGCGTCTATCGTCCTTGCCACAGTGCGGATCTCTCGCGAGTCCCGCCGCAGCTTCTCGTGTGCAAAGTGGGCAAAAGCCTCGGTCTTCTCCGCCCATGCCGAGGAGCCAAAGACCTCCCCCAGCTCGGCCAGGGACGTGACGGCGGCCAGGCTCTGACCAGACTCGGAAGTAAATAGCTCCGTGAGGTGCGCCAGGGTCTCAATCGTACAAGGAATGCCCCAAAAATAGTAAGCAGCCGTGACTAGCACGAACTGGGCCTCGTGGGAGCCAAAGGTGCTAATGAACCACCTGGCCGAGATGTTAACGCGGTAGATGCGGCGCAGACAGCCCACGATCTTGGGACGCAGCCATGCCACGCGGCCTCTGGCATCCCCCTGTGGCTGCTTCTTGGCGCTCAGTGTGAGCAGTTCCACGAGGGGCGTGAGCGAGCGCAGGGCCCCCGCGCGATCTAGGTAGGTGGATAGACGGTCCGCGGTGAGCGGCGTGAGGCCGCGCAGGAAGGGGAAGGCCTCCTCCGCCGGCAGGCGCAGCGTCAGAACCAGGCCGCAGCGGCTCTGTGAGGTCAGCCGCTTCTTGGGCAGGTGAAGCTGCAGTTCCACGAGAGAACCCGCCACGTGGTGGAGGGGCGAGGCGTTGTGGCACAAACAAAACAGGCGGAAGCCCTCGTCAGGCCGCGAGAGGATGGCATCCAGGATGGCCTCCGCAATGTCAGTGTTTGAGGCCACAAGGGCCTTGATGACGACGGGGGTGGACATTATTTAAGACCGGGAGGCCCCAACGGCGGGCTAAACAGAACGATGGCCTTCTATCTCCCAGACTGGTCGTGCTGCGGGCTCTGGCTCTTTGGCCGGCCCAGGAATAGATACAGCCAGCTCCCTGAGGAGCCGGAGACCTTTGAGTGCCCGGACCGCTGGCGAGCCGAGATAGATCTGGGCCTGCCCCCTGGTGTGCAGGTGGGAGATTTGCTAAGAAATGAGCAGACGATGGGCTCACTGAGACAGGTTTATTTGCTCGCCGTTCAAGCCAATAGCATCACGGATCACCTGAAGCGCTTTGACGCCGTCCGCGTCCCTGAGAGCTGTCGTGGGGTGGTGGAGGCCCAGGTGGCCAAGCTTGAGGCCGTGCGCTCAGTCATCTGGAATACCATGATCTCTCTGGCCGTAAGCGGCATCGAGATGGACGAGAATGGGCTTAAGGCCCTGCTAGACAAACAGGCTGGCGACAGCCTGGCCCTGATGGAGATGGAGAAGGTGGCCACGGCGCTCAAGATGGACGAGACCGGTGCCTGGGCGCAAGAGATCTCGGCCGTTGTATCATCGGTGACCGCCCCCTCAGCCTCGGCCCCTTTCATCAACTCCGCCTTTGAGCCCGAGGTACCCACCCCCGTCCTTGCACCGCCTCCCGTGGTGCGGCAGCCGGAGCACTCTGGGCCCACGGAGCTCGCGTTAATGTAGCAACCAGACTCCACACCAAATAAACATTTTATTGGTAAAACAAGGGATATGAAGGTGTCATTGACCCGAGGATCCAAACCCCCTCCCCTGTCTCCCCTCGAGCGCCTCGCTCAGCCCACTATCACCCATGGCCAGGCCCGGCACCTCCTCGAAGGCGCAGCTGGCCCACCTAAAGAGAGATCTGGGGCCAAGGACCCCCGCGTCACTGTGGGGGCTGTAGAAGGAGGTGAGGTGGTGCTTGTGAAGGTAAACAAGCTGACAGAAGCGCCGGTACTTGTTAAGGAACACGGTCTGGTCACTAAAGTTGGTCAGGCTGACGTCCACCCCACTCCGGCGCCACCTGCAGGGCTTCACTAGAATACCCTGCATGGCCAGGCCCGACCTGCCAAAGATTGTCGGCCTATGGTGAGGGATAGAAGGGGGGGGCACGGTGAGTGTCACTGAGACGGTCTGATGGGGGAAGAGGGCCAGGTCCTTTGGCAAAGAGACGTCCAGGCCCACGTCCCCGGGGTACTGGGGGTGGTTGATGGGACCCTTGTCCTCCTCCATCTGGGGGGTGGCATATCTGAAGGCAGCCAGGTGGATTTTGAGCTCCGATGGACGCAGCGTGGAGTTGTAGCGCCGCTGATTCTGGAGGATTAGCCGGAGTTCCCCCGTGTAGCCGGGATCGATGATGCCAACATGAGACGTGACCGGACGGGAGGTGCTGCCCCACAGCATGAGCCCGTGACCCTCGGGTGGGCGGGCATAGAGGCCTAGGTCCACAGTTGTGGTCTTCATCGGGCGCAGCAGGATGGTGGTCTTGTTGACCAAGGTGAGCCGCCCTACACTAGCCTGCTGGAGCAACAGCTTGTCATTCTGGAAGGCGTAGCGTATGTGTGGACAGGCCTCCATGGTGATGATCTAACAGACAGGGACGGCGGCGCTATATATAAGAGCCCAAGACCCGGCTCTCTTTACTGCGAAATGGGGAAGGTCCTAAGAAAGCCGTTTGCAAAGGCTGTGCCACTGCTCTTCCTCGCCGCCACCTGGCTTCTGACCGGGGTGCTGCCGGCCGGCGCTTCCAGTCCCACAAACGCGGCGGCGGCTTCCCTGACTGAAGCCCAGGACCAGTTCTACTCCTACACATGTAATGCGGACACATTCTCGCCTTCTTTGACCAGCTTTGCCTCCATCTGGGCACTTCTGACGCTTGTCTTAGTCATTATAGCCTCAGCCATCTACCTGATGTACGTCTGCTTTAACAAGTTTGTGAACACGCTGCTGACGGATTAGATGGGGATATTTAAAAGGGGCAGCAATCACGGCTGTCTGTACTTCTTCTCTGCTCGTTAAACCAATAGCATGTCAGCTCCACGCAAAGTCAGATTGCCTTCTGTTAAGGCTGTTGACATGAGCATGGAAGACATGGCCGCCCGCCTGGCTCGCCTGGAGTCTGAGAATAAGGCTCTGAAGCAACAGGTCCTCAGAGGGGGTGCCTGTGCCTCGTCTACCTCTGTTCCTTCTGCTCCAGTGCCTCCGCCTGAGCCGCTTACAGCTCGACAGCGAGAGGTAATGATTACGCAGGCCACGGGCCGTTTGGCGTCTCAGGCTATGAAGAAGATTGAAGACAAGGTGCGGAAATCTGTTGACGGTGTAACTACCCGAAATGAAATGGAAAATATATTGCAAAATCTGACCCTCCGCATTCAAGTATCTATGTTGGGTGCAAAAGGCCAACCCAGCCCTGGTGAGGGAACACGACCAAACGACCCCAACGCCACCCGACGTGCCCGCTCCCGCTCCCGGGGACGTGAAGCAAAGAAAGTGCAAATTTCTGATTAATAAATCTTTATTGACTTTATACATAGGTCTCGGCGTCATCATATGGTGGGGTGGTGTAGGTATGGGATGTAGACAAGTTACGCCTGAAGGCGCAGTCCGCCATGACCAGCAGCAGCAGAAGGGTCAGCACAGCCAGAGAGGCCCACTGCAGTACTAGCATGGAGAGGTTTGAGAATCTGGGCTGGGACGTTGGCGGGACTGGCACGGTGGCTTGGGCTGTGGTAACCGGTGGGCTCGTAAAAGTCCAGCGGGGCCGCAGTTTGCTAGAAGTGCTGGGAGGTAGATAGGTGGTTGCATTGTATCTCGGTCTTGGCGTAGTTGAATCATCGCCGTAATCTGTGGTGGGCTCTGTACTTGTCCGGGCTCCATGTCCTGTGGTGTGCTTTCCACCGGTGGTAGAATTGGCCTTTCCACCTGTTGAGGTGACCGTGGGAACCGCCGTCTTTTGGCCACTGGGGGCCTGGGGCGACGTTGCATTTTTGGGGGGCGTGCCTTTGGTGACATTAACCTCCCCCAGTTTTGTGGATGTGGAACTGTTTCCAGGGCCTGACGCTTGGCTGGTGGTGCCTGGGCGGGGCGCTGGCGAACTGGTGGACACATGATGTGTGCTGATAGAGGCTGGTGTCACCTGTGTTATATTTTCACCACCTGTTGGGTGAGCGGAGGTTAGTAAAGGCATATGTGACGTTGTCTCTGGGATTGAACTGGGTCTCAGTGACATGGAAGAGGTTGAACTTGAAGTTCTGTTATGTTGGCCTGTGGTAACATCACTGGTTGCATTTTTTGGTGGGCTGGTAACTACTGGGGTGGGACTTGTTCCTCCTAAGGTGTGGTTGGTGGCATTTGTCTGTGGACTTGTTTCTCCCACAGTAGGGCTGGTGGCATTTGGGGTTGGGATAGTCATTGCTGAGGTGGGTCTTGTTTTTCCCAAGGTGGGGCTGGTGGCATTTGGGGTTGGGGTAGTCACTGCTGGGGTGGGGCTGGTGCCATTTGGGGTTGGGGTAGTCACTGCTGGGGTGGGACTTGTTTTTCCCAAGGTGGGGCTGGTGGCATTTGGGGTTGGGGTAGTCATTGCTGGGGTGGGGCTGGTGCCATTTGGGGTTGGGGTAGTCACTGCTGATGTGGGGCTGGTCATGTCGGGGGCCTTACTTTCTGTGCCGTTGTCCCGTGGAGATGGACTTGGTGTCACCGGTGATGCGCCTGACGTTGTGCCGGCTGGTGTTGGGCTGGTGACATCCGCGGTGGATACAGTGGGGCCTGTGCTTGCAGGTGCGGTGAGGTTGGTAGGCACGTGAGTAGAGCTGGGTAGACCTGTCGTTGTATTGGGAGCAGCAAATCCAGTTGTATTCGAGGTAGGGGAGGTGGTGGTGCTCTCGGGTGCCTTGGAGAATATAACCTTGTGGGTTGTTGTGGTGGCATTGGTAGCCGTTCGTGTGATAATGAGTGTCTTGGGGGCCGTGCCAAGACCCGAGACAGTAATGTCAAATGTCCGATTGCTCGCAAATGCACCAGAAATATTTTCACAACCCGAAGGTGTCCCCGAGGTGAGAGTCCATTTGCACTTAAAGTCAGTTTCAGTGTTGTTTGGCCAGGCCCAAAAGGCAGTCACTGTAACATTTGGCGAGTTTGCGTCCTCAGAAGTGACCATTGGCACTGAATAGGTAGCATTGTCACCCACATATGTGATGTCTGTGGTGTTTGTCGGCATGTCCTGTGAAGCTGGAATCTCATCAGAGAACACAATGTTGGACTGAATGCAGTAATCTCCCCCGCTCGCCTTTGGTCCATTCCCAGAGTAAAACACGTACAGGATACTGTTATTGCCAAGAAATCGTGACACTGGACGTGGTGTCAGACGCAGGCTGTATGCATACCCTGTACCAGGTATTGGGGTGACCACGGGACTCGTTGATGTGAGAATTCCGCCGCTGGGAACATGGCTCTCGTATCCACTGCAGGTGATGTTAAATTTGTTGTCTCCGGGCAGAACTTGTGAAATTTCGCCATCCTCCATAATACACTCAATATCTATCTCATTACCGAGCATTTGTGTTTTTACGCTGAAATTCGAGTCTTGAGCTGACGTTGGCAAACTTAAGGGTAGCGTGACATCCAGCCCCTGTGCCCTCACTACTGCCGTTATATTGGTAGAATTACAGTTATCCCACTTTATGTATGGCACTGTTTCTGGTATCAGGTACACGGGGTTTTGCATTTCTGCATGGTGGCACCACATGGTTCCAAACACATCTTGAAAGTAGACATCTACAGATTCCAGGCTTACTTGTTGCTCCTCTCCAGTGGTGACGTTAATTGGAAGCTTCTTAGACCGCATAGTTAGAGCCAATTCTCCTGCACCAAGGAGCTCCAGTAGAAAGAGATTGGTGGCATTTTCTGAGCCACCAAATGCACCTCGAGGTTGGTAGACAGCCTTTGTATGGGGTGTCAGCTGGCCAAAGTCAAGATCAAGTTGATGCTTTTTGCCCCCGACATCGAAATTGATAGTTACATTGACATCTGCCGTGCAAACATTGCATGTGGGGTAAAATGGGAATTCCGGAATCTCAACATTGAAAAAACCAGGATCTTCACCCGTGAGATGGATCAGGCTCTGGATGGTGTACTGACACACAAGCAAGGCTGCCTCCATTGTCTCGGCACCGATTTCTAGGCAGCATCCTCTTTAATAGGTACAAGGGGGGTGCGGTGTTGGTGAGTCACACTTTTGTTGCAGACAAAATGGACAAGGACAGGCCGGGGGACCCGGCCCTGGATGACAACATGGAAGAAGAAGTCCCATCTACCTCGGTTGTGCAGGAACAGGTATCGGCGGGAGATTGGGAAAACGTCCTCATAGAGTTATCAGATAGCAGCTCAGAAAAGGAAGCAGAAGATGCCCAGCTGGAGCCGGCCCAGAAGGGTACGAAGAGAAAGCGGGTCGATCATGATGCCGGTGGGTCAGCTCCAGCACGACCCATGCTCCCACCCCAGCCGGATCTCCCTGGGCGAGAAGCCATTCTCCGCAGGTTTCCACTAGATCTAAGAACACTTCTTCAAGCGATTGGAGCCGCGGCTACGGTGAGCATCCCTATGGCCTAAGTGTGTGATGTGTGTTTTTACCCATCACACAACAACAAGGTAAGTAATTTGTTGCCGTTGGTTTCAGCGCATCGACACACGAGCCATAGACCAGTTTTTCGGATCCCAGATTTCAAATACCGAGATGTACATAATGTATGCCATGGCCATTCGACAGGCCATTAGAGATCGTCGGAGAAATCCAGCTTCTCGTAGAGATCAGGCCAAATGGAGACTGCAAACCCTGGCCGCCGGATGGCCTATGGGTTACCAGGCATACAGCAGCTGGATGTACAGCTACACAGATCACCAGACGGCTCCCACATTCGTACAACTCCAGGCGACACTTGGGTGCACAGGTGGCCGTAGGTGTCACGTGACCTTTTCCGCCGGCACCTTTAAGCCGCCGCGATGTACGCCCGGGGATCGCCAGTGGTTGTATGTTCAGAGCTCCGTGGGTAACATTGTACAGAGCTGTAATCCCCGCTACAGTATTTTCTTTGACTATATGGCTATACACAGGAGCCTCACGAAAATCTGGGAGGAAGTTTTAACACCTGACCAGCGTGTTTCATTTATGGAATTCCTAGGATTTTTGCAGAGAACGGATTTGTCCTATATCAAGAGCTTTGTCAGCGATGCCCTGGGCACCACTAGTATCCAAACACCGTGGATCGATGACAATTCTAGCACGGAGACGGCACAGGCTTGGAATGCCGGCTTTCTCCGGGGTCGTGCGTATGGGCTAGACTTGCTTAGAACTGAAGGGGAACATGTTGAAGGTGCTACCGGTGAAACGCGGGAAGAAAGTGAGGACACGGAGAGCGATGGAGATGATGAAGATCTTCCTTGTATAGTGTCCAGAGGTGGACCTAAGGTCAAACGACCCCCTATATTTATAAGACGTCTGCACAGGTTGCTGCTGATGAGAGCGGGCAAACGAACGGAACAGGGCAAGGAGGTACTGGAAAAGGCCCGTGGGAGCACTTATGGCACACCTAGGCCGCCTGTTCCGAAACCAAGACCAGAGGTCCCACAAAGCGACGAGACAGCTACCAGTCACGGGTCGGCGCAAGTCCCAGAACCCCCAACCATCCACCTAGCAGCTCAGGGAATGGCATACCCATTACATGAACAACGCGGCATGGCCCCGTGTCCGGTAGCACAGGCCCCACCTACGCCCTTGCCCCCTGTATCTCCAGGGGATCAACTCCCAGGTGTTTCTAGCGACGGGCGAGTGGCGTGTGCACCAGTACCCGCCCCGGCTGGGCCTATTGTCCGGCCCTGGGAGCCATCCCTGACACAGGCTGCGGGGCAGGCCTTTGCACCCGTTAGACCACAACACATGCCAGTAGAACCCGTCCCTGTCCCGACAGTGGCACTTGAGCGGCCAGTTTACCCCAAGCCAGTTCGTCCGGCACCTCCTAAGATTGCTATGCAGGGCCCCGGGGAAACTTCTGGCATTAGACGCGCGCGGGAGCGTTGGAGGCCCGCACCTTGGACGCCAAATCCACCCCGTTCTCCCAGTCAGATGTCCGTGCGTGACCGTCTGGCTCGTTTGCGTGCTGAGGCACAGGTCAAACAGGCTAGTGTTGAGGAGCAGCCACCCCAGTTGACCCAAGTATCCCCTCAGCAACCAATGGAGGGGCCGTTGGTACCAGAGCAGCAGATGTTCCCCGGTGCCCCCTTTAGCCAGGTTGCTGATGTGGTCCACACACCTGGGGTACCGGCGATGCAGCCACAGTACTTTGACCTCCCCTTAATTCAACCCATTAGCCAGGGGGCACCCGCGGCCCCGTTGAGGGCTAGTATGGGCCCGGTACCTCTGGTACCAGCAACACAGCCACAGTATTTTGACATCCCCTTAACTGAACCCATTAACCAGGGGGCATCCGCGGCCCATTTTCTCCCTCAGCAACCGATGGAGGGGCCGTTGGTACCCGAGCGGTGGATGTTCCCAGGTGCCGCCCTGAGCCAGAGTGTTAGGCCAGGGGTAGCGCAGTCACAATATTTTGACCTCCCCTTAACTCAACCCATTACCCATGGGGCACCCGCAGCCCATTTCCTCCATCAGCCACCAGTGGAGGGGCCGTGGGTACCCGAGCAGTGGATGTTCCAAGGTGCCCCCCCCAGCCAAGGCACTGACGTGGTCCAACATCAGCTGGATGCTTTGGGGTATCCACTCCATGTTCTCAACCATCCCGGGATTCCCGTGTCTCCTGCCGTTAACCAATATCATCTCAGCCAGGCTGCCTTTGGCTTACCTATTGATGAGGATGAGAGTGGCGAGGGGTCCGATACCTCCGAGCCGTGTGAAGCTCTTGATTTGTCAATCCATGGCAGGCCCTGCCCTCAGGCCCCCGAGTGGCCTGTTCAAGAGGAGGGTGGCCAGGATGCCACCGAGGTTCTTGATTTGTCAATCCATGGCAGGCCCCGCCCTCGGACCCCCGAGTGGCCTGTTCAAGGGGAGGGTGGCCAAAATGTCACAGGCCCTGAAACTAGAAGGTTGGTGGTGTCAGCTGTTGTTCACATGTGTCAGGATGACGAGTTTCCGGATCTACAAGATCCTCCAGATGAGGCCTAAGCAAAGGTGTAGAAGTGTGTCCCCCTCCATTCCACCCACTGATAATACGCCCGACAATAAAGTTAATGATATTGAATTCCACACCTGCTTGTGTTTGTGATTTTATTTCATATTCCATGAGAGAGACCTCGCATATTTGCAGAAGGGTCACTGAAACATCTTATCTTAAAACAGTTACACCTGAAAAATGAAGAAAGCGTGGCTCATCAGAGCACAGCAAGCCGATGCCGGGGGGGCATCTGGCTCCGAGGACCCACCAGATTATGGAGATCAAGGTAATGTGAAACAGGTGGGATATGATCCTATTTCACCTGAGATTGGCCCCTTTGAACTCTCTGCGGCCAGTGAGGATGATCCTCAATCTGGGCCAGTGGAAGAGAATTTAGATGCCGCTGCAAGAGAGGAAGAGGAACCTCATGAGCAGGAGCACAATGGTGGTGACGATCCCTTGGATGTCCATACTCGCCAGCCTAGATTTGTGGATGTGAACCCAACGCAGGCTCCAGTGATCCAACTAGTCCACGCTGTCTATGATTCCATGTTGGTAAGAGGCACCTAGAACATTTCCAGATGTTTCGCTTGGATTTTTTGGCCAGTCTTAATTGATTGTCATTGGTTTCAGCAATCGGACCTCCGGCCCCTAGGCAGTTTATTCCTTGAGCAAAACCTGAACATCGAAGAATTTATATGGATGTGCATGACCGTGCGTCACAGATGTCAGGCCATCAGAAAAAAACCATTACCAATTGTTAAGCAGAGGCGGTGGAAGCTCCTGTCATCTTGCAGATCCTGGCGTATGGGTTACCGCACGCATAACCTCAAAGTAAACAGTTTTGAGTCAGGGGGGGACACTGTCCACCCGGTCCTTGTGACTGCTACACTAGGATGTGATGAGGGCATGCGGCATGCAACAACGTACAGTGCTGGCATTGTACAGATACCACGAATATCAGACCAAAACCAAAAGATCGAAACAGCCTTCTTGATGGCACGTCGTGCTAGGTCACTTTCGGCAGAAAGATATACTTTGTTCTTTGATTTAGTATCCTCAGGAAACACCCTGTATGCTATATGGATTGGGCTGGGCACGAAAAACCGAGTTTCATTTATTGAGTTTGTAGGATGGTTATGCAAGAAGGACCACACTCATATACGCGAATGGTTCCGCCAGTGCACCGGGAGACCCAAAGCGGCCAAGCCATGGTTAAGAGCGCATCCTGTCGCCATTCCTTATGACGATCCGTTAACAAGCGAGGAGATTGATCTGGCCTATGCCCGTGGGCAGGCCATGAATATTGAGGCTCCTAGACTGCCAGATGATCCTATAATTGTTGAGGATGACGACGAAAGTGAGGAAATTGAAGCTGAAAGCGATGAGGAGGAAGACAAGAGTGGAATGGAAGCTCTTAAAAATATACCGCAAACACTGCCGTACAATCCAACAGTATACGGCAGGCCCTCGTTCTTTGACCGAAAGTCAGATGCAAAATCAACCAAAAAATGCAGGGCCATATTAACTGACTTTAGTGTAATCAAGGCCATTGAAGAGGAACACAGAAAGAAGAAGGCAGCCAGAACAGAGCAGCCAAGAGCCACGCCTGAATCCCAGGCCCCCACAGTGGTCCTCCAGCGACCACCCACGCAGCATGAGCCTGGCCCCGCCGGCCCACTGAGTGTCCAGGCTCGGCTGGAGCCATGGCAACCTTTGCCTGGGCCCCAAGTGACAACAGTTCTACTTCACGAAGAATCCATGCAGGGTGTCCAAGTACATGGTTCGATGCTAGACCTTCTTGAAAAAGACGATGAAGTCATGGAGCAGAGGGTTATGGCAACCCTACTGCCACCAGTACCACAACAGCCCCAGGCTGGCAGAAGAGGCCCTTGTGTCTACACCGGTGACCTAGGCATAGAGAGTGATGAGCTCGCTTCGACAGAGCCGGTTCATGATCAGCTACTTCCTGCCCCAGGACCTGACCCTCTTGAAATCCAACCACTAACGTCCCCCACCACATCTCAACTTAGCAGTTCGGCACCAAGCTGTGCACAAACTCCATGGCCGGTGGTTCAGCCAAGTCAGACTCCAGATGACCCAATGAAACAGTCCCGGCCACCGGAAACAGCTGCCCCACGCCAGTGGCCAATGCCACTGCGACCTATCCCTATGCGCCCCTTGCGGATGCAGCCAATCCCATTTAATCACCCAGTGGGACCCACTCCCCATCAGACACCTCAAGTGGAAATAACACCAGATGAGCCCACTTGGGCTCAGATAGGGCACATTCCATATCAGCCCACACCAACGGGTCCTCCTACCAAGCTCTTGTGCCAGTGGGCACCCGCCACCATGCAGGCACCACCGAGAGCGCCCACTCCCATGTCACCACCTGAGGTGCCGCCCGTTCCCCGGCAGAGGCCTCGGGGGGCACCCACTCACACGCCACCTCCTCAGGTGCTGCCCACTCCCATGCAGAGGCCTCGGGGGGCGCCCACTCCCACGCCACCTCCTCAGGTGCTGCCCACTCCCATGCAGCTGGCACTAAGGGCTCCTGCTGGTCAGCAGGGGCCGACAAAGCAAATTTTGCGCCAATTGTTAACGGGGGGCGTTAAGAAAGGGAGACCATCACTTAAGTTACAGGCCGCCCTTGAGCGTCAAGCCGCTGCGGGCTGGCAGCCTTCAACAGGGTCCGGCACCAGTGCCAAGATTGTGCGGGCACCTGTTTTCTACCCACCCGTTTTGCAGCCCATACAGGTTATGGGGCAAGGGGGTTCCCCAACGGCCATGGCCGCCTCAACGGTGACACAGGAACCCACGGAATATACCAGGGAAAGGAGGGGAGTGGGGCCTATGCCTCCCACCGATATTCCGCCGTCTAAACGAGCGAAGATCGAGGCCTATACAGAGCCCGAGATGCCGCACGGGGGGGCCTCGCACTCTCCCGTCGTTATCTTGGAGAATGTCGGCCAGGGGCAACAGCAGACTCTGGAGTGCGGAGGAACTGCTAAACAGGAAAGGGACGTGTTGGGGCTGGGGGACATTGCAGTTTCTTCCCCTTCCTCTTCTGAAACATCGAACGATGAGTGATTTTGCCCATGTAACAAGAACTGGGATGAACCCTGGGGCAACAGACTGCGGGGAGGAGGGGGGCAGTGATAAGTCATGACAATTTTAGATGAGGTAGAAATTTTGCATATTTTCAGACCCACCATGGAATCATTTGAAGGACAGGGGGACTCTAGACAGTCACCCGACAATGAGCGGGGAGATAATGTACAGACTACCGGCGAGCATGATCAGGACCCTGGGCCGGGGCCTCCATCCAGTGGGGCTTCTGAGAGATTGGTACCAGAAGAGTCATACTCAAGAGATCAGCAACCTTGGGGGCAAAGCAGGGGTGATGAAAACAGAGGCTGGATGCAGCGCATCAGGCGAAGGCGGAGAAGACGGGCTGCCTTGTCCGGCCATCTTTTAGACACGGAAGACAATGTGCCGCCATGGTTGCCTCCACACGACATCACACCATATATCGCAAGGAATATCAGGGATGCCGCCTGCCGGGCTGTCAAGGTGAGTATGCCTCTAACTGGGTTCATGGGGGCCATCTAAGGCCCACGTGTGACCCATGTTTCCATTAATTTTAGCAATCGCACCTGCAAGCGCTATCAAACCTGATACTCGATAGTGGGTTAGACACACAACACATCTTGTGCTTCGTGATGGCAGCCAGGCAGCGTCTTCAGGACATTCGACGTGGACCCTTGGTTGCGGAGGGCGGTGTGGGTTGGCGACATTGGCTTCTGACATCTCCCAGCCAATCCTGGCCCATGGGATATCGTACAGCAACACTACGCACATTAACTCCCGTGCCTAACAGGGTTGGGGCTGACAGCATCATGTTAACTGCCACATTTGGATGCCAAAATGCGGCACGAACTCTAAACACCTTCTCTGCCACCGTGTGGACACCACCCCATGCTGGACCAAGAGAGCAAGAAAGATACGCTCGGGAAGCCGAGGTACGCTTCCTTCGTGGTAAATGGCAGAGGCGGTACCGAAGAATCTATGATTTGATAGAACTGTGTGGCTCTCTGCACCACATCTGGCAAAACTTGCTCCAGACCGAGGAGAACCTTTTAGATTTCGTGCGTTTCATGGGTGTCATGTCCAGCTGCAATAATCCAGCTGTGAATTACTGGTTTCACAAGACAATCGGAAACTTTAAGCCATATTACCCGTGGAATGCACCACCTAATGAAAATCCATATCACGCGCGGAGAGGCATAAAAGAACACGTAATCCAGAACGCATTTCGAAAGGCACAACTACAGGGTTTATCAATGTTAGCAACGGGAGGTGAACCCAGAGGTGATGCTACTAGTGAGACGAGCAGCGATGAGGACACCGGTAGACAGGGTTCGGACGTGGAGCTAGAGTCCTCGGACGATGAGCTGCCATATATCGATCCCAATATGGAGCCGGTTCAGCAGAGGCCCGTCATGTTTGTGAGCCGTGTGCCTGCAAAGAAACCGAGGAAACTGCCTTGGCCCACGCCCAAGACGCACCCAGTGAAGCGCACAAATGTTAAGACCTCTGATAGATCTGATAAGGCAGAAGCACAAAGCACCCCTGAAAGGCCGGGCCCTTCCGAACAATCATCAGTGACCGTGGAGCCCGCCCACCCGACCCCGGTGGAGATGCCAATGGTGATTCTCCATCAACCACCTCCAGTGCCCAAACCGGTTCCAGTCAAGCCTACGCCACCGCCTTCCCGTAGGAGAAGGGGAGCGTGTGTTGTGTACGACGATGATGTCATAGAGGTGATTGATGTTGAAACCACCGAAGATTCATCGTCAGTGTCACAGCCAAATAAGCCACATCGGAAACATCAAGACGGCTTTCAACGTTCAGGCCGACGTCAAAAACGAGCCGCGCCTCCCACCGTGAGTCCTTCGGATACTGGGCCTCCTGCCGCGGGGCCTCCTGCCGCGGGGCCTCCTGCCGCGGGGCCTCCTGCCGCGGGGCCTCGCATACTGGTGCCTCCTTCCGCTGGGCCTCCTGCCGTGGGGCCTCACATACTGACGCCTCCTTCCGCCCGGCCTCGTATAATGGCGCCTCCCGTCGTACGTATGTTTATGAGGGAGCGACAGCTCCCCCAGTCCACCGGCCGTAAACCTCAGTGCTTCTGGGAAATGCGGGCTGGTCGTGAAATTACACAAATGCAACAAGAACCAAGTTCACACCCGCAGTCCGCCACTCAGCCTACAACGCCTCGCCCATCATGGGCCCCATCAGTCTGTGCCCTCCCGGTGATGGATGCTGGTAAGGCCCAGCCCATACAAAGTTCACACTTGAGTTCCATGTCGCCCACACAGCCGATATCGCATGAAGAACAACCCCGGTATGAGGATCCTGACGCTCCTCTGGATTTAAGTTTACATCCAGACGTTGCTGCTCAACCAGCTCCCCAGGCTCCATACCAGGGATACCAGGAGCCGCCGGCCCCCCAGGCTCCATACCAGGGATACCAGGAGCCGCCGGCCCACGGGCTCCAATCATCTTCATATCCAGGATATGCGGGTCCCTGGACCCCAAGGTCTCAACATCCATGTTATAGGCACCCCTGGGCACCATGGTCTCAGGATCCCGTGCATGGGCACACCCAGGGTCCATGGGATCCCAGGGCACCATATCTCCCACCTCAGTGGGATGGATCTGCAGGACATGGCCAGGATCAGGTCTCCCAGTTCCCACATCTGCAATCGGAGACAGGCCCACCACGTCTTCAACTTTCATTGGTGCCACTGGTCTCATCCTCTGCACCATCATGGTCATCTCCCCAGCCCCGAGCCCCCATACGCCCCATTCCAACAAGATTCCCCCCTCCCCCTATGCCGTTACAAGATAGCATGGCCGTGGGGTGCGACTCATCAGGTACAGCATGGCCAAGCATGCCCTTTGCCAGTGATTACAGTCAAGGTGCATTTACCCCACTGGACATTAATGCCACCACGCCAAAAAGGCCTCGAGTAGAAGAAAGTTCTCACGGACCCGCCCGGTGTTCCCAAGCTACTGCTGAAGCACAGGAGATTCTCAGTGACAATTCTGAGATCTCCGTGTTCCCAAAGGACGCGAAGCAGACTGACTACGATGCATCCACTGAAAGTGAGCTAGATTAAGGGGATCCAAGGTGACCCCTGTTAGCTATTTGATCTTTGACTGACACATAAACATGGTTTAAGGAATGAACACTCATGGTGTGAGACTGGAACTGTACTAAATTTGCTGACATATGTACAATGAGAGCCAAAAATTTGATAAACCTTAAAAGTCCCCCCATCTAATGATGTCCAGTTCCCTTCTCCCACCCTGTACACCCCGACCCAAAGGGACTCAATGGCATTCAGATTTCTAGTTACCACAGGTAGAATATCGGGCGTTGGCCCATAAAAATAAGTGCATGGATATAGCTCTGCACAGGCTTGGAAACACCCATTCCAGGTGTGCTTCTTTTTGGTGAAATAAAAACAGCATCCTTTATATGAAAATGTGTATTCTCTGGTGTTGCAGTATGTACAGTTAGCTTTGGTATAGTTTTGGGGTACCTGAAATGTGTGCAGGGTGGGTGTCCAATGTGGCAGTTTTACCTCTTTGTCCCCATACTCCTGCTCGGCCGTCTTGTTAAAGTTAACCGGCGGTGGAGGATCCACCGGCCAGACCTCTACATTTGGTTTGGGTACCCAGGTGATGGCCGCGGCTGCCACCCGCCCTCCTCCTCTTACCCTGGGTGGCAAAAAGTATGCCAGGAGTAGAACAATAACAAGTGCGATGGCGGTAAACAATGGCACCCTCACCTGCTTAAATGAAACCATGGCAACCACTTCAAAGAGAGCCGACAGGAAGATATTTATTAATATTCCATTAGTAAACGAGGCGTGAAGCAGGCGTGGTTTCAATAACGGGAATTAGAAATTTAAGAGATCCTCGTGTAAAACATCTGGTGTCCGGGGGATAATGGAGTCAACATCCAGGCTTGGGCACATCTGCTTCAACAGGAGGCGCAGCCTGTCATTTTCAGATGATTTGGCAGCAGCCACCTGCGGACAAAAATCAGGCGTTTAGATGGGGCATTTATGTTTGGGACGCTAGCCGCCTGGGCATTCGTGTTAGTATATACTGACCTCACGGTAGTGCTGCAGCAGTTGCTTAAACTTGGCCCGGCATTTTCTGGAAGCCACCCGATTCTTGTATCGCTTTATTTCTAGTTCAGAATCGCATTCCTCCAGCTGCGAGCAAGGGAATGCGTTACTACAAGTGGTGCCTAGTCAGTTGAAACAAGCCCCACCGTCCGCTGCCGCCCCTCCTTGAGCCCCACCGTCCGCTGCCGCCCCTCCTTGAGCCCCTCGTTACCGATTCTGGCTGTTGTGGTTTCCGTGTGCGTCGTGCCGGGGCAGCCACTGGTGCAGGCTGTGGAACACCAATGTCTGCTAGCTGTTGTCCTTGGTTAGCCCCGGGGCAAGCAAACACCACTGCTGCTGTTTGAACAGTAGAATTGTCTCCAGGTTGAGGTGCTTCTCCCCCGGCTTGGTTAGTCTGTTGATTCTGGGTTATGTCGGAGACTGGGAACAGCTGAGGTGCTGCATAAGCTTGATAAGCATTCTCAGGAGCAGGCTGAGGGGCAGAAAACCACGACCCAGTTGGAGCGGTTGAAACATGATAGGCAGTTAGCTGGCCTTGTGGCAGAGGCTCTGGCAGCACCGGCCACAGCACACAAGGCAAAGGAGCTTGCGATGGCCCTCCCAGGTCCTGATAGACTCTGGTAGCTTGGTCAAAAGCTTGTACAAAAGGCACCTGGTATGGGTCAGGTGTAAATTTTACATCTTCAGAAGTCGAGTTTGGGTCCATCATCTTCAGCAAAGATAGCAAAGGTGGCCGGCAAGGTGCAATGTTTAGTGAGTTACCTGTCTAACATCTCTCCTTTAAAGCCAAGGCACCAGCCTCCTCTGTGATGTCATGGTTTGGGACGTGCTAAATTTAGGTGTGTCTATGAGGTACATTAGCAATGCCTGTGGCTCATGCATAGTTTCTAAAAGAGGAGGAGGCAGTTTTCAGAAGTGTCTAAAATAAGCTGGTGTCAAAAATAGACAGCCCAGTTGAAATATGCATGGCATGCAGCAGACATTCATCATTTAGAAATGTATCCAAGATTTCATTAAGTTCGGGGGTCAGGGGGGAGTCCAGATTCAAATCCTCTGTCATGGACTCTAGTGTTGTGGTCAGTTCGTCCAAATGGCCACGAGGGGGCGGGTGGTTCAGGTCCATCTGTCCACATATGGCTGCTTCCTCCTTCTGGGGAATAACAGTGTCAGCCATCTCCCTTAGGGCCTTCACGGCCTGACTGGTTTCCTCATCAGGGTCCTCCAACAGATGACTTGCCTCGGGGGTTACTGCGGGGGCCGGGTCAAGTGGCCGGGGCACTGGGGCTGGCGTTAGGGATCCGATCGGTTCATGGACAGGTCCTGTGGGGGTGGGAGCCAAAGAGGCAGGCAGGGGCCGGTTGGCCCACGGGGATCCGGGTGGATGGAAGGGCCTGATCCTCTTTGGCTGACACACCTCTCGCCCCTCGAACACGTCAGATATGGCACTGCCCGCTTCCGGCTTTGGCAGGAACATACCTTCCCGGCTATCCCTGAGGCCCTTCTTCCTTTTAACGGGAGGAAGAAAGGTGGGCTTTGAGGGGTGGGGGAATATGGGTCTCTCATCGCTCTCTTGGTGGACCGCTGCTATCCAAGGCTGTTCAGGTTCCGCCGCGTTGGAAGGACATGGAGTTTGACCACGGTTGGGCCTGGATGTACGGCGCGACTTTGGGGCCCGCAGGCGCGGGGCCTCGGCCCTGGCCTCTTCCCGCTCGCTCTGCTCGGTGTCACTGTTGCCCGAGTCACTGCTGCTGGAACTGCTGTCACCGCAGTCGGCGCTTTGGGCACCGGGCTCCAGGGGCATGGTCGGGCTAGGGAGGCTTTCGAGTTCATCTGTAAAAGCATGAAACTGTCCGGACTCCGAGTGGCGGGCCTCGGTGTGAGAGGCACCCCCATCATTCCCCATGAGCTCCTCATCCATCATGTCAGCTCCGGATACGAGGATAGGAGTTTCCACTGCCTTGGACTTGGTTGACAGCAGGCAAGCGGGAAGCACGCCGCTCACGTAGCTCCTCTGTCCGGCGTGGCTGGAGTAGGAGGCCCGGGGCAGTGTCTTAATCAGAGCCCTGACATCCTTGACATCGTCCGTCAGATGGCCTGTCTTGGACGAGACCATAGTCTGGAACATCTCCTCGAGGACGGGATAGGTGAACACCCACTTGCAAAAGGCCTTGAACTTGGAGCTTAGGAGGCCTTCCTTCTCCATCCTGTTCAGGTGTTCCACTACCTGCTTGCCGGAGGCCATGATAGCCGCGCGGTCCACGCCCAGCACCTTGCTGTAGGTGTAGGCCCGCACCCGACTGTGTTTTAGGAGCTTGTACATAGCGGTGCCTATGGTGGCAGGAATCATCACCCGGTTGCTGGGGGCCTGGATGAAGAATCTGTCAGTGACCACTATCAGGTGGTCTAACACGTAGCGCATCACTATAGGGCACGCGATGGAACATGCGTCGTTGCCGGCATTCTCGGCCCGTCTTCTTACCCTGTTGTTTCGGAGAATGGCCCAAAAATTGCAGATGTTGAGCGTGGCCATTAGCCCGCCCCATTCTCGCCCGTGGGCCTTGGCCTCATTTATAAATGCCTTGCATATTTTGTAGGATCTCAGAGTAATCTCCACACTCCCGGCTGTAAATTCCTTGTTGAGGACGTTGCAGTAGTCAGAGACCAGAGAGCCCAGCTGCTTTTTGATTTCAGGAGTTAGCCTCAGAAAGTCTTCCAGGCCATCCTTTTTAGGCCTCATGGCTAGTAGTAGTAACAGAGGAAATGCCCGACCATTAAAATCTTTCCTCCATGAGCTTTACCTGAAACACTATCCCGAAGTGGGGGATGTGGTGCATCTACTGAACACCATCGGGGTCGACTGCGACCTCCCACCTAGCCACCCACTCCTGACAGCCCAGAGGGGGCTGTTCCTGGCAAGAGTCTTGCAGGCTGTACAGCAGCACAAGCTGCTGGAGGACACCATCGTCCCCAAGATCTTAAAGAAGCTGGCTTATTTCTTAGAGCTGCTAAGCTACTACTCCCCCAAGGATGAACAGCGTGACATCGCCGAGGTTCTTGACCACCTCAAGACAAATCGGGACCTGGGGCTGGACGACAGACTCTGGGCCTTGATTAGGAAACTGCGCCAAGACAGACACCATGCCTCTGTAAATGTCCTCATGCCAGGAAGCGACTACACAGCCGTGTCGCTGCAGTACTACGACGGCATCTCCCTAGGTATGAGGAAGGTAATCGCGGATGTCTGCCGCAGTGGCTATGCCTCCATGCCCTCCATGACGGCCACGCACAACCTCTCCCACCAGCTCTTGATGGCATCCGGGCCCAGTGAGGAACCGTGCGCCTGGCGCGGGTTCTTTAACCAGGTCCTGCTCTGGACTGTGGCCCTCTGCAAGTTTCGCAGATGCATTTACTATAACTACATTCAGGGATCTATAGCCACCATCTCCCAGCTTCTGCACCTCGAGATCAAGGCCCTCTGCAGCTGGATAATATCCCAGGATGGCATGCGCCTCTTTCAACACAGCAGGCCTCTCCTCACCCTCTGGGAGAGCGTGGCCGCAAATCAGGAGGTCACGGATGCCATTACTCTGCCTGACTGCGCTGAATACATAGACCTACTGAAGCACACAAAACATGTCTTAGAAAACTGTTCTGCCATGCAATACAAATAAATTTCTCTTACCTGCGTCTGTTTGTGTAGTGAGGTGTTGTGTCCTGTATGGTATTCTACTTTTAAAATGCCGGCTGACATGGATTACTGGTCTTTTATGAGCCATTGGCATGGGCGGGACAATCGCAATATAAAACCCTGACCATCACATGGGGCATTAGGCGACTCTGCATCAGCATCGCTTAAGTATGAGTGGGCAGCAGAGAGGCTCGGTTATTTTGGTTCCTGAACATCTGGCTGGGGCATTAACTAAGCTTATGAGCGATTTTATCACAGGACAAGATGTCACTCTTTCTGGAGGAAATATTGCAGTCAAAATTCGCGATGCTATAAACCAGACCCCCGGGGGTGGTGATGTAGCTATACTTTCTTCCCTGTTTGCTTTATGGAATGCCCTCCCAACATCTGGTAGACAATCCTCCAGGGACGATTTAATCCCAGCCGCCGTGCAGGCCTTAACCACGGCCCACAACTTATGTCTGGGTGTTATTCCAGGTGAGACCTCACACAAGGACACACCCGAGTCATTGCTCCGGGCTATCGTGACGGGTCTCCAAAAATTGTGGGTGGATTCGTGCGGATGTCCAGAGTGCCTACAATGTCTTAAGGGATTGAAGGCAATTAAGCCCGGCCTTTATGAAATCCCTAGGATAATACCACACACTAAGCAGTGTAGTCCTGTCAATCTCCTGAACATGTTGGTCCACAAGCTTGTGGCTTTACGTGGTCATGTGCAGCCTGCATACGACGCCCGTGTCCTGACGCCTGACTTTCATGAAATCCCTGACCTCGATGACTCCGATGCTGTTTTCGCACGCACCTTATTGGCAGCCTTATTTCACCTCAATATGTTCTTTATTCTCAAAGATTACATAACACAAGACTCCATGAGCTTGAAGCAGGCCCTTAGGGGTCATTGGATGTCTGCCACGGGCAACCCCCTGCCTGCAGCACCGGAGACCCTGCAAGACTACTTGGAAGCTTTCCGAAATTCGGATAATCACTTTTATCTCCCAACGACAGGGCCTTTAAACACCTTCAAATTTCCCGAAGAGCTTCTGGGGCGCGTTGTTGTGATTGATTCCTCTTTGTGTGCCGCCAGTCACGTTCAGGACGTTATCACCCGTGGTGGTGGGGCGGGTGTTCCTCGTCCTAGGTTTTTGGCCCTGCCCCCGGCCCCATCCCGTGAGCCCCAGCAGACATGCTCTCAGTTAACGAGCAGAGGGAATGAAAGCTCACGGCGAAACTTGGGCCAGCCCGGGGGGACCTCCCCCGCTGTTCCCCCAGTTTGCCCCATCGTTTCCCTGGCAGCCTCCCGGGCCAAGCAAAACCGCGGGGGCACGGGATCCTTGCACTTAGCCCAGCCTGAGGGGACCTCCCCCGCCGTCTCCCCAGTATGCCCCATCGCTTCCCCAGCGGCCTCCAGGTCCAAGCAGCACTGCGGGGTCACTGGATCCTCACAGGCCGCACCCAGCTCTTCTTCCGTTACCCCAGTAGCATCTCTGTCTGGTGACCTTGAAGAGGAAGAGGAGGGGTCCCGAGAATCCCCATCCCCACCGTCCAGCAAAAAGGGGGCCGAGGAATTTGAGGCCTGGCTTGAGGCTCAGGATGCAAATCTTGAGGATGTTCAGCGGGAGTTTTCCGGGCTGCGAGTAATTGGTGATGAGGACGAGGATGGTTCGGAGGATGGGGAATTTTCAGACCTGGATCTGTCTGACAGCGACCATGAAGGGGATGAGGGTGGGGGGGCTGTTGGAGGGGGCAGGAGTCTGCACTCCCTGTATTCACTGAGCGTCGTCTAATAAAGATGTCTATTGATCTCTTTTAGTGTGAATCATGTCTGACGAGGGGCCAGGTACAGGACCTGGAAATGGCCTAGGACAGAAGGAAGACTCATCTGGACCAGAAGGCTCCGGCGGCAGTGGACCTCAAAGAAGAGGGGGGGATAACCATGGACGAGGACGGGGAAGAGGACGAGGACGAGGAGGCGGAAGACCAGGAGCTCCGGGCGGCTCAGGATCAGGGCCAAGACATAGAGATGGTGTCCGGAGACCCCAAAAACGTCCAAGTTGCATTGGCTGCAAAGGGGCCCACGGTGGAACAGGATCAGGAGGGGCAGGAGGGGCAGGAGCCGGAGGGGCAGGAGGGGCAGGAGCCGGAGGGGCAGGAGGGGCAGGAGCCGGAGGGG
>ERZ773043.143-NODE-143-length-37654-cov-8.742573_pt1 | contig 37654 bp, 34 predicted proteins | sample MGYA00580636_ERZ773043 | MGnify/ENA primary metagenome ERZ773043 (study PRJEB29015, sample SAMEA2737992) | human oral metagenome | biome: human oral; feature: human-associated habitat; material: dental | place: China | collected 2065 ...
AACCTTATCCTTAGGACGGATCTGCTCTATCCAGTTGAGCTACCGAGGCATATACCTAGTATACCGCTTGAGCTCGTAAAATGGTAATACGAATCAAGCGGTATATGCGATATTTTATTATAAGGTAAATTTATCGTTGAGCGACTTATACTCAAAAATTTCGTCGTCTGAAAACCAGTGTCCAATTTCCTCAACCGCTTCTTTGTCATTGCCGCTAGCGTGGATAAGATTTGGCACGCCCTTATGCTCAGCGTCAGCATACACGAAGCTCATATGTGAATAGTCGCCGCGGATTGTCCCAGGAGCAGCGCTTTTCGGTTCAGTCGTACCGACAAGTTTGCGCACCAATTGCACCGCCTCAACGCCTTCAAGCACCATCGCAATCACTGGCCCCTGCACCATCATGTCAAGCGTGATGTCAAATTTTTCTTTGCCACGACGAGTAATCATCTGCCCAATTTCTTCATAGTGGCGATAATAATGTTCTTTGGTTGGCGCAATCATTTTTGTCGCGACAATTTTTAGTCCAACTCGCTCAAATCGCGTCAAGATCTCGCCAACTATGCCGCGCTGCACAGCATCGGGCTTAAATATAATCAACGTTCGTTCTACTATTCCTGCCACTGGATCCTCCTATACCTATTATCTTTATAGCTCGTATTGTAGCAAATATTGCCCCGTTTCTCTACGACATTCCACTGAACAATGAAGTTATTCAGATGTCTTTTACAGTTACCTTGAATTGCGGTATGCTAGAGGTATGGAAATGTCTGCGCTGCTATTAGACTTCGCTGAGTATCTTGAGATTGAACGTGGTCGATCAAGCCGCACATCGGAGAACTACACCCGGTATCTTGAGCGCTTTTTACAATTTGCCGGCATGGATCTTACTGTTGACAAAATCACACCAGAACTTGTTCGCAAATACCGCCTATGGCTCAACCGCCAAAAAGACGACAATAACAATGAGCTCGCACTAATCACGCAAAATTACCACCTTATTGCATTACGTGGCTTTCTTAATTACCTCAGCAAACGAAGTATTCCAAGCATGGCGCCAAATAAAATTGAACTACCGCGCGTCCATAGAAAACAAGTAACATTTTTATACAATGATGAGGTTGAACGAATATTTGACACCGTACCAAATGACGGCGAAATCTCACACCTGCGCGACAGAGCAATCCTAGAGCTATTGTACTCAAGTGGACTGCGCGTCTCGGAGCTTGTTGGACTAAACCGCGACCACGTCAATACTGCCCGACGAGAGTTTACAGTACGCGGAAAAGGCCAGAAAGACCGCCCAGTATTTGTTAGTAAACGTGCGGCAGCTCAATTAGAACTATACCTTCATGCACGGACAGATTCGCTCATACCATTATTCTTAAGCTACAGTCGCAATATTCAAGCGCCGAGCATAAGCGGGGACTACCGGCGGCTTAATCAGCGCAGTGTACAGCGAATGGTTACAAAATACGCACGGCTTGCTGGAATCACCAAACATGTCAGTCCGCACACGATGCGCCATAGCTTTGCAACCGACCTACTCATGAATGGTGCGGATATTCGCAGTGTACAAAGTATGCTTGGACATAGTAGTATCGCCACGACGCAAGTATACACGCATGTCACAGACCAACACTTGCGGGACGTATATGAACGTTTTCACAGCGACAGTACCGAAATATAAAACCACACTTTGAAAACTAAATCGGCTATGGTTATGATCAAACCTACATTATTTCTTTGGGCTCGGATCGCATATGCCACTAATAGCCATCGTATCGCTCACCGAAAAGTCTTTGCATAGGCTACCCGTTGTATCAACAGCATATTCAGGGAACGTGAATGCTCCGTCCGGGCTGACACGACTCAGAACGCGTCGATAAACATCGCCAGCGCGACCAGTTGAATCAACAAGAGGCTGTACACCATCAAACTGCGCCGTCACATTACCGCTGATATCCTCAAACGATGCTCGAAGCTGTGTGCGCGCATACAAGCTCGTAACCCGCATGAATGCCATTCGCGAACCAGCCTTCAATTGGCGTCCATTCGGAATAGTAAGGACTGCTGCGCACGCATATTGATTCGCATTGAAGCGAGTCTCTGAACATAGCACCGGCGACGGTAACACTGTCACGTTCGTCTGCGAACCAGCAGCGCGCGTCGCCTGCAGCGAAATCGCATTGATCATCGCGCCTGATCCGCGCACACTGGTCGGTCGCAAGAATGCCGTCATCACTTGGTTGCTGTCATAGTCAGCCTGTTCCATACTGCCATCTGGCTTTTCAGGAACAACAATTTGCACACGCAGCATCGCTGGAGCATCCGCGCCCCACGCATCATGCTGTGGCAGATGATTTGGGTTCGTATCATTCGGATTAGCGATTGTCGGCGTATCATCGCTTTTAAGCGTCCACTGTACCATAATATGATCCGTATCTTTTGTTGCTTTAAGCGGAATCACTTTTGATACACCCTCCTCAAGCGTATGTTTCACATCATCTGTCGCGTTCTCAATCTTGACGCACGTGTACGCCTGTCCTTGGGTACTATCAGCCGGCACACCATTACTACGGATCGTCACCCGCGTGTCAGTTGTTGACGCAGCGATACCAGCTTTTTGCACAGTATCGCATCGTTGCGCCAAAATAGCCGTACACGCCGCACTCGCAGTACCGCCATTTGCGCACGCTGTAATAACGCGTTTTGCATCTTCAACGCCAGAAACCGCCGAATCGTAAGCACTTTGCGACAGATTATTATCAGATGCTTGCGTTTCTTCCTGCGACATCAACCGCACAAAACCAACTGATATGATTATCAATAGAAGCGACGTAAACATTACAACGATAATCGAAACCATACCATTTTCAGACTGCCGATTCATGATGCTTTCTCCATGATTACAATTTCATTGAACTGGTTGATTGCGCAAAATGTAAAGTTATTTTCAGCCTCATTTGATGTACGGCATGTTTGATCGGTCGTATTGATTTCTTCACCTTGGTTCGTGCCAAGTGCATAGGAAATGTTAAAGGCGCGATCACCATATCGATCAAAAATCGGCGTCACGCTCATCTGATACACTGCCAAATCAGCCTGTCCTTTGAGCAGCTCTGTTGCGCGCATTGTACCGGTCGTCGAAACATCGGTTGTATATACGCCATTTTGCGGAATGCAAAATGCACCAAGCGGATCCGCCACACGCGCTAAGATAATCGCATCGCCCGTACTGTTATAGCGAACTGCTGCCGACGGATCGTTGGAGCGTAAATTCTCCGGCTTATTCCATATGTAACTACGAGAACCGATACAGAGCCGCCCAAGCCCGCCAGCGCCCTGTGCATCAGCGGCAACAAACCGCACCTCGCCCCGTCCAACCGTCAGACCGTCGCGTCGAATCAGATCACCGACTTCACGCCCCGACTGATTGATCGTTTTTATCGTAATACCCTTATGATACATATTTGTTAGCTGAATCGTTGTTACTGCAATTGATATCAGCAGCACTGCAACACCCGCCATCGCGAGCAACAATTCGACCAATGTGAATCCTCTACTTGTCGCCCTCTTAGTTTTTGCCATCATAAATCCTCGTTATCGTTCCTATCGTCGTTGGTACAGATGTACCAACGCTATCCCAGCACGCATTAACATATACATCGTACGCATTGCCAGCTTCTTCGCCAGGCTTGTGCGCTTCGGAGCGGACGACTTGGATAAATAATCCTTGAGCTTGCGGCGCACTCGCATTCGACAGATCAACACGCGCAAATACAGCCGGTTCAGTATATGCCGCTGATGTCGTCACGTCAACGACGCGCACATCGTTGCGGGCTGAATTTTGCGCCAAGAAAAATGCTTTACTACCGCTTGTTAGTCCGTTGTTCTCAAGCGTCGGACACCGATTGCTATTCTTTTCAACAAAATCCGTCACATTAATATGCGATCCGTGACTCGCAGACTGGATCACGTATCGGCTACGGATTTGTTGCCACGCGTCGGTATGATGCGCCTGGATATAACGTATCATTGAAATCTGCGAATCAATCTGCTGGCGTACAAGCGTAATTTCAAGCGAACGCTGCGCCACCTGCATACCACGGTTCATTAATGCATACGTGCCGACAACAAGCATACTGAGTACCGTGAAGCTAAACATCACTTCAATCACCGTATCGCCACGTACAAACCGTTTCATCAGTTACAGCCCTCCGTACGCGTAACAACGCCGCTTGCGCCTGGCGCATCTTTTGCAATTACAACACCGAGTACTTGCCCCGCCAACCAGCCGGATGGATCAATACATATCACCGAATCATCACGGCGGTTACTATCAACAACGAGCTGATCTAGCACCACTGACGCTCGACGCATTGTATAAGTATGAATTACCCCGCTAATCGGCGAACGTACAATTGCAATCGCCCACGCATTATCGCCCGTTGCCGGCGGCTGCGTACGCACGCCCCAATCAAGCTGATAAGTCTGCGGCTGAACGCCACTATCAATAAACAACCGCCGATTCGCTGCCGCATCCGCCGTAAAAACTGCATCATCGCCGATGCCAGATTTCAAGAACGCGCTCGTCACTCCGGACATATAAATTGGCTGAGATCGGAATGTTTGTCCATTTGCTGTCGTGACCAAACGCCCGATGATCGCGCACGTCTCGCTTGTACCAGGCGGCGCAGAGTGGGCTGCTAGAAATGTGCCGTCTGCTGCACATTCACGATGGTTATCAATATCATTGCGCACATTAATTGTCTGCCCGTACTGCCCCTGAATATATGACGAAAATCCATCAACCGCATCGCGATACCGCTGCAACCCAAGCGTTGAACCGACTGATGCTAAGATTCCTGCTGCGAGCACACCTGTCACCGCCAGGAATAACATAACTTCGATGATCGTAAACCCGCGCGATGCCCTCTTCATACTGATTATTTTACCATAAGCGTAGCAGAATTAACACTAGAAAGTTGTCACTGCAAACAGCCATGTTATGATATGATGAGCTGCAAAATACGAGATAAACATGCCTAAAATAAATAGTGGACCAAATGGTATTTCACTGCCCGGCTTCAGTTTTTTGCTGATAAGCCCCGGCAACACGATAATACAGCCGATGAAGTTCGCCAAAAATAACGCCAAAAATGCCTTTTCCCAGCTAGCAAGCATGAGTCCGAGTCCGAGTCCGAGCTTCACGTCGCCCTCACCGATCCATGTACCATGTGATAAAACGCACAGTACAAAATACAATCCCGACATAATTACTACAGCCCCCGCCAGCGACCATATATCAATATCATGGACAAGCACAAATCGCAGCACAACAACGATAAGTGCAAGCGCTGCATATGCCCAAGTGAGACGATTTGGCAATAATTGCCACTTTAAGTCATATGTCGCAAGCACCACGAGCAATACGAGCGACACCAACCACAAAGCAAACAATGTCCAACCCGCAGCCAATACCCAGCCCACACCGGTAAGCGAAAACGGCCACCACACATATGACGCCACGAAAAGCGCCGCCATTATCAGCTCAATAACCGGCTCAAACCAGCCAATTGGTTTACGGCAATAACGACATTTTCCACCCGTTGACAGCCAGCTAACGATCGGAATTAGGTCATACCAGGCGAGTGTATGATGACACTGCAAGCAACACGAGCGATCGTGCTTGCCTTTTTTGCCCAGGAGCGGCTTGAGCTGTTTAAACTCATCCTTACTATAGGACTCATGGGCTTCTTTATCTTCGTATAGCTGCCGCGCGCGCAACCGCCACACCTGTGCACCAGCGAAGCTCCCCATAATAAGCCCGAGTACACCAAACAACCATGCCAGAATAGTCATATTCATATTGTTATTATAGCAAAGAGGTTGCGTTTTTCCGCAACCTCTTTTTATAATTAGCAGACCTTATTACAACTGCTGGCAGAATGCTGAACCGTTACCAGCCTCAACTCGTGTTACAAGAGCGTACTGACGCGCCGTACCAACTCTTAAGTTAAACGTACCGCTACCTCCCTGTTCACCGCAAGTCGCTCTTGGGTAGATATCAATAGTAGCATCAGTTACAGTAACCGCCTGAGCTGCCGTCAGAGCTGCCCTCACATTCACGGTTGTTGTATTTCTAGAAACGTGATTCTCCCAATACGGACGTAGCGCAGTATCAGTCAAAGTAGCCGCCCCTCTGTTGTTACTCGTCCAGCTATTTATTGCCGACGCCACCGTGCTCACATCTTCTTTGCGCGCTGTGTCACGCTGGCTGCTCTGCAATGCCGGCAGTGCGATAAACACCATCAAAAATATCAATGCCGCGATTGCCAGCACGAGCACGACTTCAATAATCGTAAATCCACGCTCTTTAAGTTGTTGTTTGCTCATATTCCCGTTCCACCTTTCTTATGAACACTTCTTATGGTTATATCCAGCATAACGCACGAGTGCGTCATTGTCCAGAGCTTCGTTAGTGAATCTTAGTCACTAAGCCATAAATAGGATACAAAATTGCCCCGATCAAGCCACCCGCAAAAATAGCTAAAACAACCATTAACGCCGGTTCAATCATCGTCGAGATCGCTTTAATCTGCTCGTCAAGCTCATCCTCGTAAACTTGCGCTGTCTTACCCATCATCTCATCAATTTTACCCGACTGCTCGCCGATTTTTATCATCTGCGGCACCATAAGCAGAATATAATCCTCGTGTTCAAGAGCCGCCGAAAGTGCCTTGCCACTTTGCACTTTACCAGCAGCGCGCGTAATCTCTTCGCTTACAATCACATTATTCACGGCTTCGGATGATATCTTAAGCATATCAAGCATCGGCACGCCCGTTGCCAAAAGCGTCTGTCCAGTACGCGTAAACCGTGCCATATACAGACGGCGCATCATGCCGTTAAACGGTGGCATATTGAGCTTAATCGTATCAAGCGTACGAATACCAGCATCTGTTTTGAAGTACTGCCGCGCAAAGTATGCAATAACCGCTAGAATAATGAGCGCCAGCCACCAAAACTTTATCATAAAGTTTGATACTGATATGAGAACAGCTGTTAGAAGTGGCAACGTTTCTTTCATGTCACTGTACAGTTTTTCGACTTGCGGCACAATGGTAAATATCATAAATAGCATGACCGCAACCATTACAACGAGCACGATTGCCGGGTATATCATAGCGCCGCGGATTTTACTAAGCATAGCAGCGTCTTTTTCTTGCTGGGCGGCAATACGCTTAAGCGCTTCATCAAGCGTGCCAGACGCTTCGCCGGCAGTAACAAGCGCGATATAAATTTTATTGAACACCTCCGGATGTTTTGAAAAAGCACTCGATAGAGTTTTACCGCCCTCGACATCCGCAACAATCTCTTGAATAACCTCTTGCATACGCTTATTGCTCGTCTGGTCAAGCACAGTACGTAAACTCTGCGTTAGCGGCAACCCCGCGCCAATCAACGTCGCAAGTTGGCGCGAAAATACGATTTTGTCTTTGTTAGTAATACGATTTGCAAACCGCGCAAAGACATTGTTATCGCCGCCCTCTTCCTTAATCGTGAGCGGCATATAGCCCTGCTCAATCAATACTTTTGCCGCCGATGTTTCAGAATCCGCCTGCACAAGCGACTTTACGATTTCGCCTGTCGCTTTGTCGCGCGCTTCGTAGTTAAATTTTTTCACACTTTACCCCCTCATCAACCTTTCAAACTCCGTCAGATCAACAGCGAATTCCCGTGCGTTATCGTACGTAATCGTACCGCTTTGTACCAAATTTACAAGCGTACGATCCATCGTCTGCATACCCTGATCGGCGCCAGTTTGAATAATTGCGTCAAGCTGATGGCTCTTGCCTTCACGAATAACGTTGCGAACTGCCGGATTTGCTACCAAAATTTCAGCCGCAACAACGCGTCCGCCACCAATTGACGGTACTAAACGCTGCGAGCAAATACCCATCAAGATATTTGCGAGCTGCGCGCGGATTTGCGGCTGCTGGTGCGGCGGAAAGACGTCGATCATACGATCAATACTTTGTGCTGCTGAGTTAGTGTGCAACGTCGCAAACACTAAGTGCCCCGTTTCAGCAATCGTGATCGCCGCCGAAATCGTCTCAAGATCACGCATCTCTCCAATCAGCACGACATCCGGATCTTGGCGCAAGCTTGAACGCAGCGCCGCCGAAAACGAGTACGTATCATAGTGGACTTCACGCTGTACTACTACTGACTTCTTTGACTTATGTGTAAATTCAATCGGATCTTCAATCGTGATGATATGCTGCGCCTTTTCGCTATTAACTTTATCAACAAGCGCTGCAAGCGTCGTCGACTTACCAGAACCAGTTGGTCCGGTTACGAGTACAAGTCCGCGCGGATAATCTGCAAACGATAAGACCACTGGTGGCAGCCCAAGTTCTTGCACAGACTTAATTTCATTTGGGATTAAGCGCAGCGCCGCCGCCAGATTACCGCGCTCATGGAATGCGTTCACACGGAAACGCCCAAGATCGCCAAACGCAAAGCTAAAGTCAAACTCTTTATCTTTCAGCAAGATCTGTTGCTGGTCTTCATCAAGAATGCGAAACACTAACCGCTCTACTGTCGCTTCGTCAAGCGACTGCGTCCCCGCAACCGGCGAAAGCGAACCATCAACACGCAGCATCGGAGGTAGTCCAACCTGAATGTGTAAGTCGCTCGCATGTTTCTTAACAACTTCCTCAAGTAGTATCTCCATCATAAGTTCTTCGTTTTGCATAGCCTTCCCTTTCTTTTATGCGGTGTCTGCCGACGTTACGCGATTAACTTCTTCCAATGTGGTGATTCCTGTTAGCGCCTTTAGATAACCATCTTGGCGCATCGTAATCATACCCTGCTCAATTGCCTTATGCTGTATTTCGGCGCTTGTAGCACGTTTCACAATTAAATTCTGAATTGCTTCGGTTACATCCATCACCTCAAAAATACCAGCGCGACCAGCGTATCCATGCGGCGTTGCCGGCGTATCGCGCCCCTTCACTAAAGTATAAGCGGTTTGACCGGCAAGTGGCAAGTCTTTATAGCCTAAATCCGCCGAAATGTTCGCGACTTCCTCTTTTGTCTTCGGCAGTAAATGCCCGACCGTTTCTTTAATCATCTGCGTTTCAAGCGGCGTCGACCAATATGCATCACGCCGATTCGCCACGCGCCGCACAAGTCGCTGACCGATAATCGTATTAACCGTGCTTGCGATCAAAAATGGCTCAATCCCCATATCCAACAAGCGTGGCAACACACCTGCCGCCGAGTTTGTATGCAGTGTTGAAAACACTAGATGTCCTGTCAGCGCTGCCTGCACACCAAGGTTTGCAGTTTCGCCGTCACGCATCTCGCCAACCATTACCACATCTGGATCTTGACGCAAAATTGAGCGTAGTCCGTTTGCAAACGTCAGCCCAACATCAGTATTAACCTGAATCTGGTTCACGCCGTCCATTTTATACTCAACCGGATCCTCAAGCGTGACAATATTAATTGCGTCCGTTTTAATTTCCTTAATCAACGCATACAAGCTCGTCGATTTACCGCTTCCTGTTGGGCCGCTTGTCAACACCATACCGTTCGGCCGCTTAATACCCTTGCGAATCGTGCGGAGCGAACGCCCAGCGTATCCCATTTGCTCTAGATCAAACAAATTTCCCGCTTTATCAAGCAAGCGAATAACAACCTGCTCACCCCACACTACCGGACTAATTGCAATACGTAGGTCAACTTCTTTATCGCTTACGCGCACTGTGAATTGTCCGTCCTGCGGAATACGATGCTCATCAATCTTTAAGTTGGATAAAATCTTTATACGGCTCACCAGTGCTGGCTCAATACTTTTTGGCAGCTGCATCACTTCGCGTAGCACACCATCAATACGACAGCGGATCTTCAGCGATTTTTCAAGCGGCTCAATATGAACATCGCTTGCGCGACTCTTTACGGCATATTCAAGCACTGTACTTAGCGCTCGGCTAATCGGCGAGTCTTGCACGATTGTTTTTATATCGCGTGCCGCTTCCTGAGCCGCTTCTGCCTGTGAGACTTGCGCCGCCTCATCAACACTTGATAGATCGGTCTTATACTGATCAAGTACGTGACGCACACCTGCTTCCGATGCCATAAAGACTTTCAGAGGTCGCTGAATACGGTTCGCTAGGTAATCAACCGCCTGCACATTATTCGCATCAATCATCGCTACAGCGAGGCGATTCTGCACCTCGGCAAGTGGCACTGCCATGAACCGCTCAGCAATATCGGACGGCAATAGCGACAAAATGCTCTGATCAATGATACTTGACGTTAAATTAACATACGGTACACCCGATACCTGTGCAATTGCGTGCGTCAATAGCTCTTCATCAATCGTTCCGTTCGACGTGAGCGTCGCAAGGAGAGGCGTGTTACTCTGCTTCGCTGCTTGCGCTGCCCGTTTGATGACATCACGAGAAACAAGCCCTTCGTCCGTTAAGAGCTTGATAAGCTTCTCTTGCATATCATCGGTCATCAACGCCATGCGAACGTACTCCGACTAGCTCGACGATTGTCCGATAACTGTTTCGACTGTTGGGTTGATCGCCTTGGAGTTAAACGTATCCTCGCTTGGTTTTTCGACAGTATCGCTAATTTTTTCAATCGTATCAACCTGTACACCTTTTGACGACACTTTTAGCGCCGGGATGTTATCAGCAATCAAAAACGCCGACAACATTGATATCCCAGCAATCAACACAAGCATCGCAACATCGGTCTTTTTCACGGTTTTACCTCTTTCTTTGTTAGCTGAATAGTTTTCGCCGGCAAATAATATCCATGCCCGTTTACCGTCATGACAACGCGTGAGTCCCCTTGCTCAATCGTCATCGCATCAATATCGATCACTCTAATAGATTTCTCAAGATTCTTCAATACATCACGGAGCGCATCTGGATTCGCTGCCGATATCGACATTGTAAATGGAATCTGCTGTACACCCTTGACGCTTGATCCCAACTTTGCCGTATCGTCACCAGTCGCAACATCTTCACCAACTTGGAATGATTCAAGCTTTACATCCGACGTTCGCGCCACTAAGCTCTGCACTGATGCGCCGAGCGCAAGCGCATTATTGTCCGCCGGCAAAGCATCCAGTATAACGCGCAGCGGCTCCTCGTTATCATTCAGCTTCACCGAGCTAAGTGCCGCATTGGTATTCAAGACACGAATTTCATCGCGCAGCTTATCAACCGCTTTATTATTCGCTTGAAGTGTATTAACGGTATTCTGCTTTTCAACTACTACTTTCGATTCAAACACGATGCGCTGTATCAAAAACCCCGCAACCACAACCGCAAAACCGGCGATCACTGACGCACCGGCCACCCAGGCGAACATTGTGCGACCTGATTTATAGATTTGTTGCCGCTTGCCAGCTGATTGATCTTTTTTTACCTCCGGCATGATTATTTTTCCTCCTTTTTCGACGAATTCGACGAAAATAGTCCGTCCGGCACATGCGTCTTTGAGTCGGTCACGTCGATGCTGCTGGTCGGCGTCACGATCGTGACATTTTTGTACCCATTCGACGTCAGCTCTTTCGGATATGAGAATGTCAGTGTAAAATGCAGTGCTGTTGAACCATCAGATTCCTGCGCATACGTCGTATTCGTAATCGTCACTTCGCTTGCGAGCGGTACCTCTTTTGTCGATGAGTCATCGCGATATTGAATTTTTGTATTCAAAATCGTCTTTTTCATAATGTCAGTCGCCGTGAAGCTATTTGCCGCTGATCCGTCAATTGCAATTGACGTTTCCGACGGTTTAAACCGAATCGTCGAAATCTTGATATTATTTGGGGCTGGCGGATTAACCGCGCTCACAACCTCGAACACACGCGAATTGATGCCGCGCGCTTTGTCTAACTCTGACACATGCGCTAACTGATTTTGAATTGTCACGATATCGTTCACACCTGATTGTCCGCTTAGCTGGCGATAGCCCGACTTAATCTCGCCGTCTTTTACTAATCCTGCAGCGCTGATCGCGCCAAGTCCGACGCCCAGTACTGCAATTGCACCACCAGCGACAATCATCACCATGATCGATACCGACACCACCATATTGCGCATCCGCTGGGCGCGCAGATATTCGCGTTTTACATCCGGAATCAGGTTTACTTCAATCATGAGAGATTCCTCCTTTTTGCTAAACCGATAGCCGTCGCATATTCAGCCGCAGTCGCCGCCAGATCTTGCTGTTCGGACCGCGACATCTGAATATTCTGCCATGGGTTCGCTGGCGACGCAGACGTATTCGTCTTATCCGAAAAATATGCATCAAGCTGTGGAATCGTCGAGCCAAATCCAGAAAGCAGGATCTGCGACACATTGACGTTCGGATAGCGCGTCTGGAAAAACTTAATCGATTTTGACAACTCCGAGGCGAAACTATCAAGCGTCATTTCAATCGCACGGAACACTTGCCCTTCTAGTCGGTCTTTCGCGAGTCCGAATTTCAAAATAAACTGGCGCGCTTGGTCTTCCTGTACACTTAAGTTTTGTACCGTAGCCTTAACAAGCGAATTCAGTCCCGTCGGGATCGTACGAATTAGCCGCGGCGTATCACCGTAGGTAATTGCAATGTCTGTCGAAAGTTCGCCCATGTCAACCAACATTAACGCAGTATTTGCCGAATTCGCCGGTACAAGCGCGCGCACCATCGCAAGCGGATCCGGCTCTTCAGCGATAACATTCAATCCAAGCGACTCAACCAACTCAAGTCGTTCCTCGCTATAATCCTTCGATACGCTTGTTATCAAAACCTCTTCCTGATTCTGCGCTCGCAGCGAGCTACCTAAAAGCGCCCAGTCAACCTTAGCGTCATCCGTACCCATCGGTACATACTGATCAATTTGGTATTTCATTGTTGCCTTTAACTCAGCGTCAGACATCGTTGGAATATCAACGACTGTCGTAAACGTCTTGCCAGACGGTAATCCGATCGCGACATTTTTTGTTTTAATGCCGCTTTGTCCGACAGCGGTCATAATGACTTCGCCAAGTTGGCGGCGCGCCTCTGGCGAATCACTCGCGGTCACCTTGCGGTCAACAGGCACATAGCCGTGCGCCACAAGATTCCAACTATTCTGGCCAGCTGCAGATAACTGCAATACGCGCACTGCGTTGGTACCGATATCCAGTGCAAAAAAATCGCCCAGCCCTTTTTGAAATTTCATATGGCTCTATTATGCATAAGTTTTTCGAAAAACACAAGCATTTCACCAGTTTTCTCCTGTGCGGTATACTAGATAATATGAGTCTATCAATTGGAATTGTTGGCTTGCCTAATGTCGGCAAGTCTACGCTATTTAATGCTTTAACAAACAATGATATTTTAGCGGCAAATTATCCATTCGCCACGATTGAACCGAATACTGGCGTCGTGCCTGTCCCAGACAAACGACTAGAGACGCTCGCGACGATGTATCATGCCGAAAAAATAGTTCCCGCAACTGTAACGTTCGTCGACATTGCAGGACTCGTCGCAGGCGCAGCAAACGGCGAAGGTTTAGGAAATAAATTTCTCGCAAATATACGAAACTGCGACGCAATTGTGCATATTGTACGCGCATTTGCGCACGGCGATATTGTTCATGTAGAAAATAGCGTCAATCCAAAGCGCGATATTGAAACGATCAATACCGAGCTTATTCTCGCCGATATTCAAACGCTTGAAACGCGGTTGGCGCGCCTCGCAAAAGAAGCAAAAGCAAACCCTCAGGCGCTCGCTACGCATGAACGCCTTCAGACGATTATGGCGCAGCTGCAGAACAGCACACCAATCAACGAAATGGCCGCCGTTGCTACCGACGATATCGCCGATCTCCATCTGCTCACCGCCAAGCCAGTTATTTATGTATTCAATGTGAATGAGGAAACGTTATCAGACGATGCGACCAAGCAAGAATTACGCGCGCTCGTGCCGCATGCACGCAGCTTATTTATTTGTGCGAAGCTTGAGGACGAGCTCAAAGGGCTCAACGAAAGCGATGCGCTCGAACTATTGCAAAGTTATGATGTGCCGGAAACGGGATTGACGCAAATGATTCACGCCGCCTATGATATCCTCGGATTACAAAGCTATCTAACTGCTGGACCGAAAGAAGTGCGCGCCTGGACAATTCATCAGGGATGGACTGCACCGCAAGCTGCTGGCGTTATCCACAGCGATTTTGAGCGCGGATTTATCGCCGCACAAATCGTTAGCTATCACGACCTTGTAGCCGCTGGCTCAGAAGCGGCCGCACGCGCCGCCGGCAAAATCCGCACCGAAGGTAAAGATTACGTCATGCAGCCCGACGATGTTGTTGAATTTCGATTCAATGTTTCGCGCTAGCCTCATTCAATGCCTAGCTCTATATGATATTTCGAATTAGCTATTCATCATAACCAGGCATAGAGGCGACATATTTTTTAACTTCTTCTTCATCAATACCTTGTTGCACTAATCCATCAACACCAAATATATCAATCTCCCAATCCGGCATAGATTGAAGTACACGCCTAGATATTTCAGCGCGATCACCGCCAAGGTCTACGAGTTTTTTAATTAAATCTTTGCCGTATATCTCATAACCATCCAGCGTCGGCATTTCGTACGAGATTATATCGCGCGCAATCATGTTTTTCATTTCATCGTCGCATGATAAGTTATTCACGGTATTTTCCAAACCATCAGTCCATCGTTCAACGTGACAGCGTCTCCAGTCATAACCTCTCGTCCAAGCATCAATGACAGCCCACATGACATCTACTAACCCATAAAGATATTCGCTATTAACGCCTTTTTGCACTAATTTATCCATCGCAGCTCTGTAGATAGTTCCTTCATGGCATATAATATTATCAGCTAACTTAACGACACTCACTCCTGCCGAAAATAGCTTATCTACATTCTTCACGATTTCTTCACTATGTAAATGTTTTACAATCTCGTTAATATCATTCGCAGTTACAGACGGATCGTCTAACACTAAATCTAGATCGTCATCAAGGCTTCTACCTTGCAACGATTCTTCAATACGCGGATCTTCGTAATGCCCAAAACCTTTGATCTCTCCACTAAAGCGCAAAAATATAATATCATCCGCCGTTAACTCACCACCACCCTTTACTCGCTCGTCAATTTCAGTCAAGCGCTTCATGTTCTCGACTTTTTCAAAGTACTCATCGCCACCTGGGAGTGTTTTTAGCTTCTCGACGACAATATCTATCATATTACTCTCAAGATTTTGACCAGACTCAATCCCGCGTACTTCTGCGACCACACCCCACTCCATGCGAATCGCGATGCGAGGTATCGTGTAATTACCCTGATCATCCAGAGTGTAATACACATAAAAATCACCCTTCCGCAATTGATCTGCAGCTGTTCCACCATGCGCCGTGCACCAGCCTGTCCTTTTGCCATACAGTGATTGCGATAAGCTCATCGCTGTATCATTATCAGCATCAACAAACGCATCATCTGTATATTCGCCATCTTCTTCGTAAGAATCAGAGTAGTCTGAACTCTGAGTCTGATCATACTTCACCCACCTACCCTCGGTTATTTCTCTCAGTTCCGGCGTAATGCCACCAGCCTCAGCTTCGTGCAGGGCGTGCGCATAAAGCGTCGAAAAATTACCGTTATTCAGTAGATTAGCCAACTTTTCATCATCAACTGCATCGCCTTTAACCACGCCGTGGTTGATTTTGCCCCAAACATAAGCCAGAGCTTCGGCATTCAGCTCCGGCCACGGCGCAGTGGTGGATTTGGTACGCTTCTTGAACTTGCCTTTTTCTCTGTCAAACTCGCCCATTTTCTTGAGCGATTCCCAGACGTAAACCTTGAACCAGTCTGGATAGATGTGACCATTTCCATCGCTCCGCAAGTACTCCGACCATTTCATCAAACTTTCGGCTTGATCGTTTTGCAGTGTCTTGATCTTTTCTTCCAGCTCATCGGTAATTTCCATGTCGCCATAGCCACGTTCACGGGCAATTCGCTTTTGCAAATCATAGTATGATTGCGGTACATCAGCTTCGGTAATCAATAAATCATTAATCTCTGCCTCAATAAACTCTGGATTTTCATTAGTAATACCAAAATAACCACTCTTCAGCACTTCACTAATCTTAGCCTCGTTATTACCAAGCTTTGGATGCTCTTGCGGTTGGTCATTTATTTTAATAAGACGCAGCGCACCCGAAGCGAGATTGCGCTCAAATACCCCCCCTGATAGCCTTTCGCCGATCGGTGACTGAGCAACAAATTGCTCTGGCGTTTTCCGTTTTACTTGGGGCATGTGGTGGGTTCCTTCTCTATAATTCTTAAGTTAAATCGTTTGTCATGTTATCATAAATTTTATAATTTGTCAATAACATTGCAGTAATTGTTCTGGCGACACACGTTTCAATCCTATTTAACTACCCACCGTTTTTTGCCAATCGAAGCTCATAAAACCGCTCGAGGTTTCCCTTTACGCCAGCGACATCGCTATCTTTTTTGTCGATAATCACGAAGTAGTGCTTTGCCCACGCCTCGAAGTCAGCTAAGATTTGGCGGCGAATCGTGTTGTTTTTAATTACGCCGCTCCGGCCAAGCTGTCCGCGTCCCGCTTCGAATTGCGGCTTCACCATCGCAATAATTTTTGTATTCAAACCAGCTAGTGTGCGAATGTGCGGTAAAATCTGGCGCAAACTAATAAACGACACGTCAATCACGATAACGTCAGGCACTTGTGCGGGCGAAAAATCACGAATATCGGTTTTTTCATGTAACTCAACGCGTGCATCCTTGCGTAGTGTTGGGTGTAGTTGATTCGTACCAACATCAACCGCGTACACAAATCGCGCACCATGCTGCAGTGCGTAATCAGTAAATCCGCCCGTGCTACTGCCAACGTCAAGCACAACCGCGTCATCAAACGACACGGCAAACTTATGCGCAACGCTCGCAAGCTTGAGTCCTGCCCGACTCACGTAGCGCTCCGGCGCGCTCATTGCTACATCGCTCGCTTCATCAACGAATTCGCCTGCTTTTACCGCAACCCGCCCGTTCACGTATACGCGCCCCAGCTGAATCCAGTTTGCCGCCTCACTACGCGTTGCCACTAGTCCACGCGCAACCATCAATTTATCAAGCCGCTGTTTCATAGCCTCATTATACCAATCACGGATACATAATCCGTTCAATGTCGCGTGTCATCGCGGCAATAGCGCCATACGACTGCCCGCGCGTTAAAATCGTCATCACATACGTACCGCGCGGATGGTGCACGATCGCTGTATCATTGACATAATCCCACACAAATCCAACCTTATCCCATACCTTGCCTTTGCTACCCGCTGGAATGCCATAGCGGTACGGGTGACGACTCAGCGAGCTCAGCAACCGCTCGCGCTGCGCGCCGCCAATAAGCGTACCGCGCTCAAGACCAATCATGTAGTTCGTCAGGTCGCGCGCTGATGTATGCGCCGCTTCTGGGTGCGTGAATGTCGTCGCCGCGCTAAAGCCGCGGCTATACAAATAATTGTTCAGATTTGTACGTCCGAATTGGTTCAACCACTCTTCGGCGCAGGGGTTTGTGCTCGCGATTGTCATGCGGTCAAAACACGCATTTGTTGTCGTGCCAAGGATTGGCGTATTCCAGTCGTGCCTACCTTCATTCATCTCTTTAAATAAATACAGCGCCACATACAACTTATACGTGCTGCCACTCACGACGCTCTCAGTATCACGTGCGCCAAGCGACCATTTTTCGCCATCAAGCTGTTGAATACTAATCCACGTATTCCAACGAGCTTTTTTATCAATGTATGCCTGCAAGCCATCACGCGTCGTCGTATAGTCGCCGCTATATGCGACTTTCGGTTGAATCTCAATCATTTCAGCAACGAACGGCGAACGCCCTGTGTGCTGCAACATATACTTTGTCAGCGCTTCAGCTAATGGCGGCGCATTGACGCCCAAACCAGTTTCGCCTATCTCGCGATGTATTTCGCGCCCATTCTGCAGTTGAATCTTTGTCACGCCAGCAACACGCCCAGCACGCACCGTCACAACGTTTGTAAGATACGACTGAAGCTTCGCGTCGTCAATCCGCAGCGTCGTCTTACCTGATGCGTCTGTTCCAAGCACTAACCATTGCGCTTTTTCTTCTCGCGATGGTGTAAACGTCATATTGTTCGCTTGAATTTGCAGCGGCAATGCAAGCGCGCGTTCCGCCTGCGCACGAACATCAGCCAGCGCCGCCGCTGTTTTTTCCGGTTGCTGCACCGTCCCAGCTACCACAATTGTCGGCGTACCGTTATAGGCAATCACAGCTGAGCGTACCGCCGCTTGCACCTGCTCCGCGCTCACCTGTACACCCAACGAATCATGCTTCGCAACCAATTGCCCATTTTCAATTGATAGCTCGGCGTTTTCTGGCAGGCGCGTTAGCTCCGCGCTCAGTGTTTGGCTGAATTCGCGCAGCGGCGCGTCAGAAATCTGCAGATCCCACTCACGCACCACTGGCAATTGCCACAGCACTGATCCCGGTACAAACCGCAGCCAAAACGGATATTCCATAAGCTTCGCTACCATATCGGTTGATTTCGGCTCTACGCCAACGCTTGCTAACGTACGCTCTTTCGATGTCGTATTTTCGCTTGAGAACCTTACATGCGCCACCTCAAACCGGTTGTTAACGCGGCCTTGCAGCTCCAGATCAGTCTGCCAGCCAACCATCTGATCGCCTAACCGGGCAAACGGCAACGCGCGATCAATCGGATACATCATTTGTCCAATAATTGTACTCGTTACAAGCAAAAACACCGTCCACACCATCACGCGGTGATGTTTTTTCTCGGGCATAAGCGAATAGTAGTGCCGGCTAAAATGTTCTTTCGTTTTTGCCGCGCGCCGCCGGAATGCAGTTGAGCGGCGCTTTGATGCATGTGCTGTTTGTTTTGGCTTTATTGCCATGCTCTTTAGTATACTACTTTTTGCGCTCGCGGTATTCGCCCGTTGTCGTGTCAATTGAAATCACATCACCAACTTTAATAAATGCTGGCACTTTCACAACAGCGCCCGTTTCAAGCGTCGCATCCTTCAAGACACTCGAAGTCGTATCGCCTTTAACAACATCTTCAGTATAGGTCACTTCCAGATATAGATTTTTTGACAGCTCAACAGTAATAACGCGCTCGCCGAAAAATTGCAATGCCAGCTCGTCGCCCTCTTTCAAGTATTGCTTCGCATCGCCCACAGTGTCTGCTGGCAGCTCAAATTGTTCGAAACTTGCCGGATCCATGAAGAAAAACGCCGATCCGTCGTTATAGAGATATTGTACCGTACGACTTGTCACCTCAGCTGGCTCTATTTTCTCTTGCCCCTTAAATGTTTTAGGAATTACCGCCCCCGTGATTAAATTCTTCAATTTTACATTCACAATTGAGCCGCCGCGTCCCATAACTTTTTGGTTATATTCCATAACACGGTACGGCTGCCCATCAATTTGGCAAACGATGCCTTTTTTCAAATCGGTTGGTTGATACATAGTGCCTCCTTTGTTTATCCTGTAGAAATACTCGCCAGCGCACGACTAGCATTGTAGTCACGCGCTGAAAAATTTTCTGCTATTGCCCCTGCGACACAAACGGCATCAGTGCCAAGTGGCGCGCGCGTTTTATCTCGCGTGCTAGCTGCCGCTGCTGCTTGGCGGTCAAGCCGGTTTTACCAATCGGCTCAATCTGACCGTACGGATCAATAAAGCGCAACAGCGTTTTTACATCTTTGTAATCGAATGCGACTGGCGCATCCTTACGTAATCGCTTTGTCATACTAAAACTCCTTTTTAGAATGGGATCTCGCTGAGGTCAATCGGCTTGTCGTCGATATCCTCGACCACGACATCTTGTGATTTATTATTTGTTGATTGATTGCTGCTTGGTGCGCTGAGCGACGGATCATCGCTACGCCCGCCACCGACAAAATTGAAATCTTCGACAACAACTTCAACCGCGGAGCGCTTATTGCCGTCCTTGTCTTGATAACTACGCTGATCTAAGCGGCCACTTACGAGCAACGGCGAACCTTTACGTACATACTGCGCGATAATGTCGCCAACCTTGCCCCACGCTACACAGTTAATAAAACTGGTTTGATCTTGCTGCTGTCCATCCTGCCCGCGCCAACTGCGGTTAACAGCAAGGCTGAAGTTCGCTACGCTTTGCCCGCTTGCTGTCGTACGCACCTCAACATCGCGCGTCAGGTTGCCCATGAGTATTACTTTATTAAACCCCTTTGCCATAAGACCTCCTCCTTATGGTTTACTGTTACGCTTCTAAATCACTACTTGCTTCGCCACGCTCTTCAGCACGCTTTTTTGCTTCAACAAGTGCGGTACGCGCTTTTTCGTCGACTTTCACAAGCAAGTAGCGAATCACGTCATCACTAATATTGAGCGCATTGCTGATTTTCAATGGCGCCGCAGCTGGCAACTCAACATTCAACAGCACATAAACGGCAAAATCTTCGCCTTTAATTTTATATGCGAGGCGTTTTTTGCCCCAATTATCTTCTGACAACAGCTTACCGCCGTTGTCAGCCACGAGTTTTTTAACCGCACCGAGGCTCTTATCAAGCTCCGCCTCGCGATCAGGACGAATTAGCACGGTCAATTCGTACTCTTTCATACGTTATCACCTCCTTTGGTATCCGTACGGATGGTTGCGTTATCGCACGCAACCTTAGGTTTAATATCAGGGTAATTATAGCAATTTCGCGCGCAATTGTCTAGGAGCTATTGTCAAGCTCGTCGACGCTGCTGATAAGTACTTCACGCGGACGCGAACCGTCTGCCGGTCCGATAATTCCCTGTTCTTCCATCTCTTCAATAATACGCGCCGCCCGCGAATAGCCGATGCGTAATTTGCGTTGCAATAAGCTTGTCGACGCTTTACGCATTTGCACAACGACGCTCACTGCATCGCGAAACATATCGTCGCCACCCTCGTTGCCGAAGTCCATCACTACGCCGCCTTTACCGTTAAGCTGCACCGGCTGGCTAATGATTTCATTGTTATACTGCGGCGCCGACTGCATACGCACGTGATCAGCAATTTTGTTCACCTCATTATCCATCACCCACGCACCCTGGATACGCTTCGGTTTCGGCATACTAGCGGTTTTCATAAGCATATCGCCCTGCCCCAGCAACTTCTCCGCACCCGCTTGGTCTAGGATTGTAATACTATCCGTCTGGCTTGCCACAGTAAAAGCGATGCGCGCTGGTACATTCGCTTTAATGAGCCCAGTAATTACATCCACGCTCGGACGCTGCGTTGCTAGCACTAAGTGTATGCCAACTGCACGCGCTTTCTGCGCAATCCGCACAATCAGTGCTTCAACGTCACGCTTCGCGATCATCATTAAGTCTGCCATCTCATCAATCACGATCACGATGTACGGCATCTTACCGCCATCAACTTGCTGTACATTACCCGCCTCATCTTGAACGCCAATTTTCTTGCCCTTCGACTCAACCTTCTGATTATATGTCTTAATATCGCGCACACGTTCATCTGCGAGAAGCGTGTAACGGCGCTCCATTTCATTCACAGCCCATTTTAGCGCGCTTACCGTCTTTTCCGGCTCGACGATCACCGGCGTTAACAAATGTGGAATGTCTTGATAAGGCGCCATTTCGACCTGTTTCGGGTCAACAAGGATGAGTTTTAGATCGCTTGGTGCGTTTCGGTATAGCAAGCTGCACAACAGCGTATTAATCATTACCGACTTACCGCTACCCGTTTGCCCCGCCACTAATAGGTGCGGCATTTTATTAAGCTCACCAACAAACGGCTGCCCCGAAATGTCTTTGCCAATAGCAATGCTGAGCGGTGCTTTACTCTTACGCCACTCGCTGCTGTTTAGAATGCCGTAGAGGCGCACATCAGCCGCTTTTTTGTTTGGAACTTCAATACCGACAGCCTTCTTACCTGGAATTGGCGCTTCCATGCGCAAACTTGACGCTGCTAGATTCAACGCAATGTTTGTCTCAAGCGCTGTAATGCGATTTAGCTTAATGCCAGCAGGCGGTCGCAGCATGTATTGCGTCACCTTCGGACCAATATTTGCGCCCTCCATTTCGACGTCAATGTTAAACTCATGTAGCGTATCCTGTATAATACCAGCATTTTGCTTGATATCACCTACGTCGGCAGGCGATTGACTCTTCTCAAGCAAATCAAGGCTCGGAAACTGCCAGTTCGGATCGCTCACCGCAAGCATCGCGGCTTTTTCTTCCGGCTCGTCTTTCTTTTCATGAGCGTGCAACGCCGCAAGTTTCAGCTTCTTCTTATCCGCCTCAGTCATCGTAGGGACACCTTCGTTGAGTTTGAACTCGCTCATAGCTTTTAGCTTTGGTTTGGAAGCTTTACGCATTACCTCAACGTTCGCCTCATTTTCCGCTGTTTCTTTACTTGACATAACTGCTGTTTTTAAAAACTGCAGCACATCATCAAATGACAGCTGGAATATGAATGTCATCGTGAGCGCAAGCAGTAAGATGTATACAAAAATCCCGACGGGCGCACTCACAAGGGAAATCATCAATGAGTTTATGCCGTCGCCCAGCAAGCCACCGCCCGACGGACGACTTCCCTGCTTTGCCATTATCAGCCCGCAAATACCACTGCACCATACAACAACAAGCGGCGATGTGATCTTCACGCTAAGCGACAACCGGTTACCTTCAGCACGGAACGTTTCCACTGCAATGAAGACTGCAACAATCGGCACAACATATACTGCCCAACCAATCATATCTTGCAGCGTATGCTGCAGCCAATCCAATACCGGACCACCTGCACCAAACCACGATACAACAATCAACACGGCGCACGCCATCAATAGCACTGCCGCCGCCTGCTGCCAATACCCCTCCGGCAACTCGTGCTGTGGCGCCGCTTTGCGGCGTGTTGCCGCACGTTTGGTTGATTTTCTTTTTGCCATCCTTTCCTATATTACTCCGTTAGCTCCTTTTCCTCCACACTATCACCGCGCCACCAATACAAACACCAGCACATGCAGCAATAGCAAACACATTTGTACCAGTGCTTGCGAGAGAAGCAGTTACGTTACTAATAACTTCGCCAGGATTAGGTATTACTGGACGACTAATCGCTAATGTTTCAGTGGCATTAGCGACGACAGTAGCGTCGGGGTCAGTGTCGGCAGTAAACTGAGCGCTTACCGTATTTGTAACAGTCGCACGATCAAGCGCAGTCGTTGTTCGAACGTTCACTGTAAGCGTCTCATTCGCAGCAAGGGCGACAACGACATTGAGGCGCGTTGGATTAACTGGCTGATCAAAATTGCACGTATTAATCGTTGAGTTAGTACTCGTTACGGCACAGGCAGCGCTATTCGCAACAAATGCGCTCTGACCTGGTAACTGGTCGGTGGCTGAAACAGTTTGCGTTGCATCATTCGGATTACGAATTGAGATCGTCCACTCTACTTCATTCGTTTGCCGGTTAAGAAATTTTGACGATTTCGTTACAACCGGAGGGTTAATCGAAATCGAAAGCTTAAGCGTGTTTGGTGTTGTGTATACGTTGCCGGCGAGATCTGTAAATGTAATTGTGATATCATGGTCGCCCTCAGCAAGAGCTGGCGCAATACTATTATCCGGCAGCGTCCACGTGCCATTGCCATTATTAATAGCATTGTAGGTCACGCCGCCAATCTTTACTGTAATTGTAGCGTGCGAATCATCAACGTTCCCTGTTAACGCCGGCGTCTGATCGCTCGTTTTTCTCGTAGTGAGCGAGCCGGTTGGCGCAGTCGTATCGATAACCAGCGACAGCGGGTGTGATGGTTCGGAAACATTACCAGACGAAGTAGTCGTTGTGTACGTAATCGCATGCGTACCTTCAGAAAGCGGCGGATTCATTGTTACGGAATGCGTACCTGCACTCGTACAAACAATCGTCTTGAATAAAACGCCGTTATCATACAGCTTTAGCGTATCGCCTGCGCGCGTGCACACAAAGTCAACGATCGTTGGCGTGAGAGTGCTTGTGATATTGTCCGTATTACTCGCGCCAGTGTCAGACGACGGATCGAGATGCGGCGTAGCAGGTCGAGCAACAACATCAGTATCTACAACATACTGCTTGCTTACCGTACCCGTAGCCTGGTTGCCGGCATCATCGGCAGTTGTAATGCGCACGTCAACCGCATGATTAGCATCAGTAGCAAGGTCGCTGCCGGCAACAGTTACAGACCAAGTGCCGCCGGTAGCAACATGCGTAGTCTTCGCGACCCCATTGACAGTAACTGTAACCAAATCACCTTCCCTCGCTCCAGTGACAGCGCCTGTAACTGTTTGGTTGGTTTTTGACTCGGCTATATTAATGATATTATCCGGCGTAATACTGTTAACGGTAATAACCGGCGCTGGCGGCGGTGTCGTATCTATCACGACAACAAGGCTTGGTGAAGCAGCTGATTCGTTGTTGAGCGCGTCAGATTCAGTGAATGTGACTGTGTGCGGACCATCGCCTAACGCGGACGACGCTACAACAGTCACCGGGCCAATAGCAGTACAGGCTGCTGTCCCGCGAGCAACACCATCAATGTACAGCGTCACATGACCGCCAAGCTCGCTACACCGAAGAGTGAATGTCGGCGTAGTGACGCTTGTAATGTTATCTGTGTCACTGATACCGCTGTCTGAGCTAGCAACAAGATCAGGTGCAACAGTTGGTGTAGCAGGCGGCGTTGTATCAATGACAGTAAAGGTGAAAACAGTATCAAGCGTTTGACCTTGGCTATTCGTGACACGAACGCACACATGCACCGATCCAGAAACAGCCGCAGCACTTCGCGACAGACTAAGCGTATTGCCAGAGACGCTAAACAGATTATCGTGTGCAGACGGCGTAGCACACGTTAAACTGTAGGTAAAGGTATCAAGCGGCGTAACAGTCGGGTCAGTATCAACAGTGGTCAGCGTGCCAAGAGCGTGCGGTACCGGCGTCGTACTATTAAACGTTGTTGCACCGGTGAAGGTTGTCGTGGCTGGCTGGTAGATAGCGCAGTCTTTACTATCAGTGCCGCCCAATGTCCAACCATGGCCACCAGGCTGTTGCTGCACAAGATGAGCGCGAGCCGATTCAGCAACGCAATACTTCAATTTATCAACTCCTAGTTTTACGTTTGGCTTGACGGATTGCCCATCCCACGATATCAATGCTGCGTCATAATTTCCCACTGATAATTTACTTCTTGATAGCATGTCCTCTGCAGTATCTGCCGCCGCAAGATTCCAGCTACTGAGAGACTGGTCGAATGAGGACGCCTCTTTAAATGTATATGAAAAATCGGTTACCTTAGAGGTGTCCCAATGAGAAAGGTCTTGATTGAACGATTCCGCCGATAAAAATGCTGCCCATAAGGTAGTATTCTTTGATAAATTCCAATTACCGACCGGCTGGTTAAAAGCTTTTGTACCCCAGAAGACACCGCCAATGTCAGTAACATTTGAAGTATCCCAGGTATTAATTGAGCTACTGCCGCCGTTGTTGAATGAGGCTGCATCTCTGAACATTCTCTGGAGCGAAGTAACGTGGCTCATATTCCAGCCGCCAATATTTTGGTTGAATGCTGCCGCCGATTCAAATACGTATTCCATACTTGTCACGTTGGCAGTATTCCAACTGCCGATCGAGCTACTGCCGCCGTTGTTGAATACTGTAGCGCCATTAAACATATTCTTCATGTTCACTACATTAGCCATATTCCAACCGCCAATGTTTTGATTGAATGCAGGTGCTTGATGAAACATTCCTTCCATAGTCGTGGCGTTCGCCGTATTCCAGCCATTGATCGAGTCACTGCCGCCGTTGTTAAACGCGGTTGCATAGTCAAACATGTGATTCATATTCGTCACGTGACCGACGTCCCACGATCCAATATCCTGGTTAAACACCAACGCCCGATAGAAAGTGTTACTCATATTAGTCGCCTTTGAAGTATCCCAATGCGAAAGATCCTGGTTGAAATTCTCTGTGTCCATGAACATAAGCGCGAAACTCGTCGCATTACTCACATTCCAGCTACCAACCGGCTGATTAAAAGCTTTCGCACCCCAGAATACCCCCTCCATACTTGTTGCCTTAGAGGTATTCCACGCACTAATTGAGCTACTGCCGCCATTATTAAACGCTGCCGCATCGTTAAACATACGAGTCATGCTCTCAACGTTTGACATATCCCAACTACCAATATTTTGGTTAAAGTTACTCGCACGCACAAACATGGTATCGGTATATTTTACATTTGATGTATCCCATGCCCAATTTGCACTTTCCCCCTTTAGCGACGTAGCACCGCTAAACATGCCGGACAAATCCTGTACCAATGAAAGATCCGGGACGTCAGATGCTTTTACGTCCATATTTGAGCACCCATAAAAAGAGTTCATCATCGACACCCACTTACCCGTGCCCCACTGATCAACAGAAAGTAACTTCAGTTTATCCCCTTGACCGTTAAAGGTCACACGAGGTATCGCGCTTGCGATACGAACTGTATACACGCCTGGCGTTGGATAGTTGCATGTGTGCTGCGTATTCGCAGCAACCGATGCATCAACGACGCCGTCATTATTACAATCAATCGTGTATGCGTCGCTACCCAGTCCTGGATATGTGAACTGCGTATCCGTTGACGCCCCGTTAAGTCCCGCGCCTTTCGTCGTATCAATCGTTATCACGAAATCCGTACTATTAATTGCATCGGCACGAGCTCGTGAATTACATACAAACCAATATGCTGCCGACCCTCCCCCGATCAACAGAGACGCTAGCATCAACAAAGATACCCGTCTTCTATGTTTTTGTGCAACTATCGCTAACACATTGTTCCTCCCAAAGTTGTTATTTGTTTTTAACGCCCTATCACAATAATGCTTATACAAATCCTATCATAAACTATGATAGATTATTTAGCAACCCTCATTGCTTAAAGCGTGCAGCTAGTACGACCGGCTATCCGGCCGTTTGCGCGGTACGACAGTTTCGGTATCAGGTACTTGTTTACGCGGAAATTTCCGTTTCGACGGCGCAGGCATAAGCGGCTGTTTTGCTACACGCGCATTCATCTGCGGGCGCTGCGCAACAGTTTTATTCACACCAACTTCATTGATAACCGGGATAACGATCGGCGTACGACGCGTCTGATCGTAGAGAATGTGCGTAATTTCATCGCGAATCTCTTTCTTAACCACCTCAATATCGTACCGCCCAGTGAAGCTACGCGATGCCTTCTGCTTAAGATACTGGCGAATCATGCCCATCAGCTCTTCATTATCGCGCAAATAAATAAACCCGCGGCTAATAATATCTGGGCTCGTAAGCAGCCGTCCTGTACCGCGTTGCACTGTTAGAACGACGACAAACATACCTTCCTGGCTCATGTGAATGCGGTCTTTCAGCACAACTTCACTCACGATTTCCCCGGCATCATCATACATAACGCCGCCAGCGTGAATGCGCCCAATCTTCTTCGCGCCATTCGGGGTGATTTCGATAACATCGCCCGGGTCGCACACAAAGATATGATCGCGCGGAATACCGCACTCTTTTTCTGCCAGCTCCGCATTGTGCACTAACATATGAAATTCGCCGTGGTTCGGAATATAATACGTTGGCTTCACTGCGTTGATAACCCGCACGTGATCGTCATAATACCCGTGCCCGGACAAGTGCAACGGCCCGACGCCCGTAAGGTGCGTCTTGCCATTTTGAATGATTTCACCACCCTCGCGCATCAGTCCGTCAACGGTACGCACGACATATTTTTCGTTACCTGGAATCGGGTTTGAGCTAAAGACGACAACATCTGAGCTCTTAATCTTCACATATTTATGTGCGCCCGTCGCCATGCGGTTAAGTACCGCGTTAAATTCACCCTGGCTACCCGTACAAATAATCGTCACCTTATTATCTGCCATCTTGATAATATCTTCCATTTTGACAACCGTATCTTTCGGTACTTTGATTACGCCCGTGCGCAGTGCCACTTCAAGGTTTTGAATCATGCTAAAGCCGGCAAATGCTACTTTACGTCCATGACGCTGTGCTTCATCTAGAATTAGCTGGATACGATGCAGCTGGCTCGAAAAACTGCTAATGATGATACGTGAGCCTGCCCATTTATCCATGACTTCGCCGATACTGTGCTGGATATCAAACTCACCATGTGTATGAGTACCTGCCGATTCGCAGTTTGTCGACTCGTTCAGGAAGGCTAAGAAGCCTTCAGTCTTCGCAATCTCTTGAATACGGTCAAAGTCAAACTTCTTACCATCCACCGGATTCTCTTCAATGCGCCAGTCACCGCTACTTAATATATTGCCGACTGGCGTACGCACCACGACCGCCGCCGAATCAGGAATTGAGTGGTTTACGCGCACTAACTCCACGCTAAACGAGTCGCAAAGCTGAATACTATCGTGATTCTCCGGGTTCATTTCGTGGTACTCCGGCTCGTATGTGCTATCGGTTTCTGCTAACGTGCGTTGCAGCATGCCAATCGTAAACTTCGTACTATATACAGGCGCGGGAATCTTCGAAATAAAATGCCGGAATGAACCAATATGATCTAAGTGCCCGTGTGTAAAAATATGCGCGCGAATACGGTGTTTATTCTCCTCAAGCCAAGTAATGTCCGGTGTGATATAGTTAACGCCTGGGTAATCACTGCCTGGAAACAAAAAACCCATGTCGATCACGATAATATCGTTATCGTATTCAATCGCGGTCATATTTTTGCCGATACCCATCTCGCCAACGCCGCCGATCGGAATAATTTTAAGCGTTGGACGCGGTGCGCGTGGTTTTTTCGGTTGCATCGTCAAACTAAATTGTTTGCCGCCATAGCCGTTATACACAGACTTATTCACCGGCACGTTAATTACATGCTGCGACGCCTGCGCTTGCACACCTTCACTCGTACGGCGCTGTGCTCGAAAAACTTCCCCTTTGCGTGTTGTCGTAGCGTCAAGGACAGTGTTATTAGTTTTTTTACGTTGTTGCGGGCGCTTAGATGCGTCGTCCGCCTGTGGTTTTGCGAGTCGCTGCTGACCCATAGATGTCACTCCTTTAATTAAAACTATTTGAAATCTTTAGCTAAAGCGAGGGAAATCTTACTCAAACATACTCTAATCGTAGATATTCCCAAGTCAAAACGTTAATTGTATTATAGCAAATAAGCGATATAATATCAACTCCGTGTATGCGCCGGTAGGTAGAGGTAGGTACATTCTTGAGTTTCCGCAAATTTTCACAGCACTCCTAATATCGCCTATACCTAAACAAGTAAGTTCTCAAAAAACGCCAAAATATATAAGGAATCATTTCCCTTTTTTGATATGTTGAATTGCAATATCAACATAAGAATCATCGAATTGATCCTTATAATGAATAGCATTCACACTTTTATTGCAGTTTGCGGAAACTCAAGGTACATTATATTGCTTTGTCTCAAAAGGTATGTTACAATAACAGCGTTAACGTACCATGTTGTATGATTAGCCCTTGAAGTGTCCTCACGGGCACTTCTTGTTTTTTACAATACTCTGAAAGATTTTTTAAGCTCCAACGGTACTTGCAGCCTTATTTCATGATTGGCTGCACAACACCCGATGGCGCTTCTATCCACGATAAGCTTTAATAAAAGTTACTTCTTAGTATTAAGCTTCGGATAGCCCCGACAGTACCACCTTAGCCCTTCAACACAACACCAAATACCAGTATATTCCGGCAACTAACGCCACCGGAATATTTTTTCTTGGTTAGTTTGTTACGCTTAGACTTTATAGTTCGTATATCTGAGTTAGCTTACTGAAGTTGTGTTTATACTCCCCAGAGACTAAGCAAACTGCTTAAACTTCTCTCGGGTCGACACATAAAAGCACGCCGTCTATCTTTACTATAGTTATTTTACTCTTTAGCTTTTTTCAGCAATAAATTATACAAGTCTTGTTCCTTATTAGATAATCCATTCTTATCAAGATTGTCTGATACACTGCTTACCGGATCCTTCACATCCGGAAGATCAGGGTACTTTGGCAACTTTGTAGTGTAGTCCTTCGCCGAATAAAGGTTCGCCATCGTGACGTAATATTCTCTCAAACTATTGTAGTAACTGATCATCGTTTCAGCATATTTCTTCGTATCGCTGTCATCGGAGTTTTTCATCTTACTCAGCACTTTCGAGCAGTCTGCAATACTTTTATCAAACTCTTCTCCGACTTGAGTGCCACTCTTATCAAAATACGAAACGTATCCAACAGATGTGCCGTTACAAGCTTCTACATAGTTTAGGTAATCCGAATATACATTCACAAACCTCTGCAACAGCTTCTTTGCTTTATTATACTCACTATGGTATTCCTGGTATAGTTTCTTTACCTCCGGATCGCGCATCGCTTTTGCCTTTTCAAGCTTATTAAAGTGCGCATCCGATTCTGCTAGAACACCGTCCATAGCCTTCTTAAGTTGACTCGCATCTTTCGTATTTGATATCCCCTTTTTCAGATTGTCGGAATATTTAAAATCAGACATCATTTTAGCGGCATCTTTATAGTCTTGCGTACTTGGGCCGCTAAGCAACACAATCGCAACGACGACACCAATAATCAGCAATACAAGCGCGATACTTCCTCCGATAATCCCCCATAATAGCCCTTTATTCATGCCGCTCCTCGGCATCTGACCAGGCATCATCGGCTGTATCGGTTGCGCTGACTGCGATGGAGCTCCCGGCATTGGCGGCGGCGAATAAGGCTGTCCGCCTTGTGGTACCGGCGGCTGGCCGTTTATCGGCTGCGTAGGCGCTGGAGGTATCTGTGGTGTTGGCGGTGGCGTCTGTGGCATTGGTGGTGTTGGCTGGTTATTCATATTTCCCCTTACCTATATTGTTTTAGCCTATTATAACAGAATAGCCGGCTACTGTGCACGATTTTTATCGGTATGCCGTACACGAGGCAACTATGATTGGGCTACGTCCTTCATCGTTAAGCTCAGACGTCCCTTCTCATCAATCGCTGTTAGCTTCACGCGCACGTGCTGCCCCTCTTTCAATATATCCGTCACTTTGCCGACGCGTTTATTTGATAGCTGTGAAATATGAAGCATGCCATCGACGCCCGGTAAGATGTTTACAAATGCGCCAAAATCTTTAATTGTAACAACTGTACCGCTATACGTTTTACCAACTTCCGGTTCTTCAACTAAACGCTTAATCCACGCAACTGCTTTCGCAATTGACTCGCCGTCCGGGCTTGCCACCGTAATTAAGCCGTCTTCTTTAATATCAACCTCAGCACCTGTCTCGGCAGTAATCTTGTTGATCACCTCGCCGCCCTTGCCGATAACTGCACCGATCTTGTCTGGATTAATCTTTAGCTTTTCAATGCGCGGCGCGTACGGGCTGAGGGTTTCGCGCGGAGCTGGCAGGATGCTTAGCATATGCTCCAAAATAAAGGCGCGCCCCGACTTTGATTGCTCAAGCGCCTGGCGCAGTACGTCAACTGGCAAACCATGCACCTTCATATCCATCTGTAAGGCAGTAATACCCTTGCTTGTACCGGTCACTTTAAAGTCCATGTCACCTGCAAAGTCCTCAGCATCAGCAATATCGCTTAGTACATACGGCGTCTCGCCATCCATCATCAAACCCATCGCGATACCGCTTACCGGCGCCGTCAGCGGCACGCCAGCATCCATCAACGCAAGACAGCTTGAACATGTTGCCGCCATTGACGTTGAGCCGTTCTGCGACATAATTTCCGTTACGCTGCGAATTGCGTACGGAAAGTCCTCAACGCTCGGCAAAACCGCAGTAAGCGCACGTTCCGCCAGATAGCCATGTCCGATCTCGCGGCGTCCCGGGCTGCCCATACGCTTAACTTCACCGACAGTATAGCCTGGTGCATTGTAGTGGTGCATGTAACGCCGCTCGTCGTCAGTCCGCTCCATTGTATCAACTAGCTGTGCATAACTAAGCGGCGCAAGCGTCACGATATTCATACCTTGTGTCACACCGCGCGTAAACAGGCTCGAACCATGGGCGCGCGGCAAAATGCCAACCTCGCTTGACAGCGGACGGATTTCTGTCAGTGCACGACCATCAGGGCGCATGCCATCTTCAACGATGCCACGACGCACGTCTTTATGCAGCGCCATCGTGAAGGCCTCGTCGTATTCATCGCGAACCTCATCGTAATCAACCTCGCTATCAAGGGCTTTTGCCATCTCCTCATGGAACTGCCAACGAATTTCGTTGACAACTTCATTACGCTCTGGGTACGGACGGCGGATTTTCTCGCCCAGCTTGCCGTCAACCCACGCGTCAGCCGTTGCCTGAACGGTTTCATTAGGCAATACCAACTCATACTCCTGCCGAACAGGCGCAACTTTTTCTGCCAGCTCTTTCTGCAAGCGAATTGCCGGCTGCATCATCTGGTGCGCCCATGTCATTGCATCGACAATCACGGTTTCCGATACTTCTTTAGCACCTGCTTCCACCATCGTGATACCGTGCTCAATACCAGCGACTACCAAATCTAAGTCGCTCGCTGCACGCTCTTCTGGCGTTAAGAACGCTTTAAACTCGCCGTTCACGCGCCCAACGCGCAAACCCGCCACCGGTCCGTCAAATGGCGTACCAGTTAGCATAAGCGCGCTTGACGCCGCAATCATCGCGATTACATCAGGACGAAATGCCGGATCCATACTCAGCACCGTTGCTACTACCTGCACCTCTTGGCGATAGCCCTTCGGAAATAGCGGACGAATCGGACGATCAATCAGCCGCCCAACCAACACCGCATCGTCGCTCGGACGACCTTCGCGCTTAATAAATCGACTACCCGATATCTTGCCGGCTGCATAAAACTTTTCTTCATAGTCAATGCTCAAGGGAAAATAATCCAGCGTCACTGGTCGCGAACCGACTTGCGCACTACCTAGTACCACCGTATCGCCGTAGCGCACCAGCACGCTTCCAGTCGTGCGAAAACCGACGCGGTTAACCTCTAGCGTGAGCGGACGACCGCAAAAATCAGTCGTGACAGAGAAAATTTCTTTGCCACTCGGGTTAATAATACTCATATTTAGAGCTCCTTTCTTGTAGCAGAAGAGTAACAGGTGTAAACTTTGCATGATCCGCCCGAAAGGCAAAGGGCAAAATTTATATCCATCACTTTCTGCCAGTTACTATACTCTTATTATATCGCACTCACCGCGTATCTGCTACAATGAGTTGTAACGAATGAACATCCGTTCCTCTGGTTATCATCACTAAAAAAACCAAGGAGAATCTATGGAATACTACACCGGACGGCGCATTAATGTCCGCGCCATCATCTATAAAGATGGTAAACTACTTGCTGTTAAACACAAGCATGGTGACAACATATCACACTATTACGCTGTACCCGGCGGTGGGCTTGATCCGCAAGAATCGCTGATCGACGGATTAGCACGCGAGCTACACGAAGAAACAGGCATAGACGCCGTCATTGGCAATCTATTATTTATCCAGCAATTCCCATCTGCGCGTGCTGGTTACGCCGAAGAGCTAGAATTCTTCTTTGCCGTCAAAAACCCTGACGACTTCACCAACATTAACCTTGAGAACACCAGCCACGGTATTAAAGAGCTCGCTGTGTGTGAATTTGTCGATCCTGCTAGCGTCACGCTCTATCCCGAGTTTCTACAGTCAATTGACCTTGCGGATTATATCAATAACGACCGTCCAGCACTTGTTATTGATAATTTGCATGAAATACATAAAAACTAGCAAAGCCCTCTTTCCGCCGGCATTTTAAGGTACGCGCGCTAATACAGCCGCAAACTTATGCTAATTCAACGTTTTCCCGCGCCCACTCTAACGCCGCCTCGGTCCTCTTACGCGCCTCCAGGCTTCCCTGAGTTGGGCGGTCGCTACCCCACCATTGCCGCCATGCCCAATCTGCTGGGTTGAGACATTCTAAGCAATCCATATGGACGAGCGCGCCATTAATGAACGTCTCATTGCGCTCCGTGTAGACAAGCGTATAGCCGCTACGTTCCAGTGCTTTGCGGCTACCGCCGTTCGGCTGCAACACTGCCGATTTTATACGATGCAAGCCTAATTGTTCAAACGCGAAATATGTTCGCGCTTTGTGGCACGCACTCGCGATTCCCCTGCCCCAGTAGCTTGCATCACAGATCACCGAACCGCTAACCGCCTGGCGAATATGCTTGTCCAGTTCCATATCCGTCAATGCGCTATTGCCGATAAGCTGGCGCTTACCACCTTCAACCGCCCAGATTCCCCACACGCGCGAGGTCTTATCCTTTATCATCTTGTCATACCACGCTTCTTCAGTCTCCTTAGTTTCTACCCGAGCCGTGATATATTGATTAATTGAATGGTGTGCTAATCCATCCACAAACACTAACGTTTCTTCGCGCGTAAACGGTGCAAGCTCTAACTCCAGCCCAGATTCAGTTGCTAACTTCATGATTGGTCCAAATGCCATAATGCACTCCTTACGCTATAAATACATTTGTATTATACACTATCTCTATACGACACGCCGCATACAAAAATGTACATACATAATTTCGCCGTCTACGACTATTACTTTCCAGCGCCGTCACCCACGCCTTAGGGGAGCACAACGTGTTCACGCGACCACGCCAGCGCCACTTCTGTCTTCTTACGTGCCTGTAAATTTTTACGTGGCGGACGATCATCACCCCACCACAAACGCCATGCCCAATCCGCCGGGTTGAGACACTCAAGCATATCTTCATGAACATAATGTCCATCAATAAACTGAAAATTTCGCTCAACATACACATGAGAGTATCCTACTTTATCAAGCGCTCGTCTGCTCGCAGTGTTTTCCTGTGCAACCGCCGACCTTAGCCTAACTAGCCCCAGTTGCTCAAATGCATACCACGTACGAGCATAGTGCGCTGCACTTGCAATACCTCTACGCCAGTAGCTGTTATTAGTTAGAGTAATACTCGTAGAGCCCTGTGTAATATTACGCTGAGTTGGTACCAAAGGGCTAATTTCATTTATCTCTGTGTAGCCAATAAGTTTCCTCTTATCACGCTCAACAACCCAGACGCCCCACAGCATCACATTGCTCTCTTTCGACCTCTTGTCAAACCACTCTTGCTCCATCTCTGCCGTTACCGGCAGCATGCCATTATATTGGTTGGTGCTCTGTTTTTGAAACCCTGCGATAAAAACTAACACTTCTTCGCGCGTAAACGGTGCAAGCTCTAGCTTCAGTCCAGATTCGGTCGTTAACTTCATGATTGGTCCAAATGCCATTATCGTCTCCCTGTTTCAAGTAATTGAATATGATCTTTTACGCTTCGCCTAAATCAATATCTATCACCTTATATTTATGCACGTACTCAATCCGTGTTAAACCAAACTGCCGCACCATTGTTGTCTCAGCTGGGTACGTATGACCATGCAGTAGCAACTTTGGCGGCGTACGCTCTATATACGTACGCAAGCCGTCAAATCCTTGATGCGCCAATTCTTCCTCGTCGTTGATGCCGCGCGGCGGACAATGCGTTAAGAACACGTCAACTGGCGGCATACTTGCAAGCAGCTCACGTGCTTCTTGCTGTGTATACATAATTGCGTCAGGATTTTCTTTATAACGAACACACCCCTGGAAACCGCCAAAAGACACACCACGCCATTGCCATACGTTGAGATGCATATTAACAATCCCAAACTCATTCATATACGTACCGCTACAGTGATTGCCATACACGCCAATCTTTGGCGTAGTAACACGCTCTAACCCGATAAGCTGCGAGCGATCCAAATCGCCTAGCGTCATCACGATATCTATAGCATGTTCAGCAACAAACTGCGGGTAATCTAGTTGAGGATTTGTGTCAGCGATTGCAAGTATCTTCATATCCATATTATACAACATACAGAGCAGCCTTGGGTCTAATAACGTAAATGATGAATAAGTTATTGGACGCAAGTAGTAGCAGAAATGGCACTATGAGTAGTCTGTCATTCAACACCAAAACAATTAATTACGTAATTTGCCCTGGTTTATTTTGAGATAGCGCTGAAACTTAAATTTGCTTGCTATACGATTAAGTTGTATCAAACTAACAATTCGCCCGTAATGATATTCCATATGCACAAACGGCTATGGACTTTTAAGCCCACTGCCATTAAATAGCTGTCATTTCTTTATTGGGATTTATCTCATAAAAAGGACTGCGCTCCTACTTTGGTGCACAGATAGCATGCTCCTTCTCTATCTCTCGCACGCAATCCCGTCGTGGTCACGATCAAGCTCTTCCCGGTATCCGGGCGTGCCGCGACTCATATTGCTATAACCAGCGGCATGTGCTTCTTTACAGTTCCGGAAGAACACGCCTGCCGCTTGGTTTTGCGCAGGGGTAGCTGCTGGAGCTACAGCAGCTTGGCGCTGTCGTTGCTGTTGAATTTGTTGTTGGCGAGTTTTTTTGGCTGCTGCTGCCGCGGCAGCAGCTTGCTCTGCCCTGCTTTTTTGCTCTTCAGCGTCTTTTTTCGCTTTTTCAGCACGCTCTTTTTCCTCTTGTTTGGCTTTTTCTAATTTTGCAATGCGTTCAGAGAATGGCGTGCGTTTATCATCCGGCAAGTTCTTGATATCTAGCTTAGCGCCTTCGATATGTTCATCGGTTGGTTCAGCCTCCGCCTTCTTAGTTGATTCTTCGGCTTTTTTGAGAGCCTCCTCAAGCTTTTGTTTGTCATACTCGGCTTTGGTTTGACGCTTAAATGTAATGGTTTTGTCTGTGTGACGGCTACCGTCGACAACAGAAACAACGATGTCCCTTTTACCTTCAGGGATATTTTCGAATCTATGCTTAAATTTGGCAGTGTTATTATGGTGATCGATTAGACTTCCGATCGCATTACCAATCGTTACTTGAGCAAGTGTACTAACCCCCGAAAGCTCTCCGCTTATTTCATGGCTGTCTGTATGGTAATCTAGCTTTACTTCACCATTAATTCCGGAGATAGTAATTGGAATATTGTCATTTTCGAGGCGAGATTGATCTTTGAGGGCAGTGGCATAAGTCACGCCGACAGATATTACAGTAAGCACACAGACAATGGCAGCGACAATGCCTATAACAGCAAATGTCTTTTTGCTTTCTTTAGTAGATGTCTGATTTTTTCGAGTTGAGTTTGTTGACGAATTTTGTAGCAATGCAATCAGCTTGGGCAACGGCTTCTTTATCATATTTCCATATCATACATTACTATTAGAGGTTTGTCAATAAAGTGTCCATCCTCACCCCTCAACTGCAACACTCCTGCATACAAAAAGAGACACCGTTTTTTTCCGTTTTGTTAAAATTAGGCTTGTACGGTTTAGTAATCCAACCCAAAACAACCAACACCCCAAACCTACACCAATATAACACCTCAAGTATATCTATCTGCCCTTTCTTAAGTACGAAACGTTTATTATTCGTCTGCTTATCTATTTGCTTACTCATCCATCCACCCATCC
>ERZ773043.146-NODE-146-length-37356-cov-56.135492_pt1 | contig 37356 bp, 38 predicted proteins | sample MGYA00580636_ERZ773043 | MGnify/ENA primary metagenome ERZ773043 (study PRJEB29015, sample SAMEA2737992) | human oral metagenome | biome: human oral; feature: human-associated habitat; material: dental | place: China | collected 2065 ...
CTCCTCCTTCTGTAAAAACAGATTACATCTGATTTCCAAAGGAGCGAGCCATTGCTGAAGTGTCCATGTTTCCTTTTCGCAATCTGTGCTCTTCCCTTGGAACGACTTCATCATAGCACGCGCGAAACAGAATTGCAAAGAGAATGAGATTAAATTTTTATACCAGGTTATAATTTTAGATTTATCTTTTGTCTGACAACAATTCCTTCTGCCCTACTCTCCCACCAGTGCGACCGGCGACGGAACGCGGATGCCGCGGCTATTGGTAAAGATTTCGACCGCAACGCCGAAGACCTCGGCGATGCGCTGCTCGGTGAGAACCTCGCGCGGCGTCCCCGTCGCGGCGATGCGTCCGCTCTGCATCAGGATGATGTCGTCGGCGTACTGCATGGCATGCGCCATGTCGTGGAGCACCATGAGGATGGTCATGCCGTGTGCGGCGTTGAGGCGGGTGATGATCTCCATGACGCGCAGCTGATGGGCGACATCGAGATAGGTGGTCGGCTCGTCGAGGAGAAGCAGGCGCGGCCGCTGACTGAGTGCCATCGCGAGAAAGACGCGCTGCCGCTCGCCGCCCGAGAGGGTATGCACCTCGCGCGCTGCAAAGGCGGAGACGCGTGCCGTCTCCATCGCCCACGCGACGGCCGCGCGGTCTTCCGCTCCCGCGCGCGTCTGAAAGAGCCCCGCATGCGCAAAGCGCCCGTACGTTACGAGCTGCTCTACGGTAAGCCCCTGCGCCGCCGCACGCTCCTGCGGCAGGATGGCGCGCACGCGTGCAAGCGCTTTCTCCGAAAAGCTGCCGAGTTCTTTCCCGTCCAGCAGAATCTCGCCCGTATAGCGCCGATTCAGTCCGGCGAGCGTACGCAGGAGCGTCGTCTTGCCCGCACCGTTGGGGCCGACGATCGCCGTGCGCCGTCCGGCCGTGATCTGTGCGTTCAGTCCGTGGAGAATCTCCCTGCCCGCGATCCGAACGCACAGATCGCGGGCGCTCATCCCCGCGCTCACAGCTGCCTCCGAAGGAGATAGAGGAAGAACGGGGCGCCGACGACCGCCATGATGATGCCGACGGGGAGCTCAAGCGGAGCAAAGAGAAGGCGCGCCGCCGTATCGCTGAGTGTCAGCACGGCGATACCGAGGAGCGCCGCCGCCGGCAGGAGGAGGCGATAGTCCGAGCCGATCATGAGCCGCGCGGCATGGGGCACAATGAGCCCGACGAAGCCGAGCAGGCCGACGACAGAGACGGCGCTCGCGGCGAGGAGAGCCGCCACTGCCGTGAGCAGGATGCGCGTGCGCTCGACGGCGAGGCCGATGCCGCGCGCCATATCATCACCGAGCTGCAGGATGTTGAGCCGCTGCGCTGCGAGAAGCGCGAGCAGACCGGCGGCGGCGGTATAGGGCAGGAGCATCTCGACGTGGGGCCAGCTGCGCGCCGAGAGTCCGCCCACCATCCACATGAGTGCACTGTGCACGCGGTCGCTGTACAGGATCATCATCGCCGAGATGCCCGCACCGAGGAACGCCGACACCGCAACGCCCGCGAGGATGATGCGCGTCGGCCGGATGCCGTCGCGCCACGCGAGGATATAGATGAGGAGCGCGGCGAGCATCGCGCCGCCGAACGCCGCAGGCGTGATGAGCCACGCCGCCCCCGGCATCATCAGCATGATAAAAATGCCCGCCAGACCCGCACCGGACGAAATGCCGATGATGTGCGGGTCTGCGAGCGGATTGCGCAGGATGGCCTGCAGGATTGCACCCGAAAGCGCGAGATTGATGCCGACGAGCGCGGCAACAATCGTACGCGGCAGACGGATGTTCCAGAGGATCTGCGCATGCGCCGTGTCGCGCGCCCCGCCGAGGATGTTCAGGATTTCGCTGACGGGGATGTCAACAGAGCCCTTGGCGGCAGAAAGGATCATCGCAAAGACGGCGAGCACGGCAAAGAGCGCGAGCAGCGCGATTCTTTTCTTCATGGATAGATCAGCCTCGCCATGTACTTCACGGCTTCGGGGTACTGGATGCCGGGGCTGAAGAGGAAGAGTTCCTGCGGCAGATAGTAGACGCGGCCATCACGGACCGCAGAGACACTCTGCCATGCAGGGCTGCCTGCGAACATCGCCTCCATTGAGGCGCGGATCTCCGCCTCCTCGCCCATGCTCGTGACGAAGATGATGTCGGGGTTCTGCGCGACGAGTGTCTCCATGCTGTAAGGCGCGGCGTCGGGGTTCTTGTCGAGTGCGGGCATGCCGCTCGCGGTGTTCTCCCAGCCGAGCATCTTTGCAATGCTGCCCGCGATGCTGCCGTCGAGCTGTACGGAGAGCCCCTGTCCCGTGCTGTGGATGATGGAGATGCGTTTCTTCTCCTGCGGGATCGAGGCGCGTACGGCGTCGATGTCCGCATCCATCTTCGCGATGAGCTCCTCCCCCTTCGCCTTCTCGCCCGTGAGCGCGGCAAAGGTCGTGACCTCGCGCTTGACATCCTCGTAGCTCTTCATCTCGATAACGAGCGTCTGGATGTTGTTCGCGGCGAGCGTCTCGATGAGCTTCTCGTTCATGCCCTTGTTGATGATGACGAGATCCGGCGAGAGCGCGAGAATTTTCTCCGCATCGATCTGATACACGGGTCCGATGGTCGCCGCACCCTCCGCCGCGGGGATGACCTTTGATTTCGTCGCGGGGCGTCCGACGACCTCCCCACCGACCGCATAGAGCGGCGCGATAAAGGATGCCGAGGTAACGACGATGCGCTCAGGCTTCTTGTCGAACGTGACCGTGCGTCCGCTGTCATCCGTGATCGTTGCGTAGCTCTGCGCCGCACTGTTCTGTGCCGCTGGCGCGCCGCCGCAGGCGGTGAGTACGAGAGAAGATACGGCCAAAAGGATCAAAGCCCACTGTTTCATGATGATCAGCTCCTTCGCGTGAGAATCGTTGAGAGGTAGTTCAGCTTCTCGTCGGCATGCGCCTCGAGATCGTAAATAATGCGCTCGCCGTCGAGTCCCGCACGGCTGACGAGCACGGCATCCTTTGCCATATGGTTGCGCCGCAGCAGGTCGATGATCTCTGCGGAGTTGTGGTAGACCTTCATGATGACAGTACTGCCCGCAACCGCCATGATCTCCTCGAGGCGCTCTTTGTCCGCCGTCGCGGGGATAATGGCGAGCACATCGTTGCCCTCGACGATGGGACGGCCGATCTGGCTGCCGATCGCGGCAAAGGCGGGCACGCCCGGGACGGTAACGATGTCCACGTCCTCATGCTCGAGCAGGCGGAACACATAGATATAGGTGCTGAAGAACATGGGGTCGCCGAGCGTGAGAAAGGCGACGTTCTTCCCTGCATGCAGGAGCGCCAGGATCTCCGCCTTGTTCGCTTCCCATGCGCCCGTGTCCTCTGCAAAGTCCTTGACCATCGGAAATACCTGGTAGACAATCTCGATATCCTTTTTAAGATGGGGCCGCGCAATCTCGAGCGCAACGCTGCCGTCCTTCTTCTCTGTCTTGGGCGCGATGAGCACGTCCGCCGCCTCGATCGCCTTGATCGCTTTGACCGTGAGCAGCTCCGGGTCGCCGGGTCCGACGCCGATGCCGTAAAATGTTCCGCGCATAGAATCTTCCTTCCATTCCTAAAATAGATGTCGTCCTCGCTCCGGTGGAAGAACAGAGCGATTCCATAAAAAAAATCCTCCTTCATAGTACATAGGAAGGAGGATTTTGTCAAATGCTGCAGTACGTCGGATTACATGAGCATCGCGAGCATCGTGCCTGCCGCAACGGCAGTGCCGATAACACCTGCAACGTTCGGCCCCATGGCATGCATGAGGAGATAGTTGCCCGGCTTTGCCTTGATGCCGACGATCTGGCTGACGCGCGCAGCCATCGGAACAGCGGAAACGCCCGCAGAACCGATGAGCGGGTTGATCTTCCAGCCCGTCGCGCGGCACATGATCTTGCCGAGGACAACACCGCCGGCCGTGCCGAAGATGAAGGCGACAAGGCCGAGGCAGATGATGAGGAGCGTCTCGGTGACGAGGAAGCTCTCCGCGCTCATCGTGAGACCCGTGCCCAGTGCGAGGAAGATCGTGACCGTGTTGATGAGTGCGTTCTGCGCCGTATCGGAGAGACGATCCGTCACGCCGCTCTCACGGAACAGGTTGCCCAGCATGAGCATGCCGAGAAGTGCCGTGATGGACGGGAGGAGAAGGCTGATGAAGATGGTCGAGACGATCGGGAATGCGATGCGCTCGAACTTGGTAACCTCACGCGCCTGCTCCATGATAACCTCGCGCTCCTTCTTGGAGGTGAGGAGGTTCATGACCGGCGGCTGAATGAGCGGAACCAGAGCCATGTAGGTGTATGCCGCAACGGCGATCGCACCCAGGAGATGCGGTGCCATCTTCGTCGCGAGGTAGATCGAGGTCGGGCCGTCCGCACCGCCGATGATGCCGATGGAGCCTGCCTCCTGTGCATTGAAGCCGAGAAGCATCGCGCCAAGGAGAGCGACGAACACGCCGATCTGAGCGGCAGCACCCATCAGGAGAGCCGAGGGACGCGCAATCAGCGGACCGAAGTCCGTCATTGCACCGACGCCGAGAAAGATCAGCGGGGGGAAAATCTCGTACTTGATACCGAGACCGATCGCGGACATGACGCCCGGCTCCTCAAAGCCGTTGAACGGAATGTTCGCCAGGATACAGCCGAATGCGATCGGGCTGAGGAGCAGCGGCTCGAAGTCACGCGCGAACGCGAGATAGAGCAGGACGAGACCGACAATGATCATGATGACGTTGCCGGACGTCATTCCCACGAATCCGCTGCCGTCCACAACGGCCTGCAGGGAGACGGTAAATGCATTGATAAAATCCATAATCTGTCACTCCCTCCTCAGCGCGATGTACGCATGCCGCTGACACGGCCGTAGTTGCGCCATGCAGGCTGCTCCGCCGGACGGATCGCGTGAATCTGATCGGCACTGTAACCGCAGGCGGTGACCGCAGCTGCAATCACGGCAACCGTCTCGCTGCTGAGGCCCGTAGAAGCCGACTTCACCGGACCCGTCGGTGCCGACGTCGGAGCGGAAGGGCTCGCCGCGGGCGGCTCTGCCTTCTTCTTCGTCGGATCGAGTCTGTGGGTCAGCTCAATGAGACCCCAGATCGCGGTCAGCACGGCGAAGACGATCACCATGTTGATGAACATGATGACGAACGGGTTGTTGGTTACGGGTTGATGCATAAACTCACCTCATCTTTGATTTCCCCCTCACGGCACTGCGAAGCGCTACCCATACGCAGCAGCGGTCCATGAGGTTCTTTATGTAATTGAGAAAATAGCACTTTGATTATTATGCTTTATTTCAGATAATTTTACAAGTTTTATTTTAAAGTTTTCCTATGCTTTTTTTGCATTTTTTTTATAATCATCGTGTTCCATCCGTGCCGGCCGCGTCAAAGGCGCGTTTCACCTCAGCGTAAATTTTATCATAATCTTGCCCCGGCTGAGCCTCGTAGAGCTTCTCTCCGTCCATGAAGATGCTCGGCACGTAGTAATATTTCCCGGCGAACGGCTGCGTGCGTTCCGTCTCCCTGTTCTCATCGACGAAGTCCACGGGAACAGCGGCGTAGGCCCCGCCCTCGGCGCGCAGCGCATCGATCGCGCGATGGGCGTTCGCGCAGTAGGGGCAGCCCTGCATCTCGATCATGGTCAGTGTTTTCATCGTGTTCTCCTTGTGTGTGAAAAAATAGGAAGCGTGCGGCGCCTCGTACAGTTCCTATCATAGCACAAATTTGTCGCCAACGGAATCACTCCTCCAATAAAAATGCCGCGAAAACTTCATTGCCCAGCTTCATTCCTGCCTCGGTGAGGGCGACGTGATTCTCTGAGCGGCGAAGAAGTCCCTGCGCGGTATATTTCGCGATCACATCGGCATAAACCTCGTCCATCGCAGCGCCGAATGTGCGGCGAAAGTCCTCCTCATCAATTCCCTCCGCCGTGCGCAGCGCAAGGAAGGCATACTCCTCCATCGCGTTCGCGCGCGTACGCTCCGCATCCTCGGGCGTACGAACCGACATGCCCGCGCGTATGCCGGAGATATAGGCGTGCGTATCGCTCTCATTCGCCCAGCGCACGCCGTCCGCATAGCCATGCGCCCCCGCGCCGACGCCGAGGTAGGGCACGTTCCTCCAGTAGCCGAGGTTGTGCCGGCTCTCAAAGCCCGCCCGCGCAAAGTTCGAGATCTCATAGCGCATAAAGCCCTGTGCGGGGAGCTCGCGCATCAGCCAGTCGTACATCTCCTCCGCCGCGTCCTCGGTGGGAAGCGCGAGCCGCCCCGCTGCCTCCGCCGCCGCAAAGGGCGTTCCCTCCTCGACGATGAGCCCATAGACAGAGATATGCTCGGGGGCGAGAGCCAGCGCCGCAGCGACGCTGTGCTTTAGGTCAGCGAGCGTCTGCGTCGGAAGTCCGTACATGAGATCGATGCTGATGTTCCGAAAGCCTGCCGCGCGCGCCGCATGAAATGCCGCACGTGCCTCCGCCGCCGCGTGAATGCGTCCGATCACGCGCAGCAGGCGGTCATCAAAGCTCTGCACGCCGAGGCTGAGACGGTACGCCCCGGCCGCACGGAGCTGCGTGAGATCATCCTCGTCCACGGTGCCGGGGTTCGCCTCGACGGTGCATTCGGCAGGCGTACCAGCAGCCTCCCGGATCGTCTCGATGATCCCCGCAAGGAGTTTGGCGGGCAGCACGGTCGGTGTGCCGCCGCCGATGTAGATCGTCGCGGCATCGCCAAAGCGCGCGCGAAGCGGCGGCGCTTCGCGCAGGATCTCTGCACGGAGCGCCGCCGCATAGTCCTCCATCTCCGCTTCGTTCGTTCCGACCGCCGCGGAGATAAAGTCACAGTATGCACATTTTTTTACGCAATAGGGAATGTGGGCGTAGATGCCCCACGCTTTACTCGTCAATTTTGAGCACCGCCATAAACGCCTCCTGCGGGAGCTCCACGCTGCCGACCGCCTTCATGCGCTTCTTGCCCTCCTTCTGCTTCTCAAGGAGCTTGCGCTTGCGCGTGATGTCGCCGCCGTAGCATTTCGCGAGCACGTCCTTGCGGCGTGCGCGCACGTTCTCGCGTGCGATGATCTTGCTCCCGATGGCCGCCTGGATCGGGATCTCGAACATCTGCTGCGGGATGATGCCCTTGAGCTTCACTGCGAGCTGACGGCCGCGCGTAACGGCGCGGTCGCGGTGGACGATGGTCGAGAGTGCGTCCACAGGATCGCCGTTGAGGAGGATGTCGAGCTTCACGAGGTTGCTCGTCTGATAGTCGATCAGCTCATAGTCGAGGGAGGCATAGCCGCGCGTGGCCGACTTCAGCCGATCGAAGTAATCGTAGAGGATTTCATTCAGCGGGATGTGATAGACGACCATGACGCGCGTCGCATCGAGGTAGTCCATCGTCTGGAAGACGCCGCGCTTTTCCTGCGAGATCTCCATGACCGCGCCGACGTAGTCCTTCGGCACGATGACGGTCGCCTTGACGCACGGTTCCTCGATGCGGTCGATCTCAGTCTGGGGAGGGAGATCGGCGGGGTTGCTGACCTCGACCATATTCCCATCTGTGCGGTAGACGTGGTAGACGACGGACGGCGCGGTCATAATGAGTCCGAGGTTGTACTCGCGCTCAAGGCGCTCCTGGATGACATCCATGTGGAGGAGGCCGAGGAAGCCGCAGCGGAAGCCGAAGCCGAGCGCGATGGAGGTCTCGGGCTCAAAGACGAGCGCGGCATCGTTGAGCTGGAGCTTCTCGAGGGCCTCGCGGAGGTTGTCGTAGTCCTTGCTGTCCTCGGGGTAGAGCCCGCAGAACACCATCGGCGTGACGCCGCGGTAGCCGGGCAGCGCCTCCTTTGCCGGATGCTCCGCCGTGGTTACGGTGTCGCCGACGCGGACATCGCGCACGTCCTTCAAAGCGCCTGCGATAAAGCCGACCTCGCCCGTGCCGAGTGCTCCCGTATCGACAGGCTGCGGGCGAAAGCACCCGACGTCCGTCACGTCGAAGGTCTTTCCCGTCGCCATGAGCTTCAGCTTCATGCCCTTTTTGATCGTGCCCTCTTTCACGCGGACGTTGGCGATAACGCCCTTGTACGGGTCGAAGTAGGAGTCAAAGATCAGCGCGCGCAGGGGCGCATCCGCACTGCCCTCCGGCGGCGGGATATAGGCGACGACAGCGTCGAGCACCTCCTTGATGCCGATCCCGGTCTTTGCCGAGGTGAGCACCGCGGCGCTCGTATCGAGACCGATTGTATCCTCGATCTCCGCCTTTACGCGGTCGGGCTCGGCGCTCGGCAGGTCGATCTTGTTGATGACGGGCACGATCTCAAGGTCGTGCTCGAGCGCGAGGTAGACGTTCGCAAGCGTCTGCGCCTCCACGCCCTGCGCCGCATCCACGACGAGGAGGGCGCCCTCGCACGCGGCAAGGCTGCGCGAGACTTCGTAGTTGAAGTCGACGTGCCCCGGCGTATCGATGAGGTTCAGCTCGTACATCTCCCCGTCCTCACCGCGGTAGTCGAGGCGGACGGTCTGCGCCTTGATCGTGATGCCGCGCTCGCGTTCGAGGTCCATGCTGTCGAGCACCTGTGCCTCCATCTCGCGCTCCGTGAGTGTTCCCGTGTACTCGATGAGGCGGTCGGCGATGGTGGATTTGCCGTGGTCGATGTGGGCGATGATGGAAAAATTGCGGATATGCTTCTGATCCATATAGTTTCTTTCTCCTTCGCTTCCTCTATATTACATCGAACACATCGCGCTGCGTATTTGTGACAAAAATCTCGATCTCTCCGCGCTCCGATGCGAGTTCCGCGCGCAGATGCGCGGCAAGAACAGGCAGAACGGGCGCCTCCGTGCCGAAGTGCCCGGCGTCGATGATGTGCATGCCCTGCTCCACGGCGCGCTGGGCATCGTGGTACTTCACATCGCCCGTGACATAGACATCTGCGCCGCGCCTTACGGCGTCGTCAATAAACTCCGCGCCCGCTCCCCCGCAGACGGCCGCGCGCCGCACGGGACGCGCGGCAGCTGCGGCAAGGCGCACATGCGTGACGCCGAGGCGCTCCTTCACCGTGCGGGCAAAGTTCTCCACGGTCATCGGTGCGGGGAGCGTCCCCACGCGCCCGATGCTCTCGGTGACGCCGTCCTCCCGGCTCGTGATGACGAAGGAGGAGAGCTTTTCGAGGCCGAGATGCGCGGCGAGCACATCGTTCACGCCGCCATGCGCCGCATCGAGGTTCGTATGTGCCGCTGCGACGGCGATGCCGTGTGTGAGGAGGGCAGCGAGCCGGCGGCCGAGCGGGAGGTCGGTGCGCAGCTGCTTCACACCGCGGAAGATCGCGGGATGATGCGCAACGATCATGTCCGCTTTGCGCTCAATCGCTTCCTGGGTGACAGTGTCGTCCACGTCGAGCGCGACGAGAATGCGCCCGATCTTTTGCGCGAAGCTCCCAACGAGGAGGCCCGGGTTATCCCAGTCCTCTGCCAAATGACGCGGCGCAATGCGCTCAAGGGCATTCATGATGACCTGACAGCTGAGCATAGAGACCTCCTTTGATCTGTACATTGGCTCCCCCGTCACGGCCGGGGAGGCTTTGGCTGGGGCGCACGGCACAGCACCAATAATGTCCGCAATGCTGTGAGCAGCGATACCGTCTCACGATACTCCTCGCTCTGCCGTGCCGTGGTACTCGCGTTCATGCCCTCAGCAGCGCGCGTAAGCTTTGCCATCTTGGCTTCGATGTGCTCCCTAAGCAGGGGATCGCGCTTTTCAAAGAGGCACGCACCGATGTGCAGGAGAGCATCATCGGGCATCGCCGCTGTGCCGTGCTCCGCGCGGATGATCTCATAGAGACGTCCGCCTGCGCGCGCAAGTGCTTCGTCGACGATATTCCAGCCGTTCGCATAGAGCCAGCGGCGCAGCTTCGCCCCGCCGTTCATCGGCTGGAGGACGAGTGTCGGCGCCCCTGCGAGAACGGCAGGAGCGCCTGCCAATATCTGCACAATGAGCGCGCCGCCCATGCCCGCGATGACGATTGACTCCGCCTCGCCCGGCGTGAGTACGGACAGCCCGTCGCCCTGGCGCACATCGATCTGCTGCGTGAGCCGCTGCGTCCGGATCGTCTGCCGTGCCGCTGCGCACGCGCCCGCGCTGAGATCACTGACGACGGCACGCGGCGCACTGCCCTGCATGACGAGAGTCGCGGCGAGATAGGCATGGTCGCCGCCGATATCGGCAAGCACCGTCCCGTGCGGAACGAACGCCGCCGTCGCCGCGAGCCGCGCATCGAGCTGCATGTGCGCTCCTCCCTTCCTAAGGGAATCCCTAAACATAAGAAAGGAGTGTAACCTCTCCGTTACACTCCTGAATAAACGAATGGCTCCTCGAACTGGACTCGAACCAGTGACATTCTGATTAACAGTCAGACGCTCTACCGACTGAGCTATCGAGGAATGTGTCAGACATGCGTATTATAAGGGCAATGAGCCCCCATGTCAAGAAAAATGTTGCTCGCATAAAAATGAAAGTACATGCTGTAATCAGGGCAAGCGCTGTCCTGCGGCAGACGGTCGATTCTTAGCCCCTGAGAGGGGGCGATCCCCATCATGACATTCAATGATTTGTCTGCGCTGCTGTATGCATCCCTGTTGATCCTCGTCGTGATGAAGGAATACGAATTCCCCGCTGCACAGTGTCCAAACCTCGGCGGGGATTCTTTCGTCGTATCAGGGGCTGACCGGTTGCCGACAGCGCCTTTTTATATGTCCATTATATGATATTTCCCATATTTCGTCAGCAAATCTTACTCAAGGAAATCGCGCAGCACTTTGCTGCGGCTCGGGTGCCGGAGCTTGCGCAGCGCCTTCGCCTCGATCTGGCGGATGCGCTCGCGCGTCACGCCGAAACTCTGCCCGACCTCCTCGAGCGTGCGCGACCGTCCGTCCTCCAGGCCGAAACGCAGACGCAGAACATTCTTCTCGCGGTCGGTGAGGGTCTCGAGCACCTCCTCGAGCTGCTCGCGCAGGAGCATGAACGATGCTGCCTCCGCAGGCGCGGGCGCCGCCTCGTCCTCGATAAAGTCGCCGAGGTGGGAGTCCTCCTCCTCGCCGATCGGCGTCTCGAGCGACACCGGCTCCTGCGCGATCTTCATGATCTCATGCACACGCGCGACACTGATCCCCATCTCCCGCGCGACCTCCTCGGGGTGCGGGTCGCGCCCGAGTTCCTGCAGGAGCTGCCGCGAGATGCGGACGAGTTTGTTGATCGTCTCGACCATGTGGACGGGGATGCGGATCGTGCGCGCCTGATCGGCGATCGCGCGCGTAATCGCCTGCCGAATCCACCATGTCGCATAGGTGCTGAATTTATAGCCCTTGCTGTAATCGAATTTCTCAACGGCCTTCAAGAGGCCGAGATTCCCCTCCTGGATGAGGTCGAGAAACAGCATGCCGCGCCCGACGTAGCGCTTGGCAATGCTGACGACCAGGCGCAGGTTCGCCTCCTCAAGGCGATGCCGCGCCTCCTCGTCACCCGCCTCCATACGCTGGGCAAGCGCAACCTCCTCCTCTGCCGTGAGCAGCGGCACATGGCCGATCTCCTTGAGATACATACGGACAGGGTCGTCAAGCGAGACTCCCTCGGGGACGGAGAGGTCGATCTCGACTTCTTCTTCCTTCTCGGCCGGCTCCTCCTCGGCGGGCTCCCCCGCTGTCGCCGCATCGTCGACAATCTCGACGCCCTCGTCGCTGAAGCGCTGGTACATATCGTCCATCTCGTCGGGGGACATATCCTGTTTTTGCAGGGCGTCAATGAGCTCGCCGTAGGTCAATGTGCCGCCGTTCTTCTTGCCCTGGGCAAGAAGGCGTTCAATGATGTCGGTGCCCGGCGCCGCCTGCTGCTCCGTCCCCTCTGCCATAACGCTGTCCTCCTGTCGTTTATTCGAAAGGCAAATCGCTGCCTTAAAGATCAAAATTCCCCTGTAGTTTGCGCAGGCGCACGGGGTGCCTGAGCTTGCGCAGCGCCTTCGCCTCGATCTGACGGATGCGCTCGCGCGTCACGCCGAAACTCTGCCCGACCTCCTCGAGCGTGCGCGACCGTCCGTCCTCCAGGCCGAAACGCAGACGCAGAACATTCTTCTCGCGGTCGGTGAGGGTCTCGAGCACCTCCTCGAGCTGCTCGCGCAGGAGCATGAACGATGCTGCCTCCGCAGGCGCGGGCGCCGCCTCGTCCTCGATAAAGTCGCCGAGGTGGGAGTCCTCCTCCTCGCCGATCGGCGTCTCGAGCGACACCGGCTCCTGCGCGATCTTCATGATCTCGCGCACGCGCAGCGTACTGAGTCCCATCTCCTTTGCGACCTCCTCGGCGGTCGGATCGCGTCCGAGGTCCTGCAGGAGCTGCCGCGAGATGCGGATGTACTTATTGATGGTCTCGACCATGTGGACGGGAATGCGGATCGTGCGCGCCTGATCGGCGATCGCGCGCGTAATCGCCTGCCGAATCCACCATGTCGCATAGGTGCTGAATTTATAGCCCTTGCTGTAATCGAATTTCTCAACGGCCTTCAAGAGGCCGAGATTCCCCTCCTGGATGAGATCGAGAAACAGCATGCCGCGCCCGACGTAGCGCTTGGCAATGCTGACGACCAGACGCAGGTTCGCCTCCTCAAGGCGATGCCGCGCACTCTCGTCGCCCGCCTCCATACGCCGCGCGAGTTCGATCTCCTCATCCGCCGTGAGCAGAGGAACGCGGCCGATTTCCTTGAGGTACATGCGGACAGGATCGTCGACGGCGACACCCTCCGGAACACTGAGCTCCGTCTCGAGGTCAAGCTCCGCGTCGTCTTTATCGAGATCTTCTTCGAGGTCCGCCGGCTCCTCGCCGATCATCTCTCCGGCCTCTGTATCGTCTACAATCTCCACGTTCCCGTCGATGAGACGCTGATACAGCATGTCCATCGCGTCGGGGGTCATCATCTGCTGCTCCAGCGCTTCGACCAGCTCGCTGCAGGTGAGCGTGTCGCCGTTCGCCTTGCCCCGCTCCAAGAGCTCGTCCATGCGCTCGGTGCCGCGCTCTTCTTCTCGTTCAATCAATGCTGCCGCGGTCTGCATGCTGCCCCCTCCCTTCGCTCTCTAAAATCATCGAAATAAAGCCTATCGTTTCACATATCAAAATAAAAGCAATCAACAAACAGTTTCCTCGGTATCATTCGTACAGATTTTCATGGGTGAGTTCATCCTGGATTCTTTTTACCTGGTTTAATTCGTCAATGTATGCCGCTTTTCCTTCTTGCATCATCTCTTCCGCACGATGCGTGTGCCGCGCGAGCTGCTGTGTCAAATATGCGCGCCGCAGCGTGCCGAGCGCCTCCCGGCAGGAATCTGCCGTCCGCCCGTCCTCTACGAGGGCGCGCGAAATCTCCGTGCCCGCATCCGCCGGCAGCGCCGCGATGAAATCAGCGTCCAGCGCCCCGCCCTCTGCCAGGCGGCGCTCCATTGAGCGAAAGATCTCCCCAAGGAAGTCGTCGGGGAAATCGTCTGACGGAACGACGGATAAAATTCTCATGAGAAGATCCGCATCGCGCCAGACTGCAGCAATCAGCTCACGTCCGGCACGCCGCAGGACATCGTCCGGCTGACGCGTCGGCGTGCGCTGCGGCGTCTGCACGGAGGTCTCCCGGGGCCTTCCCTGCCGCAGGTAGCTCCGCAGCGCATCGGCAACGACGCCCTCGTCGAGGAACAGCTCTGCCGCCGTCCGCCGCATGTAAGCGCCGCGTGCGACCTCATCCAGATCCGCGAGCACGGGCAGCATCTCCGCAAGCGCTGCACGCCGTCCGTCAATCCCGTCCGCCATATGCGCACGCACATGCCGCAGACGATATTCGGGCGCGGGCACCGCCGTCTCAACGAGCGCACGGAATGCCTCCGCGCCATGGGTACGGACATATTCGTCGGGATCCTTGCCGTCCGGCAGGAGGAGAACACGCACCTCTGCCGTGCGGCCGCGTACCGCAGCGAGTGCGCGTAGGGTTGCCTCCTGCCCCGCCGCATCGCTGTCATAGCAAAAGACAATGCGCGGTGCGCGGCGCAGCAGCAGCGCCGCATGGTCACTCGTGAACGAGGTGCCGAGCGTCGCTACGACATTCGCTGCGCCCGCCTCCCATGCAGCGATCGCGTCCATATAGCCCTCGACCACAATGGCGCAGCCCTCCTGCGCGATAGCGCGATGTGCACGGTCAAGGCCGAAGAGGAGCTTTCGCTTGTTGAATACGGGCGTCTCCGCCGTATTGAGATATTTCGGCTTCGCATCGCCGAGCGCGCGTCCGCCGAATCCGACGACGCGGCCGCGCTCATCCGCGATGGGAATGATGACGCGGTTGCGGAAGCGGTCATAGACTCCGCTCCCGCGCTCACGCACGGCGGCAAGCCCCGCGTCGACGAGAATCTTCTCTGAGATGCCGCGTTTTTTGAATGCATCGGAAAGCTTCGACCACGCATCCGGCGCAAAGCCCAGCTGATAGCGCTCGATCGCTTCATCCGTAATGCCGCGCCCCGCGAGATACGCCTTGCCCGCTGCACCGTAGCGCGTGACGGTGAGACAGCTGTGGAAAAAATCCCGTGCGAGCGCATTCGCGCGCCGCAGATCGTCCAGCGCCCGCAGGCGCGCCTCCTCGCGCGCATCACGTTTTCGCTCCGGCAGGGGAATGCCGAGCTGCTCCGCCTGGCGTTTGATCGCCTCGAACGGTGTGATGTGCTCCATGAGCGATATGAATTTAAATGCATCGCCGCCCGCGTGGCAGCCGAAGCAGTAGAAGAAGCCCTCGGCCGGCACGACGGAGAACGATGCGGTCTTTTCGTTATGGAAGGGACAGCAGCCCCAGTAGCGGTTGCCCTTGCGCTTCAGGGAGACATAGCCCTGCACGACGGCGAGAATGTCGGTCTGAGCGCGCACCTGCTGCACGAACGCCTCCATCCTCGGGTCACGCATAGGTTTCTCCTTTATTAGATTGGTTTGATCGTCATCTGATCGACGGGCGGGATGTAGATCTCGCGGAAGAGCGCGACGGCATAGCTGTCCGTCAGCCCCGCCACGTAGTCTACGACGCACTGCTCGCGTCCCCAGCGCTCCGCCCGCGCGATAAACTCGGGCGGGAGCTTGTCAAAATACACGGTGAAATGGTCCATGAGTGCGCGCAGGACGAATCCCGCCTGCGCCCGCTCGTGTGCGAGCGTCTTGGAGTGATAGATCCGCTCGAACATAAAGCTGCGGAACAGGTCCATCACATGCTGCGTCTCCTCCGAGAAGGCCGCGTCACCGCGCTCCTCCGAAGTGACAATCATATCCGACACCATGCGCGTGATCATCGCGGACGTATCGATGCCGAACGTATCGCGCACCTCACGGGGCAGTTCCTCGGGAGCGAGAAGCCCCGCGCGCAGGCTGTCGTCGTAGTCGTGGCAGAGATAGGCGATGCGGTCGGCAATGCGGACGATCCGCCCCTCAAACGTGCTCGGCATCCCCTTGCCCGTGTGGTTCAGGATGCCGTCGCGGACCGCGCCCGTGAGGTTCAGCCCGCATCCGCCGCGCTCGAGGATCTCGACCATGCGCAGGCTCTGCTCGTTGTGCGCAAAATGTCCCGTGATCTCCGCCACCACGGCCTCGCCTGCATGCCCGAACGGCGTATGCCCGACATCGTGTCCGAGGGCGATCGCCTCCGTCAGATCCTCGTTGAGACGCAGCCCGCGCGCGATGGTGCGCGAGATCTGCGACACCTCGAGCGTGTGCGTCATGCGCGTCCGATAGTGGTCGCCCGCAACGATGTAGACCTGCGTCTTGTGCTTGAGCCGGCGAAACGATTTGGAGTGCAGGATGCGGTCACGATCGCGCTGAAACTTCGTGCGGAAGGGACACTCCTCCATCGGATGGCTGCGCTTTGCATCTGCGCTGCGCGCTGCCAGCGGCGAGAGGAGCGCATCCTCCTGCGCCTCAAGTCGTTCCCGGACGGTCAAAGGCACCCACCTCCCGGCTATTTGATGACCATGACAGGGATTTTCGCGTTCTCGATCACCTTCTGACTGACGCTGCCGATGAGAACCCCCTTGAGAAGGCCCAGGCCGCGGCTGCCCATGATGATCATGTCGCTCTGCTCCTCCTCTGCCACCTCGAGGATGCTCCGCGCGATATGGCCGCTCTTGACATGCTTGCGCGCCTTGCGGTCTCCCGAAAGCTTCTCCCAGATGCGGTCAAAGACGATATGGCTCGGGATGTCCTTGTTGATGTTGCTCGCAACATAGACGAAGTCGAGTTCGGCATCGCATTTCTCCGCGAAGAAAATCGCCTCGTCAACCGCCTTGCAGCCGCTGACGGAACCATCGACCGGAACAAGAATCTTTTTGATCTTGCCCATCATAATCCCTCCTAATCACTCGTTCCTATAGGATTGTTAAGCATGGTTTATCAGTATATTTCGATGATTGGGGCGAAAAATCCTCTCTCTGTGAAAAAAAAGTGTATTTCTACAATTCTCCGGCCTCTGCAAAGCTGAAAAAGCTGTCGCCGGCAACGATCACGTGATCGGTCACCGGGATGCCGAGCACCTTCCCCGCCTCACACAGCACGCGCGTGAGGCGATGATCCTCCGCGCTCGGCGCGGGATCGCCGCTCGGATGATTGTGCGCGGCGATGATGTGCGCCGCGCCGCAGCGGATGGCAGGCTCAAACACCTCGCGCGGATGCACAAGCGTATTTGTGAGCGTCCCTGCCGAGACATCCGCGATCATCAGCACCTTATTCTTTGCGGAGAGCGGCAGGACGAAGAAGTGCTCGCGCCGCTCACCGCGGCAGCGCGGCAGAAGAAGCTCCGCCGCGTCCCGTGCTGCGCGGATGCGCGGCATGCCCTGGCGTCCCTGCTGCGCACGGCGCCCGAGCTCCAGTGCGGCGAGAACAGTGGCCGCCTTTGCCGCTCCGATGCCCGGAATGCGTGCAAACTCGGCGCAGGGCATGCGGAGGATTTCTCCGAGCCCCGTCTCCTTGAACCGTGGGACAATGCCGCGCGCGAGCTCGAGCACATTCTCCCCCGCGCGCCCCGTCCGCAGGAGGACGGCGAGGAGTTCCGCGTCGCTGAGCGCCGCCGTCCCTTGTGCGATAAGGCGCTCGCGCGGAAGCTCGCCCGCCGGAAGATCATGCAGACGCATCGTCATCCTCCATCCGGACGCCCGCCGTTCGTGCGAGCGCAGCCACGGCATGCAGCGGCAGGCCGACGACATTCGAGAAGGAGCCGTGCAGTTCTTCGATGTAGATCGCCGCGCGCCCCTGGACCGCATATGCACCGGCCTTGCCCATCGGCTCACCCGTCGCGACATAGGCGTCGATCTCGGCTGCGCTCATCGGGGCAAAGCGCACGGTCGTCTCCGCCGCGTCGGTATACGCCTGCCCGCCGACGACCCATGCGATCCCCGTAATCACCGTATGCGTACGTCCCTCGAGCAGCGCGAGCATGCGGCGCGCGTCCGTGGGATCCTTCGGCTTGCCGAAGGACATATCGCTCAGCACGACCGCGGTATCCGCCCCGAGCACGGCGTGGTCCGGATATTCCTCTGCGACCTTGCGTGCCTTCGTCAGCGCGTTCCGGATCACGGCATCGCGCGGATGCGTGCCGCCCTCTGCCTCATCGACGGCGGGCGTGATCGGAACGAACTGCGCCCCGATCTGGTGCAGGAGCGCGCGGCGGCGCGGCGATGCAGATGCAAGTATAAACATAATCCCTCTCCGACTCGCCCGCGGCGGGGCAAAAAGAGACACCGAAACTGTGTCGGTGTCTCCCACAAATTTCTCTATTCTATTTGATTCTCCCTGCCCCGTTTTTTTCCTGCAAGGAGAATTGTCCCGATTTTTGGACCGCTCAGATCAGATAGCGAAGGTACACATAGACCGTCGAGAGAACGATCGTGAGGATCATCAGCGGGAATCCGATCTTAAAGTAGCGGATGAAGCTGATGCGCACGCCGCGTTCGGATGCCATTCCCGCCACGATGAGGTTCGCGGACGCGCCGACGAGGGTGCCGTTGCCGCCGAGACATGCGCCGAGTGCGAGCGCCCACCAGAGCGGCTCGAGGTTCTCGATGCCCATCGTGCCCATGTTCTGGATGAGCGGGATCATCGTTGCAACGAACGGAATGTTGTCGAGCACAGAGGAGATGACGGCGCTCATCCAGAGGATGAGCAGCGCCGTCGCCGTGAGGTCGCCGCCCGTTGTCTCCACTGCGGTCTCCGCGAGCCGTGCGATGATGCCGACCTCGATCAGCCCGCCGACAGCAATGAAGAGCCCGATGAAGAAGAAGATCGTCGGCCACTCGACCGCGTGCATCGCCTTTTCCACCAGATGCTCGCCCCCGCCTGCGAGGAGGAGCAGCAGGAAGCCGCCCGTCAGTGCGATGAGAGACGACTCGATGTGCGTAAAGGAATGCGTGAAAAATCCGAGGATCGTGAGCCCCAAGACGAAGAGCGAGCGCTTCAGCAGGCTGTGGTCCGTGATCGCCGCCTTCTCGTCCATCTGCATGAGCTCCTGCTGCAGCGCGGGCGTCGTGACAAGGCTCCTGCGGTAGGCCGCGGACATGATGAAGAGCACGATCACCATGCAGATGATCGCGATCGGCGCAAGATTCTCGATGAACGCAACAAAGGTCAGTTCCTTCACGGCACTGCCGATCATGATGTTCGGCGGATCGCCGATGAGCGTCGCCGTGCCGCCGATGTTCGACGCGATGATCTGTGTCAGGAGATACGGCATCGGATCGAGCTTCAGGATCTTTGTGATGCTGAATGTCACCGGTACCATGAGGAGTACGGTGGTCACATTGTCGAGGAACGCGGAGAACACCGCCGTGATGACGCAGAGATAGATGAGGATGCGCCGCGGCTCCGCCTTTGCCGATTTTGCCGCCTTGATCGCGACGTAGTCAAAGAGCCCCGTCTCCTTCGTCACGCCGACGAGCACCATCATGCCGACGAGGAGTCCGAGCGTCTCAAAGTCCACATGATGCAGCGCCGTCTCCTGCGAAAGAATGCCGAGCAGCATCATAAGCACTGCGCCGATCATCGCCGCGACCGTTCGGTGGATCTTCTCCGAAACGATCACCATATACATCACGACAAAGATAATTCCAGCCAATGTTTCCATGCAAGCGCCTCCTTTGATGGGGGTGTTGTATTCTGCGGGCAGCTCCTCCGAACAGCCGCCGCGCGCGGTTCCATTCATTCTATCATAAGGGCGGAAGAGGTGACAAGTTTTTTTCAAAGAACAATCGGTCGATCGTCATGATTCCAATCAAAAAGAGCCGCACCCGATCGGATACGGCTCAAACTGCGCGTCAGCGCGCCTGTCTCTCTATGAAATGTCGATGCCGTTGTCCTGCGCCAGCTTGCGGATGATCAGCTCGGGCAGCTCCGCCGCCTTTGCCGTTACGGCAGGCGCAATGCCCGCACGCAGGAGATTCACCGCCACACGGATCACACCCTGCTTGCGCCCGCGCAGCTCGCCCTCGGCGAAGCCCTCTTCCTTGCCCGCCTCCCTGCCCCGTTCCCACGCGGTCTGCAGGTCTTCCTCAAATTCTGCGCGCAGAGCCTCCGCACGCTGAACACTCGCCATGCGAATGAACTCTTTCTCCTCGGATTCTCCCATTGATTTTCCACCCTTTCCGCCGCTGCGTATATTCCGCCGAAAGATTCCGCGCGCGGATCCAAGGGCGGATCTGTGCGGGACTCTCGTCTCTTCCCTTTTTACAGATCTGTTTTACAAAAATACGCCCGCATGAACAACAGTGCGTTCATGCGGGCGTATTTTTCAAAGCATCAGACAAACTGCTCAGATGCATTCCCTCCGATCGGATTCTCTCATGCTGTTTTTGCTTCGACCGCATCGCCGCGCCCCGTGCTGAGTTCGACCACATACGGATCACCGAACATCTCACGCGTCGCGTCGCTGTGGATATCCTCCTCCAACGAGCGCAGCGAACGTGCAAGAGACTCGATGTCAACTTCGTATGCCTCACCGCCCATGCGGTGCAGCTGCCGGATCTGCTCGCGGTACGCAAGGCGCTGTGCGCGCATGCCCTCGATGAGAGCGTCGTCCTTAGCGGGATAAATCGCCGCCGCACGCACCATTGCATTGACCGGGATCCGTTTTGCCGGGTCGTCCAGTACGGATGCAAGTGATAATACAGCCATCACTGCCACCTCATTTCCTTATGAGTATTTTGAACCACTGCATTTTTATGCTGTCAGTGTTCCTTTGGTCTGCGCCGACCCATCGACGCAGGCCCGTTGAGACACTTCCCTTGTCCCGTCTATTATTATAGATACTTTTTGAGAGCTTGAACATAGTTCTTTTTTCCTATTTTTGAATTTTTCTCAATGCATCATATTTGTTTATTCCTATGATATGAAATTTTTATGAAAATATTTTCTATTATGCTATTGAATTTCATTCTCCCATATGCTATATTATCTGCAGGCTTTCGTTTGAAACAGCATCTCACACAAGGGATGCGGTTTCCAGAGCTCTCCTAAAATATAATACACAGCAAAAACACCCCGCAGCTGCTCATTGCGGGGTGTTTTTGTATGTCAGGCAGGCGCGCCCGCTTCGTGCGGGATATGGCGATCCCGACCCTTGATGTGGTCGTACAGCCAGCGCGCAAGAAAGTCGAGGATGTTCAGCAGAGATTCCTGCTGGTTCTCGTCGATCGCGTCAAAGTCGATCGCTCCGACCTTTTTCATAAAGCGCAGGTGCAGCGCACGGTGCCTGAATCGGTGCGGATCGCCGATGTGCTCCATATACGCCTCCTCGTGCGCAAAATGCGTGCCCGCATAGGAGGCAAGCTCATCCAGAATCGCGACGATGTGATCGTATTTATCGTCTGCCGTGCTCTCCATCACGAGATCATAACACGCATTCGCCAGATCAAAGAGTTTGCTGTGCTGTTCGTCCACGGACGCAATGCCCGTCAGATAGTCATCGGTAAATTCGTACTTCATGCTCTCCCCGCCTTTTCTCTCTCAGTCCCATCCTTGGAGTTCCCAGTAGCGCTCCGCAGCGTCGATCACGGCAAAAAATCCATTTGGGCGCCGTGCATCCGTCCGAACGCGCGTCAGCCGATACCGTCCGTCCGCCTGCCGCATCAGCTCGAGTGTGACGGAGGCTTCGGGCAGAAGCTGCCCGTATGTCGTCTCATTCCCGCGCACGATGCAGTCTGCCTCGGCGCGGCCCTCCTGTACGCGCACAGGATCCGCCGCGGCCGTATAGCTTGCAGCAGCGGCGCGCATCTCATCGGATGCCCAGCGTGCTCTCCCCTCCTCCTTGGTCACGGGAACGCGCGCATCGTCGAAGTAGTAGTCCAGCATCATGCGCGCAAAAGCGATGTCCGCCGTGCGCCGCTCCGCCATATAGGCGCGCAGGAAAGCGGCATCGTGGCGGAAGAACCAATCCGACGGATGCCGCTCATGGAGCGCGTCGATATTGTCCGCAATGAGTGCCGCCGCATCCTCATGCATTCCTGCGAGCACCGCCTCCGTATCGACGTACTGCTCAAAGAGCGCGCGGTCCTCGGTCTGCACTGCACGCGCAATCTGCACGAGGGCGTAATCCGGCGTGCGTTCGCGCTGGCGGCAGCAGCCCGCATATGCCCCGCCGATCAAAGCCGCCGCGATGAGCACGACGGCGCCGATGCGCAGAGTTCTTATGAGAATCGCCTCCTCCGTACGCGGCAGTTACTTCCCCGCGGCCCTAAAACTCTGCACGCGCCGCTCCGCCTCACCCGCAGCATAGGCAAAGTGCGTGCGCAGATAGGCATCCACCGTCTGCCCGATGTACTTTTTCCCCACGAGGTCGGGGTGCAGGCCGTCGGTCGTGTATTCCGCCTCGAGCTCTCCGTCGACATCCGAGAGAACGGTCGACACATCGACGCTGTACTCCTGCTGCATGACCCAATTGTTGATATAGTCGCGATGGGTCCACCAATCGGCCGGCGGCGTCATGATGTCCATGCGCGCCGCCATCAGCGCGGGACGGATGGGCGTCGCGGTGAGGAAGACCGGCGTGATCCCATGCGCCCGGCATTTGTCCCGCAGCGCGGCGAGATGACGCACGCTCTCGGCGCCATAGACGCCGGAACGATAGTCGTTCACACCGCCCATGATGATGAGAACGCGCGGCGCAAACGGCAGGACGTCATGCTCAAAGCGCGCGAGCATATCCGCGGTCGTATCGCCGCTGCGGCCGAGGTTCTTTACGGGAACGGTGCAGTAGGTCTCCCAGTCGTACAGGAGGTACGAGGGCGGCACGCTGATCGCGCCGCCGCCGTGCGTGATGCTGTCGCCGATCGCGGCGATCGGCGTGTGGCCGATGACGTCGAACGCGCCCATCTCCGACCAGTCGGAGATGGGTGTGCCCGCCGATGTCACGCCGCGGACACGATAGGTATAATGCCCCGGCACGGTAAACGCGGAGGTATCATAGACATCATGCGCGCCGCCGCGCAGCGTATGCAGCAGAATGCTGCGGCCTCCTTCGCGGCGATAGACCTCAACCTCATGGTGCATTTGCCCGCTGAGGGGGATCCACGAGTAGGCGGGGTAGAGCGGCGCGTACGCCATCTCCCCGAACTCGGCCGTGAGGACGGGCGCGGCGGGGTCCTCGACCAAGCGGGGCAAGGCCTCGGGCTTCGACGGCTGTGCCAGGGGCGTACCGCGATAGTCGAGCGGCTGCACGCTCCAGTACAATCCCTCGTCCGCGCCGTGCGCACCGAGGGGCAGATGCACGCCCGTGGTATAGACGCGCTCCGCACTCACAACCGTCGTCATCGTCCCCCCCGGAACGCCGCGCAAAATACGCACCGCATACCGCACTGCCCCGGGATATGCCTTCCAATGCAGCATAACGGAGGAAGCGCGCGCGTTCTCCAGCCTTTCGCCTTCCGTCTGTGCCTTTATGTCCTGTGCTTTGCGCGCTGCCGCGCCCATCTGCGCCGTTCCCCGATCCACCTGTCTCACAGCGGCCGACGCGGGCAGCGCGGCAAATAGGACACATACGGCAAGGAGCGCCCCCACGCTCCGCCCAAACATCCGAACCTGCATTCAATCCTCTTCCACATATTTGATGTATTCTTCTCCGATGGCATCCTTTGCCGCCGCGACGACAGGCGCAAGAAGGCTGCGCGCCTCTGCCGGCGCCGGTGCCGCCGCCGTCACGCGCACGAGCACGCCGTCCTCCTTTGCATAGGTCGCAACAGTGGGGTTCTCTCCGTCCACGAGGCTGCCGAGCCGATCGGCAACGGGCGACTCTCCGACGGGGAGCCCCTTCTCCGCCATCGTATAGAGCTTCAGATTCACCGAGATGAATACCTTGTCGCTCTTTCCGCGCAAAAAGCTGCTGCACGCCGTCTCGAACATCGGGATCATCTCCTTCGGCGGCCCGGGGAGCATGATGCACGCGCGGCCGTCCCGCTCGATGATGACGCCGGGCGCCGTGCCGTTGTCGTTCTGGAGCACGATCGCCCCCGAGGGCACCGTTGCCTGCTTGCGCATGCTCGTGCTGAGCGGAGTGCCGCGCCGCGCCGCACGCTCCTCGAGCCGGCGCAGGGCCTCGGGGTCCTCCGTGGGCGTGCAGCCGAAATAGGAGATCAGCATCTCCTTCGTCAGATCGTCCTTCGTAGGGCCGAGCCCCCCCGTCGTAACAACGCAGTCTGCACGCGAGAACGCCACATCAAGCGCCGCACGCAGGCGCTCCGGATTATCGCCGACAACGGTCTGGTAGTATGAGTCCAGCCCCATATGCGCAAGCTTTTTCGCAATGTGCTGCGCATTCGTGTTCAAGATGCTTCCCATGAGCAGCTCCGTGCCCACGCTGATGATTTCAACGACCATACAACTGTCCCTTCTGTTAAGGAAAATATAAATTTTCCACATTATTCTACTACAAAAGGCCTATCCAGAAAAGGTGATTTCCATTTTTTTGTCGAAAATATTCTTACTGTCATTTTTACGCAAAAGAAAGGAACGCTTATGACTTCCTCGAAAAGAATCCTCTGTGCAGCGCTCGCCGCTGCACTGCTCCTGCCCGCGCTCGCGGCTCCGGCGGCAGAGGCCGGCATCGGCGGCGGAATCGGCATCACCTTCCCGACCTCACACTCGTCCGGCAAAGAGGGGCGCACGGCCACCTATGCCGGCGTGCGCGTCGGCGATCTCTCCCAGGAGCTGACCCTGAGAGAAAAGGATGGACAGCTCCAGCTGAAGTTGCGCGTGCGCAACGAAGGAGACGCGCTCTACATGGTAGAGCACCCGACAGGGCAGAACTGCGATTTCGCCCTGCTCGACGCAAAGGGGAACGAGCTCTGGCGCTGGTCCGACGGCATGGCATTCACGCAGGCCTTCCAGACCTATGCGCTCGAACCTGGCACGGCGGAGGAACTGACCGCAGAGATCGACCGCAAGACCTATCAGAAGATCAAGGACAAGGCGGTGCTCGCCGTCGCCGGCCTCACCGATACGGGAATCTTTGTCTCCGCAGAGGTTCCCGCTGCAGGGCGCGGCAAACGCTCTCCCGCATACATCCACGGCGATATTATCTTCGGCAGCGGCGGCTGGACGCGCTGGTAATCCTGCGATATAATGGGAGCGAATCGTTTTTTCGGGAGAAAGCCGCGTTTTGAGAGGAATGCCGGATTGAAGCAAATCATTGTAAATGCCGACGACTTTGGCCGGCACGAACGCATCAACCGTGCGGTGGAGCAGAGTGTCCGGGGCGGCGTCCTGCGCTCCGCCACCATCATGGCGGGCGGAGCCGCATTCGACGATGCGGCGGCGCTCGCTTTGCGCTGTCCGCAGCTCGGCGTCGGCATCCATCTCACTCTTGTGAACGGCATGCCCATCCTCCCGCCCGCAGAGATCCCCTCGCTCGTCACGCGGGAGGGCGTCTTCGCGGACGACCACACGGCGTTCGCCGTTCGGCTGCTGCGCGGCGCAGTCAATCTCAGCGAAGTCCGCGCCGAACTCGCCGCTCAGCTGCGGCGCGTCGAGGCAGCGGGCATCCATCCGACGCACGCGGACAGCCACCAGCACATGCACGTCCTGCCCGGCGTCATCGACATCGTACTCGACCTCTGCCGAGAGGCGCATATCCCCGCTATACGCGCGCCGCACGCGCCTCTTTTTGCCGGGCGCTTCGGCGGGGCGGGGCAGCTCATCGGCCGCGCAGGACTTGCCGTGCTCGCGCATCGCGCCGCAGCAAAGGCGCATCGGCGTGGGATCCGCACGCCCGATCATTTTGCCGGCATCGTTGCGGGCGAGGCGGTCGATACGGCAGCACTCGCGGCGATCGCCGCGCATCTCACGGGCGGCACGACCGAGGTCATGCTCCACCCGGGCACCGATAACGATGTGCTCGTCCGCGACTGCCGCTGGGATCACGACTTTGCGGCGGAGCTTGCCGCCGTCTGTGCGCCCGCGGTGCAGGATGCGATCGCAGTGGCAGGGGCCGCGCCCGTAAATTTCCGCACATACGCCGAGGGATAGGATCTCCTCGGATGAGGTTATGACATTTCTCCGCGTCTGTGCTACAATAGACGGAATAACCGAACGATCTCTTCATGAAAGGAGCCGGATGCTCTCTTGGACAGTCCTTTATCCGATTTGATCTGCCTGATTCTCCTCATCGTCTGTCTCATGGCAAACGCGTATTTTGCGCAGATTGAGACAGCGCTCACCGAATCTCACCGCGGCCGTCTCGAACGCCTCGCCGAGGGCGGCGACAATGATGCTGCGCAGGCGCTCACACTGCTAGAACATCCGGCAAAGCCGATTGCCATGGCGCAGGCGGGCGTCACCTGCATGAGTCTCCTCATGGGGCTCGGCATCGGACTCCTCGTCGCTCCCGCATTCGGGCGTTTCCTTGAGAAGCTGCTCCCGGGCATGGAGGTCTTTGCCCCCGCACTCGTGCTCAGCATTTTCGTCATGACCGCGCTGATGCTGCTCTTTGGCGACTTCCTGCCGAAGCAGATCGCGCTCCGCCATCCCGAGGATATTCTGCTGCGCAGTCACCGCAGCATCCGTCTCCTCACCCGTCTGACCGCCGTGCCGAGCGCCGCCCTTGTCTCCGTTTCGCGCGGGCTGCTGCTCCTCTTCGGCGAGAGCCCCGAGGGGCGTTCCTCCGCCACCGAGGACGCGGTGAAAGACCTCATGGAACAGGGCACGGAGGACGGCACGTTTGAAAAGGCCGAGCAGGACATGGTCGACCGTATCTTTCACATGAGCGACCAGACCGCCTCAGCGCTCATGACGCCGCGCACGCAGATCGCGTGGATCGATCTCGCAGAGCCGCAGGCCGAGCAGCTGCGCGTTATCCGCGAGACGCCGCACGACGTGTTCCCCGTCGCCTATGAAAATCTCGACGACTTCCGCGGCGTCGTCTACGCGAAGGAACTGCTCGACGCGGTCTTGGGCGGCGCAGAGATCGACCTCGCAGAGTACATCCGAAAGCCGCTCTTCGTCCCGCGGACGATGGAGGTGCTGCGCGTCCTCGAGAAGTTCCGCAGCGGCGATATCCACGAGGCCGTGGTTCTCGACGAATACGGCGGTGTCGTCGGCTTCATCACGATGGGCGACATCATGGAGGAGATCATCGGCGGCGCAGATGACGATGCGCCTGCACGCGCACGTGTGGGGGCCGAGGAGGAGCAAAGCTGGGTCTTTGACGGCCTCTTCCCCATTGACGAGTTCAAGGAGGAATTCGGCATCGATGAACTGCCGGACGAGGATCACGATCACTTTCACACCCTCGGCGGCTTCGTCACGGCGCAGATCGGACGCATCCCGTCGGTCGGCGAGGCCTGTACGTGGGAGGATTTCACCTTCGAGGTGCTGCGCATGGACCGCGCGCGCGTGGCCCAGATCCGCATGACGCGGACGGAAACCGAGGAATGTGAAGTTTGAGAGGATATGCCCCTCTTTCCCGCCCTTCTCGTTTCCATTCCCCTTCGCCGCCAGATGTATTCCCATCCGCTCAGCTGCCGATGCCCCCACGAAATCATAACGAACAGAGGGAGAAATACCATGAACGAACGCATTTATAACTTTAATCCCGGCCCTGCCGTTCTGCCCGAGGATGTCCTCAGGGAAGTGCAGGCGGAGCTGCTGAACTTCCGCGGCACGGGCATGTCCATCCTCGAGACCAGTCACCGCGCCCCCGCCTACGACGAAGTCCACCAACAGGCAAAGGCGGACATCAAGGAGCTCATGGGGCTCGGCGACGACTATGATGTTGTCTTCACCGCGGGCGGCGCAAGCCAGAGTTTTGCCCTCATCCCGCTGAATTTTGCGGGCAAGGAACATCCCGGCAGCTACGCACTCTCCGGTTCCTTTGCGCAGAAGGCCTATGAAGAGGCCGTTAAGCTTGGTGTCGGCACCGTCGCAGCCTCGACCAAGGAGGAGAACTATGTCCGCGTCCCGGCGCAGGAGGAACTCAAGATCGCGCCGAACGCCGCCTACCTCCACCTCTGCCTCAACAATACCATCTACGGTACGGAGTACCACTACACGCCGGAGACGAACGGTGTTCCCCTCTTTGCCGATATGTCCTCCGACATCCTCTCGCGGCCGTGGGATTTTTCCTCCTATGACTTCATCTACGCCGGCGTGCAGAAGAACCTCGGTCCTGCCGGCGTCGTCCTCAATGTCGCGAAGAAGGACCTCCTTGCATCGAGCCCCGCGGAGCTTCCGACCATGTTCCGCTATGCAACCTTCCAGAAGAACGACTCACTCTACAACACCCCGCCCGTCTTCGCCATCTACATGGTCGGCAAGACCGTCCGCTGGATCAAGGAGCACGGGGGCCTCTCTGCCATGGGCGAGGCAAATGCAAAGAAGGCCGCACTCCTCTACGACGCCATCGACGGCTCGGACGGGTTCTACCGCGGGCACGCGGAGAAGGGCAGCCGCTCGCGCATGAACGTCACCTTCCGCCTGCCGAGCGAGGACCTCGAAAAGACTTTCGTCGCCGAGGCCAAGGAGCTCGGTCTCGCCGGCATCAAGGGACACCGCAGCGTCGGCGGCATGCGCGCCTCCATCTACAACGCCATGCCCCTCGCCGGCGTGGAGAAGCTCGCGGCGTTTATGACGGAGTTCCGGGAGAAGCAGTGACACGATAGCCTCCCCTGTATAACGGGAAAGGGACACAAGAAAGACCGATGCACGAAGCAAAAACTTCGTGCATCGGTCTTTTTTCTTTTTTCCCAAATCTCCCTGAAAAACTACTGGCAAACACTTGACAGCGTATATAATTGATCCAGCAAATTTGCCTAATAATTAGATAGGGGAGTGTATTTAAAAAATTTTTCTCTCGATTAAATCAGAGAGGTGATACGGCACACATTTTTCGTAGCGTGGCCCTTCCTCGTCCTGTTTTCTGATGCAGGAGGGGCTTACCCACAGTACGCACGAGAACAGCAAGGAGCTACGCTACAACAGCTTGGATAGCTACGAATCCCTGTACATTTATCCTGAAGCGTGACACATCCGCAGGCACGACTAGCTCACGCTCCCAGCAGGGAGACATCTCATCAAGGAATATTCACGGTTTGTCTATTCAACTATGATAGCCCAACGGATACGGTCACTATCTACGATGTACAGGGCGAGCGAGGAACTGCGTTTCCTTGGCGGCGGTCAGCTCGAGGTAGAGGAGATGCTCCCCGAAAGCAACTGTGATGCAGACAGCGCGAGCATCTATTGCCCCTTGGCTCACACGCCATTCCACACTGCATCACTGACGCGATGGAGTATTGCTTAGAGGGCGGAGTGGACGCCGAGTTCACCTCCATCGTTCCGGGCAACGGTGGTCTGCGTAACTTCACCATACTCTGGAACTTACAGCAAACAAGCACCCCGGCCTCCGAACCGCGCTACATCTTTATCAACGCAAATAATTCGTATGAGGGAGCCGCATTTACCTACAACGTATCACAAAACGTCTTTGCGATATATGGCTCAGTGCAGGAGGAAAGTTATATGCCTATCGTCGCTCCGTCCTGATGGAACATTAGAGAGAAACGAGCTTTGCTGGTCAAGTCAAACACTCATTTACATTAAGCAAGGAGATGGCTGCCACCTCAATGACTATTCCAGAAACTATATTTACAAATATATAACCTATGAAATACTCCTTTTCCTCGGCACTATCAACTAATACAGATCAATCCCACACAAAAAGCGCGACAGGACACGCCGCGCTTTTTCTTATATCCCTAATCCTGCCCCAAAGCCCTCAGCAAAGCCTCATCTTTGGTTATATCCTGAGGTCTTATTCGTTCCAGAACCTTTTTCTCGACTTCCGGTGTCCAGTATATTTTGAGTTTCTTCCGCGCACGTGTGATTGCCGTATAAAAAACATTATGCGTGATCTGTTCATCAACTTCATCCGATATCACGATCTTCACAGAGTCATACTCCAGTCCCTGTGCCTTATGAATTGATATCGCATAAGCGACTTGGAACGGGACCACAGCCATAGGTGGGCTGTCATCATCGTCAGTCTCGCCCCTCATGACACAAAAACGTATCATTGTGTTCCCACAATCACTGTGTCCAAGAAAGGTAAGACCATCAACCTTCACTTCCTCAATTTCTCTCTCCAGTTCGATATCAAACTGTATCTGCTCTGTTAATTCTTCCACATCCAAAACCTCAATATGAACGATGCGCCCCTTCATATTGTTGTAAATGACTGGCGCAAATCGCCTCGTCTCATTGAACAGAATGGGGTCATTCACCTTATACAACTGCAATTTCCACCGCACAGCGGGCATCGGATTGCTCTCCTGCAGGAACCGATTGATGTTGTTGATCCCATAGAGCCCATCATAGTTGAGACATAGGATGATCTCGTCGTTTTCCTCCGGAGAAAAGATCGTCTCATCGAGCGCAGCGGAATACCCATAGTGCGCAAGCCCCTCCAGTATGGTGCTCTCCATCCTACGCACTCGATTCCACAGTGTCAGCAGCCCTGCACTGCTGCTTCGGTATGGTTTTTGCAGCTCAAATACGGAGCCTTCCGACAGGAAAGCTCGTGCCATGCTGAACCAATTTCCGAAACGGATGGATGCAATCTGATAGGAGTCCCCCACCAGAATCAGTAAATCGCATGTCGATTTTGAAAGCACTGCGCGCATATCACGATTGCTTACGGTACTGCATTCGTCAATAAATAATAAATCGTAATCTGTTTCAGCTCGGCTGTTCTTAAGAAACTTCGTAATCGTTGAAAACGTGCAGTTCCTGGCGGAGATGCGGCGTCTGAGGTTATCAATGGCAGGATTCGTCTGCGCCAAAAACAGCTTACTCCGATCTGAAAAGATACGGGCAATATAATCAATCAGCGTAGACTTCCCAGTCCCTGCTGCACCATAGATAAGGGCAACTCTCGTATGCACGAACATCTGTAGAAGCATTGCCTTTTTCTCTGCACAGTCAATGCTTAGAGCCTGATCATTCAACCATGTGCTGACGGCATCTGTATAAGTCTGCCGCTCGTCTTTCGCAAGTGTTTCCAGTTTACCCAAAATAGCGTGCACATCATCCACATAACCATTGATAAATAGATGTTTGTTTTGAATGACCAGACGTGCCCGTTCCCAATGCCCGTGCCACAGAGTCTCGTTATAGGTGTTAACAAGCTCCTCTGCATCAGGGAATCTATCGAGGACATCTGCATGCGGCGTAAACAGCTGCCCGTGGATCTCGGTGTTGGTCTTCACTAACCGCGCAAGCAGTTCATGCCGGTGCTCCGTAAAATCAATGCAGAAAAACAGATCGCTAAGTTTCGGATTATGCTCAGCAAGTGCCGCATAAAACGGCATACGATCGAAGGGAATGGACTTGTTCTTTGCATAAAGATTGAAAAGATTGCTATTCTCCTGCGGAGCCTGCTGCTTCTTGATTACCTGGTTATTCATACGAAACAACAGATACCGCAAGAGATTGCTGCCAGGGTGTTTGTTTCTGATAATGAATCGACATTTTTCCAGATCATCAAAAAACACGGGCTTTTTTACACGCTGTGTTACCGTCCTCCTAACCTTAGTAAATTCATCTGTGCTAAATGCAATCAAATCGAGGAGATTCAACCGCTGCGCTGTGAGGACTCTGCACAGCTCCCGTTGTTCTGCGACACCGGTCTCAAGAAGCCGCCCACGCATGATATTCGTAAAGTTCTTGAATTCACAGGCACGGATAGAGACCTGCCATCCGGTAATCACCATAACGGGCATTGTTTTCTCTAAAATATGGATGCTGGTGTTCATGAACACAATCCGCACTGCATAGAAATCCGTCATCTCCAGCGCGGTGAATGCGATGATACGATTGAACTTGCTCTCATAATCCTGTGCGGGGGTCAAGGTGACCTCATAAAAGATTCGCCGCCCGGAAAAGAACGGCTTGATCTTCTGGACGTAATATCTATCTGACTTTCCTACATCCTGTTGCGGACAGAGGTCTATCTGCTCTGCGATCTTGTCATAATACTCCTGAAGCTGCTGATCGATATGGAGAGGGAACTGATCGATGTTCGCAAGAACACTGAACGAAAACTTTGCAGCCAACATATCTTTGATCTTCAATAGATATGCATAGTATTTGAGCATCAGCCGCTCCGAGGCACACTCATCAGGGGTATAATGCGACGTCGAAATTTGCAGGAGAGCATGGAACTGCCAAAGGGCTTTCCACTCTCCGCGCGATTTTACATAGTGGACAGCCCGCTGTATTGTCTTCCAGTCATCTTCCACGTCCTTCCCATCTGCGTAAATCTTCAGCATAATGTGTTCGACAAAATTCCTGAGATTGCTCAGAATATCCTGAGAAATCGCCCCTCTGCCTGACACATCGAATTGACTGATATGACGACATATCGCTCGATCACACACTTTTATCTGCTCGTCAATCTTCAAAACAGCCCACCTCTCTCTATCCCATATTTTAACGCTTGCACACCGATTCGACAAGTGCCACCGCCCCATTATCCCGATACACAGATTGTATCTAATTCGAAACGCAAAAGAAATGGCAATCTTGCAAAAAAATCTCTATAAAAAATATATAGATCGTTTGAACAACTATTTTGCTTACTGGGCAGAAAATCATACACCTCCTGTAAAAACTTCAAAAGCGATGCACAAATGAACGTGAGGATGCTGTACGGCATCCTCGTTTTCTATGTCATAGCCATCGTTTCACACCAAAATCCACGTTCAAAACCTCGTGTGCCCAAAATCCTATTTTTCAGCCAAAAGCGAGCACATAAAAGGCGTCCCGCATGTCCGAACGAGGAATCCGTGTCACAAAGACAAGCTATTTATTTCGATCGCTCAGGGACGAATCACAACCAATGTCAATCACTGCACTGACACATATCTCCGTCGATCTAAAAACATCTGCACCTTCCAAAGGACCTCCGTTTTCATTCGTTCCGACACACGCACGCGACGCTCCTCACCGAGCAGGAAATCAGTACAAAAAAGATTCAGGTGCGCCTCGGCCACACATCCGCAGCATTCACGATGGACCGATATGTACACAACACGGAGCAGATGCAGGAAGGTGTGACAGAGCGAATCGTGCAGGTTGAGAAAACATATGAGCGTTGATCTCGAGACGGCAAAATCTGCATACAAGAAAAGCACTCTGCTCTATCTGCAAAGTGCTTTTTCATTGTTTTTTCTTCAAAAATCCGACAAGCAACAGGACGATAAAAGTTCCTCCCGAAAGCCCCGCAAAGGTGATATTTCCTAGCCAAACAGACAGCGCCACAATTCCAAGCAACGCGAGGCTGAGCAAGAACGCCATCCGTTGTCCCATCCTGCTCTCTTTGATCTGCGCCTCCAAATCCGCCATCTCTGCGTTTCTATAATGCTCGGAGTTCTTTACAAAATCCTGCATTATCATGTCCGCATAAGCGGGATTGATTTCTTTGTATCCCTGCAAAATAGCAGGTGGGGGTAATGGACCTTTATAGGTTACGGCAGCTACGGAAACAGCTGCAATTTCACCATTATCAGGAGTTTCTACCGATGTATCGTCGCTCTGCTGTCGTAGATCAACATCGCTCCTATCGAGGATCTCTTGCGACACATTCCCCTCCTACGCGCTCCATTGACGCCCTAAGCATGTCGCCCGTACGCTGCCAGCTCTTCCGTGAGATTTCCATAGGTGTAGAGACGTGCTGCATATAGTTCCGTTTCTGTCTGAGAGATATGCTGTTGACGCCATGTGCAAGCATGCGAGAAAACCTTCTAATTACTGCTGCCACAATAGCCACCTCCCTGAAAAAGGGTACACGAATAAAACCACCGAACCCACCTGACAAGTTATCGGGTTCTCTCATTCATCATGCGGTGTGATCGTTTACACGATAGCACCTTCTCCACGATTATTATACATCTCATGGTTCAAGCGGTCAAGTGTGAAGAACAGTACGGACGATAAAGGCTATGATGTCAGAAACAAAAATAGAACAGAAAAGGCCTCCAAGGCAAAAACCTTGGAGGCCTTGATTTTACTGGCAGAGAGGGTGGGATTCGAACCCACGGTGGCTCATCACCACACTTGATTTCGAGTCAAGCACCTTCGACCACTCGGACACCTCTCCATGCGCTTGCGCGACATGACGCATTATAGCACAGGCGGGGCGGCGTTGGCAAGGACTTTTTCAGACGGCGGCAAGGGCCTCCGCGATGTCTTCGAGCAGATCATCAGCGTGCTCGATGCCGACGGAGAGGCGGACGGTGCCCTGACCGATGCCTGACGCTTCGAGTTCGGCATCACTCATCTGCGAATGCGTGGTCGTCGCAGGGTGAATGACGAGCGACTTCACATCTGCGACGTTCGCAAGGAGGGAAAAGAGCTTCAGATGGTCGATGAAGCGAAACGCCTCTGCACGCCCGCCCTTGATGTCAAAGGTAAAGATGGAGATGCCGCCGTGCGGGAAGTAACGCTTGTAGATCGCATGGTCGGGGTGGTGCGGGAGGGCGGGATGGTTGACCTTTGCGACCTTCGGATGCTTGCTGAGAAAGTCCACAATCTTCAGGGCGTTCTCCACGTGGCGCTCGACGCGCAGCGAGAGTGTCTCGATCCCCTGAAGGAAGAGGAACGCGTTGAACGGCGAGATCGCCGCGCCCGTATCGCGCAGAATGAGCGCGCGGATGTAGACGATGAATGCGACGGGACCAAGCGCATCGACAAAGCTCACACCATGGTAGCTTACATTCGGTTCGGTGAGGTGCGGGAAACGCCCCGATGCCTTCCAGTCAAACGTGCCGCCGTCGACAATGACGCCGCCGAGACTGGACCCGTGCCCGCCGATGAACTTCGTCGCCGAGTGCACGACGATGTCGGCGCCGTGCTCGATCGGCCGCAGAAGATACGGCGTTGCGAAGGTATTGTCGATGACGACGGGCACGCCCTGCGCATGCGCCGCCGCCGCGACCGCCTCGATGTCGATGAGATCGGCATTCGGGTTGCCGACGGTCTCGATGAAAACGCACTTGGTATTCGGCCGAATCGCATCCGCAAAGCCCTGGGCACCCGCTTTCGGATCGACAAAGGTCACGTCGATGCCCCAGTCCTTTGCCGTATGTGCAAGGAGATTGTAGGTGCCGCCATAGATGGTCTGCTGCGCGACAACATGATCGCCCATATGGGCGAGTGCCTGGATCGTCGCTGTGACCGCCGCCGCTCCCGAGGCAAAGGCAAGCGCCGCCGCACCGCCCTCGAGTGCTGCGATGCGCTGCTCGAACACATCCTGCGTCGGATTCATGAGACGACCGTAGATGTTGCCCGGGTCCTTGAGCGCAAAACGGTCGGCGGCGTGCTGCGCGTTATGAAACACGTAGGACGTTGTCTGATAGATCGGCACGGCCCGCGCGTCCGTCACCGGATCGGGCTGCTCCTGCCCGACGCGCACCTGCAGCGTTTCAAAACGATACTTCTTGTCGCTCATAACGATTCCTCTCTTCAGCAAGCTTCCATATCATATTTTATGGCTGTGTATTATATCGAAAACAAGAATTTTGTCAAGCAAAATGCAGATATGCAGAAATTTTATCTCTGTATTTAATAATTACTATTGACAAATAAAAACACAAGGACTATAATGGCATCATAAACAGATACCAACCGAATAGATATCTGCAGTGGGAATAACGAAAGGGGTAATAAATTATGAGTCAGAAGGATCTTACGAAGGCGCTTAACGCCTATATCGCCAACATCGGTGTCGGCTACATCAAGCTGCACAACCTCCATTGGAACGTTGTCGGCTCGCAGTTCAAGGCCGTTCACGAGTATCTCGAGTCGCTTTACGACTCCTTCGCGGACGTGCTTGACGAGAGCGCCGAAATTCTCAAGATGTGCGGCGAGCAGCCGGTTGCCAGCCTCAAGGGCTATCTCTCGCTCGCAACCATCAAGGAGCTCCCGGACAAGAAGATTGATCAGAAGAAGGCGCTTCAGCTTACGCTGGCTGACCTCGAGCTTCTCCGCGACCAGGCGGCCTCTGTCCGCGCCATCGCAGACAAGGGCGACGTCTTCGGCATCGCGAATCTCATGGAGGATCACATTGCGAACTACGCAAAGCAGATCTGGTTCCTCCGTTCGATGCTCGCCTAATCGTCTCTCCCCGGATAATACGAAACCGCCGCGCAGTGCACGGCGGTTTTTTGTATGCGCTCCCTTTCCCGGCGGAGATTACGGCTCTCTGTCCCCGTGCTGTTCTTTGCGGTCCCGGTAAATATCGGAAATAACGATCTTGAGGATGACGATGAAGGGCACTGCGAGGAACATGCCGGCAGGACCGAGAATCTCGCCGCCGAAGACGACGCCGAGGATGACGGCGACAGGGTGCAGGTGAAGCGATTTGCCGATGAGCGCCGGGTAGATGATATTGTGGTTGGCCTGGGTAAGGATAACGTAGAAGATGAAGGTCTGGATCGCGAGCTCCGGTACCGTCGAGGCGGTCATAATGATGCCGAGCGCGGAGGCGATGGTCGGCCCGAGCACAGGGATGAACTCGCTGATGGCCGAGAGCAGGGCAAAAACGGAGGCGTAGGGCAGCCCCATAAGCTGAAAGAAGGCGAAGACGAGGACTCCCGTCGTGGCGCACATAACCAGCTGACTGCAGATGTAGGTGCGCAGGGCGCTCAGCAAATTGTCAAAGAGACGGATGATGCGCGCACGCGCGCTGTCGGGGAAGAGATCGGTCAGCCATACTTTGATCTCCTCGCCGTCCTTGAGAAGATAAAAGGAGACAAAGATGATGATGACGAAGTCGATGACCTTGCCGAATGCACCGAACAGGAAGGAGAGCGAGGCGCGCAGAGCCTCGCTGCCGAGGCTGCGCAGGCGATCGAGCAGGTTCAAGAGTTCGTTCTGAACGAAGACGGAGTCCGAGAGCAGCGGCAGCTGCTGGATGCTCGCGCTGATGTTCGGGAGTTCTGTGACAAAGCGCTGCAGCGACGGAACGACGGAGCGCGAGAGGAGCGTGATGATGCCGACGACCACGAGGACAAAGAGGAAAATAGCAAGCACAGCTGCGATGGAGCGAGGCTTATTCCTGCGCTCCATAAAGTCAACGGCAGGCTTTAACAAAAGGTGCAGGAGGAGCGAGAGGAAGATGATGAAGGCGAGATCCTGAAAGAGCCAAAAGGACGAAAGGAGGATAGCGCAGGCGATTGCGAGGATGATCGATGTGCGGTAGTTCCAGAGATTCACAGCAGCCTCCTTTCTTTCGTTCGTTCCGTATGGAGCACATGATAGCACATTCGGTGCGCGGCGTCTATATGGGGCATTGCACAAAAAAAGATTGGCGTACGAAAATGCATGTGCTTTCGTACGCCAATCTCACAAAACTTTATTTTTTACGCTCCGGGCATCGCTGCCTTCGCCGTCTGCAGGCGCGCAATGGCGCGCTTGAGGGCGAGTGTGGCGCGTGCCTCATCAATATCAGCACGCTCCTGCTCGGGCAGCTCACGCAGGCGCTTCAGCCGCTCCTGCGCACGCTCATAGGCGCGCTGCGCGCGGTTGATGTCGATGTCGATCGGCTCCTCTGCAGCCGTCGCGAGGACCGTGATCTTCTCGGGTTCGACCTCCATAAAGCCGCCGGCCACAGCAAAGAGCTTCTCCCCGCCGTCGACATGAATCTTCATGGCATGCGGCTGAAGTCCCGTGACGAGGGGAATGTGCTTCGGCAGGATGCCGATCTCGCCGCCCGTGGAGCGGGCGATGAGCATGT
>ERZ773043.147-NODE-147-length-37145-cov-53.337072_pt1 | contig 37145 bp, 33 predicted proteins | sample MGYA00580636_ERZ773043 | MGnify/ENA primary metagenome ERZ773043 (study PRJEB29015, sample SAMEA2737992) | human oral metagenome | biome: human oral; feature: human-associated habitat; material: dental | place: China | collected 2065 ...
AAGGGATATGCGGAGCTGATTGCAGAGCTGCGTGCGAAGTTCACTGTTGGAGAGCCGATCATGGGCGAGGCGGCGCAGAAGGATTTTGTGCGCGTTTTTGGCAGTATCCTGCGCCTGCGGAATATCCTCATGGCGTTTGATGACTTTGCGGAGGATGATCCGCTCCTGCCGCCGCGTGATCTGCAGGACTACCAGAGTGTCTACCTCGATATACACCATATATTGACGGGGCAGGGGAATGCGGAGAAGGAGAATATCAACGACGATGTAGTCTTTGAGCTGGAACTGATCCGGCAGGTAGACATCAACATCGACTACATTCTTATGCTCGTGGAGAAGTATCATGCTGCGAACGGCGCGGACAAGAGCATCATCGGCGTGATCGACCGTGCCGTTGGGTCGAGTCCCGAGCTGCGCAGTAAGAAAGAGCTGATCGACGGGTTCATTGCGACCGTCAATACGGATACCAGGGTGATGGAGGACTGGCGCACCTACGTCACGGAGGAGAAGGAGAAGGCACTCGCCTCCATAGTCGCGGAGGAGAATCTGAAACCCGACGAGACGGAAAGGTTCGTTGCGAGCACGTTCCGCGACGGACGGCTGAAGACAACAGGCACAGCCATCGATGCGATCCTCCCGCCCGTGCGCCGCTTCGGCGGTGGACGCGCAGAGAAGAAACGCTCTGTAATAGAGAAACTGAAGGCGTTTTTTGAGAAATTTATGGGGATTGTGGGGGAGTCGTAGCAGATGCAGCTGACAAAGACGTCTCCGACGGGGCTGGTCGGTGTATCAAATTGCCGCAGACATGGGTTATAATAGCGTTTCTTTGTACAGGGGGGTGTTCAGGCAAGAGAAAAGATAAATTGCCAAATATTTTTGAGTAACAGGTATTGTTCTTTGAATTGACAATATAGGGGAAGTGTGTGTATGGAAAATATTAAATTGAAGGTATTAACCAGTTTGGCTCTTATGGAGACAGATCTTTTGTCTAGAGATTATTTGTCGAATTTCTTGCCATATATTGCAAATCTGCTCGAAAAGAAAAAATACGCATCGATAGAAATTAGGGAAGTCATAAAAGATTTTAAAGAAGAATATGGAATTGATTTGCCTCATGCACCTATGAAAGATGTTCTATCTCGTGCAGTAGAGGAAGGTATTATTGCGCTTGAACATAATGGCAAATATGTAGTTCAAAAGAGCAAAATATTACAATATTCTTTTCTTTCTGCCCAGAAAACACGAGAACAAGAAATAAATATTTTGTTGAATAATTTTATTTCTTATGTAAAAAAGGAATATGATTTAGATATAGATAGAACAATGGCAGGAGAAAGTTTCATAGATTTTTTAGATGAATATTCTCCAAGGGAAATTGCACAAGAAAATAACTTAACAGACGATGAAATTAATCGATCAAATAAAAGCGTGTTTTTGATGGCTGAATTTATTCAACAGTGCAGAGAACATGATCTTTCTTCCTTTTCTTTATTGAATAATCTCAGCGTAGCGTATTTGTTGACGGTGGCTTTGAATTTTGATGCACCTGTGGAAGGTAGACTTGAACGGTTTAAGGGGATGACAATATATCTTGATACTCCTATTATCTTAAGACTGCTCGGGTTACAAACAGAAGAACTTGCGATATCTTACAAAGAGATGTTTGAAAATTTTACAGAAACACTAGCTCCTGAATTTAGGATATTTGAACATACGTATAATGAATTAGAAGATATAATTGCTGATTGTGCCAAATGGATTGATAATCCTTTATATGATCCTCGATATGCCAATCCTGCCTTGTTGCAATTTATAAAGAAAAACTTTACGAGGACAGAAATAGAGCTTTATGCTGCTAATTTATTAGACAAGTTGAGTGTATTCAATATTGAAATAGACACACGAGAGTACTATCTCGTTCAAGAGAATAAATATGAGATCGATGTGGTGAAACTAAAAGAAAGACTTGTATCAATATATAAGAAAAATAATCCGGACTATGATGATGTAAGGGGGGATAGGGCTCTAACATATGACATAAACTCTATTGAAAAAATTGCAAAACTGTGGGGGAACAAATCATCACGCTCTTATCATAATTTAGGATATGTGTTCCTGACAACGAATGGGACGTTGTCTTATGTTAGTCGTCGCTATATCAAAGAGTATTGGTGGAATAGACAACAAGAAAAGTCTCCTTGCATTACAGATTCATATCTTGGCACTATGGTTTGGTTGAGTACGCCCGCCGAGAAGATGAAAAAATTATCCAGACTAAAGTTGTTGGCGGATTGTAGCGCGGCAACGTCATTGTCGAAGGAGGTTTTGGATAAATTATATAGAACTGTTGAGGAAATGAAGAAGTCCAATGAGATAAATAATGATGATTATCTAATTCTCAGAGCACAGTCCTACGACTCGAATTATCTGAAAAGAATTACTTATAATGATGAAAATGAGTTTTCAGATGGGACGGTAGAACAGTTATTGGAACATATCAAACAAAAAAATGCTCTTCCATATAAGAAGGAGATAGAAGAAAAGAACAATGAGAATATCAGATTGAAGGAGGAACTTGAAGAAAAGAATAGAAAGAATCAGCAGCTTATGGATGACAAAAGAAAAGAGGAGAAGATTAAAGATAAAAATGAAGATGTGATCAACGCCTATGCGGAAAAAATTTGTGTTCAAATAACAGATGTATATCTTCCTGTATTGGTCGGATTATTTGTAGTGATCACAGCAGCCATCGTTTGTATGTCAGATATGCAATTTTTAGATAAACCAATAAATCTTTTGAGCTCCATACTGACACTGGCAACTACACTAGTAAACATTTCCTTGAAACAAAATTTATTTTCCTCAAAAAATAAATTAAAGCATGTTGTCAAAAAGATTTGTAGGATCAAGATTTTATGGAACGAATCAATATAAAATGCATAAAGGACAAGTTGGCAATATCAATCCCATAGAAAAATGACGAAGAGAATACAATGTATTGATGCAAGTGAGGATTGTATGTAAAAACAACGTGGAGTAAAAATTACACACAAACAAATCCCCCGCCATACTGGCGGGGGATTTGTTCGTAAGGATATAGGAGAAATATCGGTGTCCTCAGGTAATGGATGCCCGATAGATGCTGTCGACGGCCTTTTTGAGGACGGCGTCGAATTCGGCGTCGCTCTGGCTGACGCGCAGCTCCTGTGCGAGGGCGCGGGAGAAGCTGGCGATGAGGCCGTGGTTGCGCGCGAGTTTTTCGTTCGCATCGTCCTGCGTGTAGCCGCCGCTGAGGGCGACGACACGTACGACGTGCGGGTCTTTCATGATCCCTTCGTAGAGGTTGTCGACGGTCGGGATGGTGACCTTGAACATGATCTTGGCATCGGCGGGCAGCTTTGCGAGATGCTCTTTGATGGCGCCGAGCATGATCTCCTCTGCTTTTTCTTTATCGGGGCAGTGGATGTCGACCTCCGGCTCGAGGATGGGGACAAAACCCTTGCGGACGATCTGCATGCCGACCTCGAACTGCTGGTCAATGATGGCGCGGATGCCGGCCGGATTTGCCTGCTTGATGACGGAGCGCATTTTCGTTCCGAAGATGTGGCGTTCCTTTGCGCGGTCCAGCAGGGCGTCGAGACCCGGGATGGGCTTCATGAGCTGGACGCCGTCCTTCTCCTCGGCGAGGCCTTTGTCGACCTTCAGGATGGGGATGATGCCCTTCTTGGTCCAAAGGAAGTCCGCAGTGAAGAGACCGTCGATCTGGCGGTCCATGGTGTTCTCAAAGAGGATGGCCGCGAGGATCTGGTTCTTGTCGAATGACGGGCTCTTGATGATGCGTGTGCGCATTTCGTGAACGCGTGTAAACATCTCGTCATCGCCGTGGTACGCGCTCTCGTCGATGCCGTACGCTTTCAGCGCCTTGGGCGTGGAGCCGCCGCTCTGGTCGAGCGCTGCGATGAAGCCCTTGTCATGCTGCATGCGGTTCAGCTGTTCCTGATTCATTGGACATACCTCCTGTTGTGAGAAATATGAGGGAGAGGGCACCCCTTTCGCCGCTCTGCGTCTGATCCTCCGCGCAGGCGGGGAAACCGAGCGTGCGGATCAGGGACATGGCCCCGTTTGCTTCTATATTTTATTATAGCGCGATTTTCAGAAGAATACAACGACATTGAAAGTGCTTATCATAAATTTTATCTGCCGCTGCTGATCTGCGCGGACTCTTGCGCTGGAGGAGCGTCCGCAGGGAGGCGGCTGCTGCCACCCTGCGGCGTCATCATGCCCCCCCTGCTTTCAGTCGATGCAGCCGAATTTCCCGCAGCCCCCGGGCACAGCCGCGGGATCATCTCTGGTTCCACAACTCCCGTTGACCTCCTTGGAAGGAGCTCCTGCTTGACCCGCGGCGAAAAGTATCGTATGGTAATCCTATGGAAAAGATGGGGCTTGTAAAGAAAAAGGGGAAGGGGAGCTTTCTGGCCGCGGCATATTGCAGGAGATTCACATGAGCCTATACAATCTGATTCAGGCGAAGATATTCAGTACATATGAGGACTGGTGCTTGAAGAGCAGCTCGATGAACCGGCACGGCTTTCACATCGTGGGCATCGAGAACGAGCTGAAGTCAATGCAGGACGGACGCAATATGTTCGTGGAACTCTGCCCGCCGCACGCAGTCGAGGGCTGCACGTCCATGAAGGCGGTGGGCGGGAAGGCTGCCGATCAGGCAGACCTGCTGCTGGAAATCGACGGAAAGAAGTATCGCCGTGCGGGGATCTCCTATGACGATGCCGCGCGGATCATGAAAGACTTCGTGCAAAAAAGAGTGCGCCCCGCTGCAAGGGAGTATGAGCCGATGGAAGACGACTCGAAAGCGATCGCAGATGCATTCGCTGCGCTGGCGGACATCCTGCTCGGAGACGCCGCGTATACGAAGAGCCTCCGGAAGAAGATGCAGGCGAAAGGCGCGGCGGGCGTTGATGTCGGGTGGGAAAGACTCTGCAAAAAACTCGTGCGCAGCGGCAGGGCAATCGCGCTCGATTGGAAGAGCTGGAAGGAGGATTTTGTGGCTGCTGTAGACACGCTGTCAGCGGGTACGGGGCTCGCCGTCCATGCGGATATGCTCGGTGAAACGGACGGGATTCCTCTTTGGAGCAAGGCGGTGAACGCATCGTGGCACAATTATGTCCTCGCTGCGATGGACATGAACAACGAGGACTACGTCCTGCTCGTTCTGCCGCGGGAGGATTTTATGCGTGCAGCAGAGTGTGCGCGTGCGCTTTTGCATCGGATCGCTCCTGCAGAGGAGATGTAAGGCTATATACGAAAACAGCGATTTGCACACCATGCAAATCACTGTTTTTGATTGCCTTTCCTTCCTCATGCGACAGGCGCATCATGAGGAAGCGAGCATAGATTTCTTTCTATCGGTACGGCGCATTGTGTTCGCCCTTTCGCCTCTTGGAACTTCATTTCGGGGAGATGTTCGCACACTCCTGCATTTGCAAACGGGCCTTGGCGTTGATGCTCGTCAGCGGTCACCATAGGAAAATCCCTGCCAGGAATCGGTAAGCGCTTGGCGGGGATTCCTGTCGAGCTCAGCGTAGGGCTTCCATTGGATCGCTGCTTTCGTAGGATTGCCGCGGGAGGGGAGAAAATCGGCGAGAAACGTCTGAAACTCAGAGCCATACGGATCGGCATGCATTATATACGGCACGTAGAATACAGCAGAGGCATCAACGAAGCCGGGCTGATTGGCGGACGAAGAATCTGCGTAGGAATATTTCGCCGCAACAGCGCTTACGTGGAGAATGCCGTCCTTTAGGAAAACCTGCTGATATTGGTGCATTGATTCCTCGCGACCGTCTCTTCGCCCCGTGCGTATCCACGTATCAATATGATAGACGCGATTTCCGCCGATCATGACCATGGGGACATTATGCCCCCACAGGTAGGAAAGGTCGGGCGTGATGGTGTAGTCTGCCGGCGGAATATCCGTTCGTACAGGCTCGAGCCGCGTGCCGTCTGCGCTGATCTCGTAGACGTAGCTGTCGATGCTGCGGGGGATGCTTGTCATTGCTGTCATCGCTTGGAGAGCAGGCTCTCCAAGGCCTGCAGCCTTTGCCTCCAAAAAGGCGGAAACATCAAAGTACAGGCCTCGAATGAGCAACTCGAGTCGTCCGTTTGCGTCCAGATCGGTAACGGCATAGGAGATGCCTGACATATCATCAGACCAATCCGTTTTTTCTTTGCCGAGGTGCCACGTCTGTTCCGTCAAGGAGATATCCCTGCTCCACACGTCTTTGCTGTGTGCGATGATGTCGAGCTGGGTATCGACTGCGGGCGGAGCCGCGCAGGCAGGCAATGAAAGGCTGAGGGTAAGGAAGGTGAGGACTGCGGGAATGATTTTGTGTGAAAAATTCACAATGCGTTCTCTTTGCATGGAAGGAGCGGCCTCAGCAGGTGCGGCACTTGTCATAGATGCCTTTATCCTTGAGCAGCTTGACCATGGTCTCGCCGATGTGCGCGACGGTCTCTGCGACGGGAATGCCTGCCGCGTTGAGCGCTGCGACCTTGTCCGCTGCTGTGCCCTTGCCGCCGGAGATGATCGCGCCGGCATGTCCCATGCGTTTGCCCGGAGGTGCCTGACGACCGGCGATGAATGCTCCGACGGGCTTGTCGGGCATGTTCTCCTTGATCCAGGCGGCGGCCTCCTCCTCTGCTGTGCCGCCGATCTCGCCGATCATGAGCACGGCGTAGGTGTCGGGATCGTCGCGGAAGAGCTGCAATACGTCGATGAAATCAAGTCCCTTGACCGGGTCACCGCCGATGCCGACGGTGGTGGTCTGTCCGATGCCGGCGTTCGTGAGCTGGAATGCCGCTTCGTATGTGAGGGTACCGGAGCGCGAGACGAGGCCGACGTGGCCGGGCTTGCTGACGCTGCCGGGCGTGATGCCGACCTTCGACTGCCCGGAGGTGAGGAGCCCCGGGCAGTTCGGCCCGAGGAAGCGCGTCTTTTTCCCTCGCATGTAGCGGCGTACCTTGACCATATCGAGAACGGGAATGTTCTCGGTGATGCAGACGACGAGATCGAGTTCCGCGTCGATCGCCTCGAGGATGGCGTCCGCAGCAAAGCGCGCGGGGACGTAGATGACGGAGACGGTTGCGCCGGTCGCATTGATCGCATCCTTGACGGTGTTGAATACGGGGACGCCGAGCGCCGTCTGTCCCGCCTTGCCGGGGGTGACGCCGGCGACAATCTGCGTGCCGTATTTGAGCATCTGCTCCGTGTGGAACATCGCCGCTGTGCCGGTGATGCCCTGGACGATGACTTTGGTGTCCTTATCAATCAGAACTGACATGGTGCGCCCTCCCTCTTAGTTCTTAGCCGCAGCGACAAGTTTCACGATCTGCTCGGCGCCGCCCTCCATCGTGGGCGCGGCAAATACGTTGGTGATAGGGGTGTTCCGCAGGATTTCGCGCCCCTCTTCGACCATCGAACCCTCGAGGCGTACGACGACGGGAACGGGGAGGGAACTGCCGTCCTTGGAGATGATATGTGCGGCCTCGATAATGCCCTTTGCGATGTTGTCGCAGCGGTTGATGCCGCCCATGATATTGACGAAGATGCCCTTTGCCTGACCGCCTTCGAGCATGATGCTGAATGCCTTGGCAATCTTCTCGGGCGCGGAGTCGCCGCCGACGTCGAGGAAGTTCGCCGGCTCGCCGCCGTAGAACTTGAGCATGTCAACGGTCGCCATCGCAAGCCCTGCGCCGTTGACCATACATGCCACGTCACCGCCGAGGTTGACGTAGTTGAGCCCCGCTGCCGCCGCTATGCGCTCCTTCGGATCCTCCTCGCTCTCGTCGCGCAGCATCGCGATGTCAGAGTGGCGGAAGAGCGCACTGTCGTCGAAGTTGAGCTTTGCGTCGAGCACGACGATTTTGTCGTCCTCGGTGAGGACGAGCGGATTGATCTCGAGCTGAGAGCAGTCTTTGTCAACGAATGCGGTGTAGAGCTTCTGCATGGTTGAAACGGCTCTGCGGATGGCGGCCTCCGGAATGTTGATGGCATATGCCATGCGCATCGCTTGGAATCCTGCCAGACCGATGACGGGATCGATGTACTCCTTGATGATCTTCTCGGGTGTTTCGGCAGCGACTTTTTCGATCTCGACGCCGCCCTCCTCCGAGCCCATCATGACGACGCTTGCCGTATGGCGGTCGATGATAAAGGAGAGATAGTATTCCTTCTTGATCTTTGACGCCTCTTCGATGAGGAGGCGTTCGACGACTTTGCCCTCGGGACCGGTCTGATGTGTGACGAGAACCTTGCCGAGAAGTTCCTGTGCGACGGCGCGGACTTCTTCGGCGCTCTTTGCGAGCTTCACGCCGCCGGCTTTGCCGCGTCCGCCCGCATGGATCTGCGCCTTGACGACAACGACAGGAGTATCGAGTTTTTCGGCATTGGTGACGGCCTCATGGACGCTGAACGCGGGCAGTCCGTTCGGTACGTTGATGCCGAACTCACGCAGTATCTGCTTGGACTGGTACTCATGAATGTTCATCTGGTCAAGCCTCCTTTAATTATTATGAGCAGAACTCCAGTATAGCTGCTATATTACGCTTCTTTCTGCGGAATGTCTAGCAATTTCGGTGCGGCGCATGATTGAAAAACTTGGTGCTGCATAAATATTTTCTATAAATGTGATGAAGCTCTATAAATATTGAAACGCAGAGGCCATCGGCTGCCGTACCGACATCACGTCTTCTCGGAGGCGGAGGCAGCAATCGCACCGACGGGACAGTCCTCGGCCGCCTCCAGTGCATCGTCCTGCTCGAGACAGGTCGGCTGCCGCAGGATGACGGCGGAGCGCTGCGTGCGGTCGATATGAAAGACAGCGGGCAGCCGCTCCTCACACATGCCGCAGGAGATGCATGCTGTCGAATCAATGGAAAGATTCATGAAAGTCACCAAAATGAAAATTTCCTGCTGCGCCGAAGCACAGCAGGAGTTTTTTCAAAAATAAATATAACACACGCTTATAGTATGCCGCAGTCGGATGGATCTGTCTGTGACTCGGGCAACAGTTTGCCTCTCTCAGATTTCCGCGCTGGCATCGGATGCCTTGAGCACTTTGTGCAGGTAGGTGCGGATCTCGACGCCGTGTTCCATCTTCATGATGTCGTCAAGGAGCTCCTTCGCCTGCGCCGAGGTGACGGAGCGGATCATCTCCTTGACGCGCGGAATGGACGGTGCACTCATGGAGAGCTCTGTGATGCCCATGCCGAGCAGGATGACGGCGGCATAGGGGTCGCTCGCCATCTCGCCGCACATGCCGGCCCAGATGCCGTGTTCGCGCGCACTCTGGATCGTGCGTTGGATGAGGCGCAGGACGGCGGGGTTGAACGGGTTGTAGAGGTGCGCGATCTGGGCGTTTCCGCGGTCGACCGCGAGGGTGTACTGGATGAGATCGTTCGTGCCGATGCTGAAAAAGTCGACGTACTGTGCGAGCAGCGGGGAGATGACAGCGGCGGCCGGCGTCTCGACCATGATGCCGATCTGCACGTCGTCGGAGTACTCCTTGCCCTCGTGGGCGAGCTCGAGCTTCGCCTGCTCGACGAGTTTCAGCACGCGCTGGATCTCGCTGACGCTGATGACCATCGGGACCATCATGGCTGCTTTGCCGTAGAGACCGGCGCGCAGGATCGCCTTGATCTGCGGGAGGAAGAGGTCGTGCCGATCGAGGCTGATGCGCAGCGCCCGGTAGCCGAGGAACGGGTTCTCCTCGGGGTCGATGTTGAGATAGGGCAGAGGCTTGTCACCGCCGATGTCCATGGTGCGGATGATGCAGATATTCCCGTCGCATTTCTCGACCGCGGCGCTGTACGCCTTGAACTGATCCTCCTCCGTCGGAATCGTCGTCGAGCCCATGAAGACGAACTCGGAGCGGAAGAGACCGACACCCTCCGCGCCGTAGGTGAGCGCGTTGTCCACATCCATATGCGTGCCGATGTTTGCTGTGAGCTCGATGCGCACGCCGTCCTTTGTTACGGCCGGCAGATCCTTGAGTGCGGCATAGTGCGCCGCGAGCTTCTTCTGTTCCTCGAGTTTGCCCTCATAGAGGGTGCGCTCCTCCTCGGTCGGGCGGATGATGATGTCACCGCGGCTGCCGTCGAGGATGACCTCGTCGCCGTCGCTGATGCGGCTGATCTTGTCGCCGATGCCGAGAACCGTCGGGATGGCGCGCGCCTTTGCGATGATGACGACGTGGCTGGTTGCGCTGCCGGAGCCGAGGATGACGCCCGCGATCTGCTCGGTCGGCATGCCGGCGACGACGGACGGCTCGATCTCCTCTCCGCAGAGGATGACCTGGCCTGCACCGATCTCTGGCTCCTTGACGCCGAGGACGTATTTCGCGATGCGCTTGCCGACATCGCGCAGGTCGACGGCGCGTGCGGCGAAGTACTCGTCCTCCATCTGCTCAAAGAGCTGCGCCTGTTCGTTTGCAGCGTCGAGGATGCCCTGCGGAGCGCTGCCTGTTGCCTCGATTTTCGCTTTGATGTTTTCCGCCATCATGGGATCCTGCACCATCATGCGGTGTGCTTCGAGGATCGCCGCCTGCTCCGTCTGCTCCTCTTTGCGCAGACGTTCGATGGTCGTGAGGAGAATTTCGGTGACGGCAACGATCGCCGCCTCCGCCTTGCCCTGCTCCTCGGCAATGCTGCCGGGATGATAGGCTGCGAGATAGCCGTCAAGATTCTGGCCCGCGAGCATGACCTGACCGACGGCAATGCCTGAGATGACCCCTTTTCCACGGATCGTTTCCGCCATATGTGACACCCCTCCTGATATTTAGTCTATGAATGCTTACGAAAAAACGCCGCGAGGCGAAACGATGCACTGCCTCGGGCGTTTTCAAACAGGCTTACTCTTCGCCGAACTTCGAGTTGACGAGATCGGCGAGCTCCTTCACGGCAGCTGCCTCGTCCTCCCCCTCGGCAATGATGGTGAGCTCCGTGCCCTTGACGAGGCCCATGCTCATCAGCATGAGGATGCTCTTGGCGTCAACCTTCTTGCCCTTCGCCTCGATTTGGATCTTGGACTTGAACTTCGTTGCCGTCTGAACGAATACCGATGCGGGACGCGCATGAATGCCCGTCTTGTTCTCGATCATAACTGTTTCCTGCGTCATGTGAACATCTCCCATCCGTTAGTTAGTCTGTCTGTATTCCCCTGCACACGTCCGCTGCATACCGTGGATACGCTCGTCATGCGCGAATGAATGTCACGGTCATTATACTATAAAAAGCGAAATGAAAAAAGAGTAGAAGGAAAAAAGTTTTTTGGGAAAAAGATTAGTTTTTCCCACAATATTTCTCCTGCGAAGAAGGATTTTGTCTCTCCGTGTCGAAACCAACTTAGAATACCTGTATGCGGCGGTGCATTTGCCGCATCGGGAGACGGCTGCACGAAGGGAAGTGACGGCGATGCAGACGCAGATTCGGCTCTCTTCGCTTGCCTTTGCCGCGCTCATCAGCGCTGCGCTCGTTGCGGGAGCGATCGCCCTGCATCCGCCGCTCACGCGGGCCTACTGCATACGGTTCGCGGGGCTGATCGCAGGAGCGGGGCTCGTCGTGACGCTCTACGACCGTGCGATGACGGCACACGCGCGTCGGCGTGCGGAGGAGGAGCTGCGTACCTTTACGGAGGAGCACGCTGAGGAATCTGCGCGCGCCGCCGCGGAGGACGGGACAGCGCCCGATTCGCCGGGGCAGGAGCCTGCCGCGCTGCCGAGCGATGCTGCAGCGGCTGCGGATGACGATCTGCCGGAGAGTCTCGATGGTCTGCTCGATGCCGCGCACGCAGCCACGGAGCATATGCCGCTGCGTGCAGTTGCAGCGTATCGCCGGGCGCTTGCGCGCTATCCGGACGACTCGTACATGCCCTATCTCATCATCGAGCTCTCCACGCTCTACAAGCGTATGGGGGACTATGATGCGGCGCTGGCGCTCTTTGACGAGATGCTCGCACTGCCCGTCGTCGCAAAGAACGCCGTCGTGGTGCAGGAGTTTCAGCGCTCCCGCAGATTTTTGGGCGCCGTTTCTGCCATGCTCGCCGCGCAGGGGACGCCCGCGCTTCCCTACGGAGAGATTCCGAAGGAACTGCTTGCGGAGGCGGACCGCCGCGCAGAGCATCCAACCATCTGACATTTTTGGTAAAATGGAGGAATACAAATGAAGAAAAGCGTTGACATCCTGGGACTTCCCGTCATCAGCATCACCGAGGGCCGCGAGCTCGGCATGAGCAAGACCCTGCTCATTGATGCGCCGAACCGCGTTGTGGCGGCGATCACGATTGAGGACGAGGACTGGTATCGCGGAGTCAAGCTCATTCCCTACGATAATGTCATTGCGGTCGGCGATGATGCGGTCACGGTCAACCACAGCGAAAACATCCTGACGCTCGATGCGGCCGGCGATTTCGAGACCCTGCTCGACGACAACATCCGCGTGATCGGCACGAAGGCAATCACGCGCACGGGCGTCATTCAGGGGACGATCACCGAGATCTTCATCGGCAAGGACGGCAGCATCGAAAAGTGCGAGATCACGGCGCCCGAGGGCTCTACGTCCGAGGTGACGGCGGATCAGGTCTCGATCTTCGGCAAGGAAGTTACGGTCATCTCTCCGGAGGGGGACGCCGGAAAAAAATCTGACGCAGCGGATGCGCCGGCGGCATCCGCTGTGACAACGTCCGCAGAAGAGCCTGCGGCTGAGCCGGCAACAGAACCTGCCGCCGAGGAGTCTGCGGCCTCCGCTGAGACTCCGGCAGAGGATACGGCCGCAGCGGCGGAACCATCCGCCGAGCCCACGATTGAGGAGCTCGCGGTAGAGGATGCGCCGGCAGAGACTCCTGCGGCAGAAGCGGCCGCTGAGGAGCCGGCTGAGGATAAGAACGCGGACCGCGTGAATGAGGATCGCCACCGCCGCTTCCTGCTCGGCAAGAAGGCGACGCGCACGATCAAGATGGACAACGGCGTCGTCATCGTCGAGGCGGGCGCGGACATCACCGAGGAAGTCCTGCAGAAGGCGAAGCTCGGCAACAAGTTCATCGAGCTCTCGATGAGCGCACAGTAAACGCCGAATAATCAAATAGGGGAGCTGGCAGCAGCCGGCTGAGAGGGGGCAATGCGCCCCGACCCAGGACCTGATTTGGGTAATGCCAACGTAGGGATAACGAAGCACGCAGCGCGGCTATGTCAGTTGGCATGGCCGCGTTTTTTCATATAATAAAGGAGTCTGTCATGGAAAAGAGGACAAGCATTCCTGCGAATGCGCTCATATGGTTCGGCGCAGGCGTGTCGCTCGCGGAGATTTTAACGGGAACATTCTTTGCGCCGCTGGGCTTTCGCGACGGCGGCATCGCCATCATCGCGGGACATGTGATCGGCTGCTTCCTGCTCTTTCTCGCGGGGCTCATCGGCGCGCGAACGCGGCGCAGCGCAATGGAGACGGTGAAGATGGCATTCGGGGCGCGCGGGGGACTGCTCTTTGCGGTGCTGAACGTCATGCAGCTCGTCGGCTGGACGTCGATCATGATCTATGACGGCGCGCTTGCGGCCAACAGCGTGATGGACGCGGGACACTGGATCTGGTGCCTCGTGATCGGCTCGCTGATCATCGTTTGGATCCGCATCGGCATTCTGCAGATTGAGCGCGTGAATGCCGTTGCGATGACGGGACTCTTCCTCCTCACGGTGCTTCTCTGCTCGGTCATTATGGGCGGGAGTGGTGCAGCAGAGGGCAGCGCCGCAGGCGAGGCGATGAGCTCTGCGATGGCGCTTGAGCTCTCGATTGCCATGCCGCTCTCGTGGCTGCCGCTCATCTCGGACTACACGCGGGAGGCGGAGAAACCCGCGGCGGCTGCGGCGGTCAGCGCACTCGTCTACGGCCTCGTCAGCTGCTGGATGTACTTCATCGGCATGGGTGCGGCGATCCTTACGGGCGAGTCGGACATCGCCCGGATCATGCTCCATGCGGGACTCGGCGCGGCCGGGCTCGGCGTCGTCGTCCTCTCAACGGTGACGACGACCTATCTCGACGCCTACTCGGCGGGCGTCTCGAGCGAGAGCATCGTCCGCGGCATATCGGGCCGGACGGTCGGCATCGGCGTGACCGTGTTCGGTGCCGCTGCTGCCTGCCTCTATCCGATGGACGACATCACGGGCTTCCTCTACATCATCGGCTCGGTCTTTGCACCGATGATTGCCGTACAGATCGCAAGCTGCTTTCTCCTGCGCGAGGATGCCTCGGGGCGCAGCGTGCATGCCGTCAACCTCGGCGTCTGGTTCATCGGATTTCTTTGCTACCGTTGCCTCATGACGCTCGATACGCCCGTCGGCAGCACCCTGCCGACCATGGCCGCCACCCTCGTACTCGCACTCCTCGCACATCGCATGCTGGGAAAAGGGGGAGAGGAATAGCCTCCCTCGCCGCAGCGAACGGTCAAGACGCATCAATTGAAAGGATATCATGCATACATCTATCATCGATCAGATCCGCAGGACGACCCCGCTCGTACACTGCATCACCAACTATGTCACGGTCAACGACATCGCGAACGTCCTGCTCGCGATCGGCGCGCGCCCCATCATGGCGGACGATCCCTCCGAGGCCGAGGAGATCACGGCACTCTGCGCGGGGCTCTGCATCAACATCGGCACACTGAACGCGCGCACGATTCCGAGTATGCTGACCGCCGGAAAACACGCACGTGCGCTTGGCCATCCCGTCGTGCTCGACCCCGTCGGTGCGGGCGCGAGCAAACTGCGCACGGAGACGGCCCTGCAGATTCTCGATGAAGTTCGTCCTGCGGTCGTGCGCGGAAACATCTCCGAGATCCGCACGCTTGCCTTCGGCAGCGGCAGCACACAGGGCGTTGATGCCAGCGCGGCGGATGCCGTCACTGAGGAGAATCTTGCGGAGGCTGCCGCGTTTGTGCGCGGCTTTGCCGCGCGTACGGGCTGCATCGCCGCCGTCACGGGAGCGATTGACCTCATCTCGGACGGAACGGACTGCTATGCTGTGCGGAACGGACATCCCGAGATGGGGCAGGTCACGGGCACGGGCTGCCAGCTCTCCGCGCTCCTTGCGGCGGCGCTTGCCTCCGCGCCTGTCGCGCCTCTTTCAGCAGTTACGGAAGCTGCGGCACTCATGGGCATCGCGGGCGAACTGGCTCGGGCGCGCATGGAGGAGCACGACGGCAACGCATCCTACCGCGCGCGCATCATTGACGCCATCTGCTGCATGACGGCGCAGGAACTTGCTGACCATGCGAAGATCACGAGCGTATGAGGAGGGGACTATGATGAAAATGCATACGGCACTGACCATTGCGGGCAGCGATTCCAGCGGCGGGGCGGGGATTCAGGCAGACCTCAAGACCATGACGGCGCACGGCGTCTACGGCATGAGTGCCCTCACCGCACTCACGGCGCAGAATACGACGGGCGTTACAGATATCCTTGCCGTGCCGCCCGCCTTCCTCGCGGCGCAGCTTGACGCCGTCTTTGCCGATATTCCGCCCGATGCCGTCAAGATCGGCATGGTCGCGGACGCCGCACTCATCCATGTCATCGCGGAGAAACTTGACGAATATGACGCAAAAAATGTTGTTGTTGACCCCGTCATGGTCGCGACCAGCGGGGCGCGTCTCATCAGCGAGGATGCCGTGGAGGCGCTCGTCAGCGAGCTTTTGCCCCGCGCGGCGCTCATCACGCCGAACATCCCCGAGGCGGAGGTGCTTGCCGACATGGCGATCACAGACCGCACTGCCATGACCGCCGCAGCGGCGCGCATCCATGAGCGCACGCATGCGGCCGTTCTGATGAAGGGCGGGCACAGCGTTGATGATGCGAATGATCTTCTCGTCGATGATACGGGCGCGCGCTGGTTCGAGGGACGGCGCATCGCGACGTCGAATACCCACGGCACCGGCTGCACCCTCTCGAGCGCCATTGCGTCCAACCTCGCGCGCGGCATAGACACAGACACGGCCGTCGCGCGGGCAAAGGCATATCTCTCCGGCGCCCTCGCGGCGAGTCTCGACCTCGGACACGGGAGCGGCCCGCTCGCACATACCTTTGACCTGAAGAGCCGCTTTATCGTGTAAGCTCCGGCCTTCCCCGCTGCGGCGGAGGAGGGGGACCACTCGCCGGAGTGGCAGAAGGGCCGCTTTTATCGAAGGAGATTATCAATGCTTGACACACGAACCCGTAAACTCACCCTCGCCGGCATCTTCGTCGCTGCCGCCGTCCTCGGCGGCGTGTTCAGCTTCCCCGTACTCGGCAGCCGCTGCGCGCCCATGCAGCACCTCGTCAACATCCTCGCTGCCGTATTCCTCGGACCGCTCTGGGGCGTCGGCGCTGCGTTCGCTGCGAGCCTCCTGCGGAACATCGCGGGAGTCGGCACACTCATGGCATTTCCCGGCAGCATGATCGGTGCGTTGTTGTGCGGGCTCACTTACCACTATACGCGGCGAATCGGCCTCACCTGCATCGCCGAGGCGTTCGGTACCGGCATCCTCGGCGCCCTCGCGGCCTACCCCGTCGCGGCCTTCCTCATGGGACTGAATCCCGCGAGTTACACCGTCTACATCGTCCCCTTCCTCATCTCCACCGGCGCGGGGAGCATCTTGGCCTATCTGGCTTTGAAGTTTTTGCTGCCGAAACTGCGGCAGCAATGACCCCTTGCGGGCCTTCCTTTTTCGTTACAGCCTTGTTATGCGGTGAAAGATAGGAGATATAATTGGAACTTTTGATTGCATGGAGCTTTGTCGTGCGGTATACTGATGGAGGAATCCGCGCCGCGCGAGCAGTGGCAAGGGGCACAGAGGATTTTTGCAAAAATGAACTGCGGGAGTGCAGGGGAAAATTCGTCTGCGCCGCAAAATGCCCTTTTGCACGAGATGGCACAGTCGTCTGCGGAGCGAGGATTTAAGAACGAGCACCCCGAAAGGGGACGGAAACTGCCTCTAACATATTCCCTTATATACTTCTTCCTATATTTAAGAACGAGCACCCCGAAAGGGGACGGAAACCATGATGTAGGGATAGAGAGAATGATTCTCAAATTATTTAAGAACGAGCACCCCGAAAGGGGACGGAAACTCCTTGCACGTTTTCGCGTCGTGCACCTTGACCATGAAGATTTAAGAACGAGCACCCCGAAAGGGGACGGAAACCAATAGGGCAATGAGATGAGAGTTGAGGCACTCATTTAAGAACGAGCACCCCGAAAGGGGACGGAAACTCGACATGCTAACGCGATACGCGTCCATGTAATCATTTAAGAACGAGCACCCCGAAAGGGGACGGAAACTTTGATTATGTGGAGGAGTGATTAAATGACCAAATTTAAGAACGAGCACCCCGAAAGGGGACGGAAACTGACTTAACTTCCACGATATAGGAGTATAAAGAATATTTAAGAACGAGCACCCCGAAAGGGGACGGAAACATGTCGGCAACGTATCCTCCCAAGTCCTCAATGTTATCATTTAAGAACGAGCACCCCGAAAGGGGACGGAAACGAGAATGACTATCTCCATTGCCAATGCTGTTGCTATATTTAAGAACGAGCACCCCGAAAGGGGACGGAAACAAATTTGATAGGCAGTTTAATCATCTGATGTTCTTCATCATTTAAGAACGAGCACCCCGAAAGGGGACGGAAACGTCCACTACATCCAGGATATACAACAAAGCTATTTCTTAATTTAAGAACGAGCACCCCGAAAGGGGACGGAAACCATTTTTGAGACACGGAGAGATCGCGGCACATGAAATTTAAGAACGAGCACCCCGAAAGGGGACGGAAACATCTTCTTAATTGTGTCATACCGTCCCTTGTAATACGCGATTTAAGAACGAGCACCCCGAAAGGGGACGGAAACGCACGCCGCGTGGAAGCTGAAAGAAGTCTGCGTTATGCATTTAAGAACGAGCACCCCGAAAGGGGACGGAAACCTGTCACATTCAAATGTTCCGCCATTATCGAGTTCATTTAAGAACGAGCACCCCGAAAGGGGACGGAAACACACACTTACAAAGTCCATACAGTTGCTTCTTCCATATTTAAGAACGAGCACCCCGAAAGGGGACGGAAACAAACAAGGATCCCAATCATCTTTCTTCTCATGTTATTTAAGAACGAGCACCCCGAAAGGGGACGGAAACTCCGTCAAGCCTCACACTGTCTGCAAAAATCAACAGTGATTTAAGAACGAGCACCCCGAAAGGGGACGGAAACATGTATCAATGTGATATATTGTCCTGCTTGCTGTCCGAAATTTAAGAACGAGCACCCCGAAAGGGGACGGAAACCTTGCCCTTTGGGGCTGTCTGTGTTATCTCTATGGTATTTAAGAACGAGCACCCCGAAAGGGGACGGAAACACCATCACAAACCCATTCATCGCCGCGAATAGAGAAATTTAAGAACGAGCACCCCGAAAGGGGACGGAAACTTGCTTGCCTTGCGTCCTTCGTACTGCTTGCGGTAGTATTTAAGAACAAGTACCCCGGAAGGGGACGGAAACCCGCCAACCGTTTTTCTTTAGCGGTCGGTCAAGTTATTTAAGAACGAGCACCCCGAAAGGGGACGGAAACATTTGCTCGTACTTTTCTCTGTTGTACTCGCGCGTTCATTTAAGAACGAGCACCCCGCAAGGGGACGGAACCGTCCATTTTGTTATTGCGGAGGAGGAGATGCGATGTTTGCATACATTACGGAGGAAGGGGCATACATTCAGAAGCGCGGTGGTAATTTTGTGGTTGGACGCAACAACGAGTGTGTGATGGAGATTCCAGAGGAGGTGCTTGAGTCTCTGACGCTGATCGACAGGGTTCAGGTCTCCTCACAGGCGATGGTGGAGCTCCTGCGGCTCGGTGTTCCAGTCACATGGCTTTCGCGTACGGGATTCTTCTTTGGGCGGCTTGAGTCGACGCGTCATGTGAATGTCTTTCGACAAGAGCGGCAGATTCTAATGAAGGGCTCTGGTTTTTATCTCCGCATGGGCAAGAAGGTGATCGGAGCGAAGGTGCACAATCAGCTCACTGTTCTCCGCCGTTATCAGAGGAATGCGGATATCGAGGGGGTACGGCGGGCAATCGATGAGATCATTGCCCTGCGCAAGAGTATCCCTCGCTGTGAGACGAGTGAGCAGCTGATGGGGTATGAGGGAGCGATTGCGAAGGTGTACTTTCGCGCACTGGGGCTTCTCGTACCGGAGGAGTTTGCCTTTACGGGACGCAGCAAACGCCCGCCGCTTGATCCGTTTAATGCGATGCTGAGTTTTGGCTATACACTGCTGATGTATGATATCTATACGGCGCTCTCCAATGAGGGGCTGCATCCATATTTCGGATTTCTTCATGCGCTGAAGAACCGTCATCCTGCGCTTGCCTCGGATCTGATGGAGGAGTGGCGTGCGGTTCTGGTTGACTCAATGGTTCTCTCGCTGGTGAGCCATCATGAGATCCGCCCGGAACATTTCACGTCGATGAAGGAGGATAGTCCGGGGATTATTATGACCCGTGAGGGGCGTGCAATTTTCCTGCGTGCCTATGAGAAGAAGATGCGGACGGTTAACCGTTATCTGGAGGGGAAGCATTCCTATCGCCGCACGCTCTCCTATCAGGTGCGGCAGTATGCGCAGGCGCTGCTCGCAAAGAACGAGGAGATGTATGAGCCGATCTCTCTGCGTTGAGGTGATTGCTATGATGGAGTACGAGGAGAACGAGTTCCTGGCAGAGGATGAGCGGCGCTATATCGTCCTTGTGATCTACGATATTACGGATAACCGCCGTCGTGCACGGATGGTGAAATGTCTCGAGCGTTATGGCATCCGTGTGCAGAAGTCTGCATTCGAGGCGTTCCTGACAGAGAAGAAGTATGATCGCATGGTTGGGATGGCGAGCGGTCTGATCGATCCTGCGGCGGACTCTCTGCGCATCTATCTGCTGGCGAATCATACGTCGGTGCGCTCGTGGGGGATCGGAGACCGCCATGTCGAGGATGTTGTTATTTTTTAATATGAAAAGCCAATCCGCGTGTGTGTGAAAGTTGCTCACAGCACGATGGGGTGGCTTTTTCTTTGAAGGAGATTTTCCTCTTTGGGCGAATTATTAAACTAGTGTGATATTGATAGAGAAGGGAGATGAGGCTATGGATGATCTGTGTGAGCGGATCGAGCGGGCGGCTCTCCTGCATGATATTGGAAAACTTGTGCAGAGGGCGAACGCGGCGACGGGGACGCACGCCGAGGCAGGTGTGACGTTCCTCGAGCGGTTTGCGGAGGATGCGGATAGGGATATCCTCCGCGCAGTAGGGCATCATCACGCAGATGATCTCAAAAATCTGCGTGGAACAGCGGACGACATCAGCTACATCATCTATGAGGCAGACAATCTCGCTGCGGCAAGCGATCGGCGTGTGACGAATGAGAGCGCGGGGGGATTCTCTCCTGCAGCGAATCTGCAGTCGGTTTTTCATCTTTTTGGAGAGGGCGGAATGTCATCTGCAAAGGAGGCATTCCATCTGTGTGCACTCGATCCGGAGGGAACGGCGATACAGTTTCCGCATCCTGTGGATGAGATACGGGCAACGGAGGCAGAGTATCAGCGGCTTTATCAAACTCTGGAGACGAATTTTCGCAAAAAATCGCCGATGCAGATGCAGGTCGGCGAGCTGCTGCGTGTACTCGAGGGGGTTCTGAGCTATGTTCCGTCAAGTACGGCACGTGCGGAGGCGGCGGATATTTCACTCTACGATCATGTGCGTCTGACAGCAGCATATGCGGCAGCGATGTATCAGTATTTTGCCGCGCATGGAATCACAGACTACCGCAGCTTCGCCGCGGGGAAGGAAGGCCGTGCGCTGCGCGAGACAGAGATGTATCTCCTTGTGTCTGGGGATGTGTCTGGCATCCAACCGTTCATCTATGGGATTCCATCGGGGGGCGCGCTGAAGAGTCTGCGCGGACGTTCGTTCTATCTTGAGATTCTGCTTGAGAATGTGGTGGATGAGATCCTCGCTGCGTGCGGGATCAGCCGCAGCGGCCTGCTCTATACGGGCGGCGGACATTTCTATCTGCTGTTGCCGAATACAGACACGGTGAAGGAAATACTCTGCCGTGTACGTATGGAGATCAATGCGTGGCTTCTGCGGCATTTTGGCACATCACTCTATCTGGCATTGGCGTGGACACCGTGTGCAGCGGATGAGTTCCGTGCTGGAGATGATGATGCTGGGAATGGAACACAGGCAGCGTTTCGCCGCGTGAGTGACCTGCTTGCAGAGGAAAAGCTCTGTCGTTACTCGGCGGAGCAGTTGGATGCGCTTTTCACTCCGACGAGTGCCCTGAACCAGCTGCACGATGCAGCGCGCGAGTGTGCGATCTGCCGTACATCGACGACGGAGCTCACGCCCTACCGTGAGGCGGATGGGGTGGAAGCGTGTCCGATGTGCAATGCGCTCTATGCGTTCGGGCAGCGCATTCTCGAACAGGATGTGTTCTGCGTGGGGGTACAGGGGGGCGCGGATATGCTGCCGCTGCCGGGAATCGGACGGGAGCTCTATCTTGCAGCGGAGTCGGTAGAGAGTGTCGAGCGTCTGCCGCAGCCGCCGGAACGGATCTATATCAAGAACAAGGTCTATACGGGGGAGCGTCTCGCGACGCATCTCTGGCTGGGTGACTATACGGCGCGGGAGGATGGACGTGTTCTCGAGCTCGCGCGTCTTGCTGCGCGGAGCGGTGGGGCGGATGATGCAGCAGGAATCCGTCGGCTGGGCGTGCTCCGTGCAGATGTGGATAATCTTGGTGCGGCATTCCTCGCAGGTTTTCCTGCGAAATACGCGACGTTGACGCGGACGGCAGCGCTCTCGCGTCAGCTTTCTCTGTTCTTCAAATGTTATATCAACGCAATCTGTGCCGGGCAGCATGGGATGGAGCAGTTCTCGCTCTTTGGGCGTGAAAAGAAAGCGGCACGCGATGTGCATATTGTCTACTCGGGCGGAGATGATCTCTTTCTGCTTGGGGCGTGGGATGACATTGTGGAGCTGGCGGTTGATCTTCGGCGTGCATTCCTTCGCTTTACGAGCGGGAAGCTGCATTTCTCTGCGGGTATTGGATTTTTCAAGGAGAAATGTCCGGTTGCGGAGATGGCGCGTCAGGCGGGGGCACTCGAGTCCCTTGCGAAACATCTGCCGGGCAAGGATGCAGTGGCACTCTTCGGTGTGGAGCGGACGGGACGGACACCTGCAGCGGCCTATGAATGGGATGCGTTCATTGAGGGGGTCTGCGGGGAGAAGATGGCGTTTCTCCGCACGCATTTCGCGTTTGAGGGAAATGAAGCTGTGAACCGCGTGCCGCTTGGCAAGTCAAAGGCGTATCAGCTGCTGGATCTGCTCGAGGCGGACGGACGCTCAATCGAGATTGCACGGTTCGCCTATGTGCTGGCACGGATGGAGCGCGGTCTGCGTTCTGAGGCACGGGAGACGTATGCACGTATCCGCACGCAGCTCTATGCGTGGTATCGTGACGAAAGCGACCGGCGCCAGCTTTCGACGGCATTGCAATTTATCATTTACAGCATCAGAGAGAAGGGAGTGCAGGCAGATGGCTGAGACGAACGGCGTGCGCGATATTGCGCGGGAGGCGGAGAATGTCATTGTGCGGCTGGCAAAGGAGGGCAACGGGCGGCTCTTTTTGACGACAAGTCAGATCCGAAAGTTCCTCGCAGCGGTGAATGCGCTGACGAACAAAATCACGGTGTACCGTGTACAGAATGGTGGGGCTGCTGTACTCACACAGGAACTTGCATCTGAGGTGAAGTATCTCAAGGTGAAGCTTGCCTATCAGGTGGGACGGAATCCGCGAGCGGTACGTCCCTTTGTCGAGACGGCGCGCCTGACAGAGTGGATCGACGGGATCGGTACAGACATCCGCGCCTATGAGGATTTTGCACACTATGTGGAGGCGCTGGTCGCCTATCATAAATATCACGGCGGGAGGGACTGACGATGGAGCAGCAGAGTACACTCAAGGGAAAACTGGATATTCGGGCGCGGCTGCGTCTTGAGACGGGGCTGCACATCGGGGCATCCTCGGATTTTGCGCCGATCGGCGCGGTGGACAGTCCGTTCCTGCGCGATCCAATGACGAAGCAGCCGATCATTCCCGGCAGCTCGCTCAAGGGGAAGCTGCGGACGCTGCTGGCACGCAGCATGACGGAGGGATATATTCTGCATGCCGTGTCTGAGGACTGTGTTGAGATCCGCCGCCTGTTCGGTGCAGCGGCGAAGGGGGAGGCGGGCGGCAGACTGTCCCGTCTGCAGTTCTATGATCTTCGCATGAATGATGCATCATCTGAAAGACTCGGTGCGATGGAACTGGATACCTACATCGGCGAGGTGAAGTGGGAGAATACGATCGACCGTGTTACGGCGGCGGCGAATCCGCGTCAGATTGAACGTGTGCCGGCGGGAGCGGAGTTTGATTTCCGCCTGGTCTACAACATCGAGCATGAGGATGAGCTGATGGAGGATATGCAGATTCTCGGAGAAGGGCTGCGTCTTTTGCAGATGGACTATCTCGGCGGGCATGGCTCACGCGGCTATGGAAGGCTGTCGCTGCAGGCGTTCTCCGTGGGGGGGTTCTCTCTGTCTGCATCGGAGGCAGTCAGTGCAGAGCAGTGCAGTGAAATCGCAGAGCTGCTTGAGAAAGGCGGACGATCGTCGTGAGCTATGTGATCTATCCGCTGCAGTTCGATACAGCAGTGCATTTCGCACAGACGGGACGCGGCGGCAGACTCGATGAGGCAGGGACGGAGTATGGCGCGGACGCGCTTTTTAGTGCACTCTGTGCGGAACTCGCAACGGCAGGCGAAATGACTGCGCTCGAGCGTCTGCATGAACGTGTGGCAGCACGGGAGCTGCTGCTCTCGGATCTCCTGCCGTGGCGTACGGATGCGGATGGGGGGATGGAGTTCTACGTTCCGCGGCCTGTTCTGCGTATCGAGGGGAGCGAGGAAGCTCGTGCAGACTATGCGGAGACATGCAGCCGTGCGACGGAACGTAAGAAGCAGAAGTCGATGAAGTACCTGCGTGCAAGTCAGATGGCAGACTACGTCGACGCCATGCGAGCGGGGGCGCCCTTTTCATCGGATTCGGATTTCGGCATGGAGTCGCTGCGGCAGCGTGTGAATACGAGAGAGGCGGAGCCGCTGCCCTACTATGTGGGGCAGTTCGATTTTCATGCGGGCGCGGGTCTGTATCTCCTCGCCTATGTACGCCATGCGGAGGATGTAGATTTTCTGCGTGAGCTGCTGACATGGCTGGGGCTTTCGGGCATCGGCGGGAAGCGAACGAGCGGGTTCGGCAAATTTCACATGGCGGAGGATGAACTCGTGCTCGACGCGGATGGCATCTATGCGGACGATGCGGCGCTCTATGAACTGCTCCATGCGGAGAGTGCACCGTGGCAGATGACGATTGCGCCCGTTGTGCCGACAGCGGAGGAGATTCCTCATGTGAAGGAGGGGGCGTATCGCCTGCGTCGTGCGGGTGGGTTCATCACGGCACCGGCGCACGCGGCAGAGAAGAAGAACAGCATCTATCTCGTTGATACAGGTTCATGTCTGCACACGCGCATTGGCGGTTCGCTTGCAGAGCTTTGCACACATGACGGACATCCTGTGTGGCGTTACGGCTTCGGACTCTATCTGGGGGTGACGGCATGAAGGGGCAGATCGTTCGGCAGGAATACGAGTTGACCTGTATTGCGCCTGTGCATACGGGCTCAGGGGAGAAACGCCGCGCGTTTGAGTATCTCTATGACAATAAAACGAATGAGGTCGCATTTCCCAATGAATCGAAGTGGATTGCGCTCCTCGCACAGTGCGGTCTGATGGACGACTTTGCTCGTGCGATCAAGCAGGGGGCATTTCGTGAGAAGAGTCTGCGCGAATGGCTGCTTGCAAAGGGACTGAAGGAGGGCGCCCTGCGCTCCATTGTGCTGCGGAAGGCGGCGACGCCCTCACTCGTGACAACGGAACGAGGGCGGAAAAGCCTCAATGATATTGTCTGCCAGACAACGCTTGCAGATGGACGTCCGTACATCCCAGGCAGTACGATCAAGGGCGCGCTCCGCACGGGACTTCTCTACGGTGCGATTCGCCGCGACCCGGCGCGGTTTCGTCCATTCTGGGAGCGAATTCGCAGGGAAACAGGCGCGTTGAAGGATAAGAAAAAGGTATGGCCGCGTATCATCGGGGAGCTGGAACAGACAGCTCTGCATACGCTTGCACTGCCCGGAGCGAAGTCAAGTGATGCGGTGAGCAGTGCTCTGCGCGGCCTGCGTGTGAGTGATGCCGTCGGCGCGGGGGCGATGGATACGATTGTTCTGCAAAAGGTTGATGCGACGACGAAGCGGAACAAGGCGGGGAAGAATGAGAGCCGACTGCCGCTCTTTCGCGAGTGTATTCCGGCGGGGCGAACGCTGCGTTTTTCCATCACAGCGGATCTCGCGATGCTTGAGACAGCGGGCATCATGTCGCTCGATCAGGTGACGGCGTCGCTGCGTGACTATATGGCGGATGGGCTGCGTCGGCTGGCGGCGGTATTCTCCAGCATGAACAATGGATATTACAAGGTGCTCTTTGACGAGGCGAAGGATGCGGATATGCTCCTCGGCGGCGGTACGGGCTTTCTTGCAAAGACGCTGGTCTATGCCCTTGCAGATGGTGACGAGGAGGCGCGGGGGTTTGTCGCTGGCTATCTCGATGAGCAGTTTACAGCGCGCGATCGTCAGACGGGAAGGTACGAACCGACGCACAAGCACAAACAGTTCGACCGCACCCTTTCGCCGCGTACCTTGAAGCGTGCGGTCATGGGGCAGGATGACTGGATCATGGGACTCTGTGCGCTCCGGAGGGTGGGCGATGTTTCGGCAGTTTGAGGCGGAACTTGTGCTCCCTGCGGGGGAACGATCGTCTCCCGCGATGGGGTCGCTCCTGCATGGGGCGCTGATGGAGCGTTTTCCGGCCGATGTGGCAGAGTTCCTGCATACGCAGAATTTGCGGCCCTATAGTCAGAGTGTACGTTATGAGAAAGAGGCGGGGCGCACGCTCTGGCGGATTAATACGCTCACGGAGGAACTGGGGACGCTTATTGCTGGAATGCTCTCAGAGACCAGGGAACTGTTCCTGCGGCAGAAAGGCTATGCGATCGCCGTGCAGGATTTTCACTGTGCAGCAGAGACGGACGATACAGCACTTGCTGATTTGTATTTTCTCCCCGATCGTGCCCCGCGGGGGGCAGAGCTTACCTTTCGGACGACGACAGCGTTCAAGCGGGACGGGCAGTATGTCCTCCTGCCGGAACTCTATCTGATTGTGCAGAGCCTTCTCGCGCGCTGGGCCCTCTACTGCCCGCGTGTGCGTATGGATGAGGAAACCCTCCCGCAGCAGCTCGGTGCAGCCTGCCAGATCAGTCAGTATGCCCTGCACACGGCAGGATTCTCTGTGGATGGGCATTCGCTGCGCGGCTTTCGCGGGATGCTCAGTGTGCGTTTTGCGGGGACGGACAGCGTGCGGCGTATTCTGGGGATGCTCATGGAGTTCGCTCCATACGCGGGTGTCGGCATCAAGACCGCCTTGGGCATGGGGGCAGTGGATGCAGATGTATGGAAGGGGCGATAAGATGGCGTGCATTTTGTTTTCGCCACTCGGGGACACCGACCCTGTACGCGGCTGCTATGACGGTGCAATGCTCCATATCCTGCGGCATTACCGCCCCATCCGTATTGTACTCTTTTATACGCATGATATGGCGGAGAAGGAGCACAGCGATCATCGCTATACACGCGCGATCCGTCGTACGGCACCCGACTGTGTTATTGAGGAAATCGTTACGGACATACGAGAGGCGCATCTTTATGAGTCGTTCAGCCGTCTCCTGCCGCAGGCAATACAAAAACTGAGAGAAGAGAACCCCGACAAGGAAATTCTCATTAACTTGAGTTCTGGAACCCCGCAGATGAAGACCGTCCTTGCGATGCTCGCGGCAGACACGGAGAACTGTGTCGGCATACAGGTCTCAGCGCCTGCCCGCACCTCGAATCGTGCGAACGAGGCGACGCAGGATGCAGAGGATATCGATGCACTGCTTGAGAATAATTTCGACGAGGAGGAGAGGGCAGAGAACCGCTGCGAGGAGCCTCCGCTCGGGGTCTTCCGCTACTATGCGGAACGCAGCCGTATCCTGTCCCTGATCGAGACGTATGAGTATGCTGCAGCGCTCAAGATCGCACGGCGCAGTCCTCTCGTACCGCAGGCGGCAGTTACGCTCCTTACGCATACAGCAAAGCGGAGCGCACTCTGCACAGAAGAGGCAAAGGCGGTTTTGCGCGAGTACGAGGGCAAGAAACTCTTCCCTCTTTCGGGACGTGCGGAAACTCTGGTTGAGTATTTTCTTATCATGCAGATGGATCAAGAGACGGGACGTCTCTCGAATCTCATGCTCCGTATGATCCCGTTCCTCTATGAGTTCCTGCGGGACTATGTGGAACAGAACGTGCTTTCACTGCGAGAACTATCTGAGCGGCGCAGTGGTGCGCCCTGTCTCGTGCGCGAAAAACTGGCGGAGCGTGCCCCCAACCTGCTCACGTATCTGGATCGGGAGTTTTCGCGTGGCTATACTGAGCAGCCGCTCTCGTTCTACATTCTCTACCATGTGTGCGTGTATGCCGAGGAGCAGGGGCTGGCGAAGAATCGTGAGCTCCATACAGCGCTCATGGCGGAACTGGTGAAAATCAGACGCGTGCGGGAACTCAGGAACAGTGTCGCGCATGAGGTGATGAATGTGACCGAGGAACTTTTTCACGCGAAGATGGGTATTGGCTCGCATGAGGCGGTGAGCGCGTTCGCGCGAATGCTCACCCTCGTCTACGGAGAGAAAGTACGCCCTCTGCGCAGTCTATATCGTGACCTTAATACATGGACGTGCAAAGCGCTCGAGATTCACGCATGAGGCGGGATATACTGAAAACCACATACGAAAGCGAGGGGAAGCTGGATCGCTTCCCCTCGCTGCATATATTCCTGCTGCTATAATGCGGTGTAGGAGAGGGAATCTAGAGCAGAACTCTCTCCTTATGCCCTGCCTTGAGGCTCACGATCGCCTCGGTCAGTGTGATCTCGTAGAGGATGAGGTCGTCGCCCGCATTGTCGATGATTTCTTGGTAGTGCGGGCATTTCGCCGTGAAGGCATCTGCGATGTCATAGATGCTGCGGGTAGACTTTACAGCGCGCCCCGACGCGCGGACGTGTTCCATCGTGCCGTTGTTCAGAACGGTGGTGAAGGCAGTGTTCTGATTGGCGGAAAGCTCAACGATCTTTTCATTGTCCTTGAAGGTTGCGAAGCAGACACGGTGCTCCTCCGGCACGTAGTAGAAATTCACGATGCGGACATGCGGCAGCCCGCCGGTCGTCGTCGCGAGCGCAATCTCGCAGTGTTCGCGCATCATGCGCTCGAATGTACCCCTGATGTTTATTTCTTGCTCCCTTTTTGTTTCCCTTTAGTTCCCTTGACGTGCTTCTGTTCGTATTCCCCGGATGTATGCTGACTGCTGTGCGCCGCTGCCTGCGTCGGCGGCGGTGATGCAGAGGTCGAATGCGCTCGTGCCGAGCTGAGCGAACGGGATCATGACGGTCTGTTCGTAGCCGATGATCGTGCGCGTACCGTCGGTGAGGGGTGTGCGCGCGAGCTCGGTGTAGTCGAGCGCGTGGCCCGTCTCCGTGCCGCTCCGATAGGCGAGCGTCGACCAAGCGGGATAGCCGACGAAGCGCGTCTTGACGTAGAGATTCTCGCCGCGAAAGACGATCCCCTCGGGCACACGGTTCGGATAGCTCTCCGGCGCGGGAATGCCCGCCGTCTCCTCTGCCCAGAGCGCAACCGGAGCAATGCGCGTGAGTGCAGGTGCCGGAGCAGCGATGAGGTCGTCCGCAGCCCCGAGAATGAGGATAGAGACCAGCATCATATGGCAGAATTTGCAAATGAAGTTTCGCATGGAAAATCCCTCCCTCACATGCATTATATAACACAATGCATAAAAAACAATACGCCGGCAGATTCTGCCGGCGTATTGTTTTTTTATATTCGCTTATGATGTTTTTTTTCCGCTCAGCACGATCTTGCTGAAGAGGGCGAGGATGCCGAGGAAGACGGCGAGGCCGAGCATCTCGGCGGTATCTGCGAAGTCGCTTCCGACCATCGCGAGCGGATTCTCATCGCCGCCGTTCGAGACGGAGAGGACGATGAGGCCCGCGAGCAGGACACCGACGATGGACTCGCCGACGATGAGACCCGATGCAAAGAGGGTGCCGCGCCGGAGGCCTGCCGCCTCTGCCTCAGCACCTGCGGTTTTGCGCAGATGGCGGTTGAGGAAGTAGCCGAGGATGGCACCGACGACGAGCGGCGTCTGGATGACGGGCGGGAGGTAGATGCCCATGCCGACGGCGAGCGGCGGAAGGACGAGATTCTTCGTCGTGCGCTTGAGCAGCTGATCGATGAGGACCAGGACAACGCCCAGGCCGATGCCGATGTAGATATATTCCCACGCGAGCTTGCTGGAGAAGATGCCCTGTGCGATGGTGGTCATGAGCACGGCCTGGGGCGCGGAGAGTGCCTGCGCGGGATCCATGCCCGGACGCGGCATGGCGCCGGGGAAGCCGTATGCCTCGTAGAGGAGGTTGAGCACGGGGGCGATGACCAGCGCCCCGACCACGCAGCCGATGAGGAGCGCGGCCTGCTGGCGCCACGGCGTTGCTCCGACGAGCCAGCCCGTCTTGAGATCCTGCATATTGTCGTTCGAGATGCAGGCAATCGCGAGGATGATCGAGGTGGTAAAGATGGCGGTTGCTGTTGCGAATTTCTCACCGCCCGGCAGATCAAAGATGCCGAACGAGGAGCACAGCGCGTACATGACGAGCGAGGAGACGATGATGCCGAGGATTCCGATGCCCGAGATCGGACTCGCGGATGTGCCGACAAGTCCTGCCATGTAGGCGCAGGCGGCAGCGACAAAGAAGCCCATGAGGACGGATACGCCGACGCCGACAACGGTGAAGATGAGCTTTTGATTCGGGGGGATGCTCTCCGGCGAGACGAAGAGGTAGAAGATCGCAAGGAGACCGATGACCGTTACGCCGAAGACGAGCGCAATGCTCTTCATCGACATGTCGATGTCCATGCGGTGCAGACCCTTCTCTGCATCGTCCATGCGTGTACCTGCGATGGACTCCTTGACTCCGTCGATGACGGGGCGGGCGAGCGTCATGAGTGTCCAGATCGCCGCAACGCCCATTGCACCCGCACCGATGAGGCGCACCTTCTGCTGATAGACGGCACCGGCGAATTTTTGGAGCGTCATGCCGTCCGGCAGTGCCTCGGTCATGGTGAAATAGGGGACAAAGCCCGCCCATGCGATGAGGATGCCGACCAGCATGGCGAGTCCGCTCGCAATGCCGATAAGGTAGCCCGCACCCACGAGAGCGGTCGAGTAGCCGAGCGGCAGCTGCGTCATGCCGCGGCCGACGTGGAACCATGCCGAAAGACTGCCGCCGAGTACCTGCAGGCCGTTGGTGAGGAAGGCGATGATGCCGGCGGCGACACTGCCCGAGAGGATTTCCTTGATGCCGGATTCGGATTTGCCGTCCGCACGCGTGCGGCTGCCGACCTTTAGAATCTCGGCGGCAGCAACGCCCTCAGGATAGGCGAGGTCGCTGTGCACGACCATGGCGCGGCGCAGAGGAATGGTAAAGAGGACGCCGAGGCAGCCGCCGCACGCCGATACAACGAGGGTCTGCCAGAACTCAAATCCCTGCCAGTAGCCGATCATAAGCATACCGGGGATGATGAAGATGATGGCAGACAATGTTCCCGCAGCGGATGCCTGCGTCTGCACCATGTTGTTTTCGAGGATGTTTGCATCCTTTGCCATCTTGAGCACTGCCATCGAGATGACCGCCGCAGGGATCGCCGATGAGAACGTCAGGCCGACCTTCAGCCCGAGGTAGACGTTCGATGCGGTGAAGATGATCGTCAGGATCGCGCCGAGCAGCATGCCGCGCACGGTGAGCTCGGGGAGCCTCAGCTCGTGCTGCATAAATTCATTTTCCGCTTCTTTCATGCGATAACCACCTGTCCTTTTTGTTCAGTAAAATGAAAAAATACCGATAATATTATAACATAGAAATAAAGAATGTAAAATTCCGAAGCGGAATGTATACAAGGAGCAGCCTGCTCCCGTCATGGAGAGGGGAAGGCGCGCCGCGCGCGGTCTGCAGCTTCTTCCAGCCACGCGGATCTCTCGTCGGCGGAGCTGTCTGCGACGATGCAGAACATCACACGGTCGAAGTCCTTTACGCCGCAAAAGTCAAAGATGCAGTCGCGCCAAAGACGCTGCAGCGGGTCGCCGAAGACCTCGTCCTCCCGCTGTGCGGACGTGTTGGATGTGTTGAAGACAAGCGCCTTCTTCGCGCGCAGCAGACCGATGGGGAGACCGCCGCCGCTGTCGCCTGCGGGGAATGTGTAGGCGATATTCTCGCGCAGAACCCGATCAACCCAGCCTTTGAGCACGGCGGGTGGCTGACCCCACCAGTTCGGATGGACGATGATGATGCCGTCCGCCGAACGAATCTCCTCCTGATGGAGACGGACGAGCGGATCACGCGTTGTACCGCTGACGAGCTCCTCCTTTGGGACAGCGGGATCGAAATGCTCGCGGCAGAGATCGTGGAAACGTACATCATGGCCGGATGACTTCAGTGTTTTTACAATAATTTCCGCGATGGCGGCGTTGAGGCTGTGCTTGTAGGGATGCCCCAAGATGACGGAGATTTTCATAGAGACTCCTTTCCGGACAAAACAAAACCGCCGGCGGGCTTTCTCGTCACCCGTCGGCGGTCTTGAGGAAAATACGGGAAGTGATAGGTAACTCTCTTGCATCCAAACCAATGTTGCTTCGTTCCGCGCTGCCGCTAGCATGCAACGCGGAACTTTCCGGCAAAACGCTGAGAAACTACCTCGACATGCCTCCGACGCATGCACCGCGAATCCACTCGCGGGAACGATCTTCCTGCCATGCGCCGCGCATATCCCTGTGCCCGCCCCGCGCGGGCTGCCGCATCCTCCTGCCGCACCTTCGCTCTGCACCGCTGTCCTGGTGCACCTGTGCGGACAACCCTGCGGCCACTCAATGACCCATCGGAATCTCCTCCCAGTCCGTCGGGGAACTCCGGCTGTGCTCCCTCCGCTCAGCCAGCGGAGCTGCTGCCGTGCTCCCTCACTCCAACAACCGTCGGTCAACACTGTGGAAACTCCGGAGAACTCATCTCATGCGCTTACGGATCACACGAGGGCAACCCGTCCTGAATCAAGCTGCCTGGAAGTTCTCCTTTACTACCTTTAGTATAGTAAAATCCCAGAAAATTGTCAATGGCACAGGAGAAATTTTGCTGCGGGGTGAGACCGTCTCATCTATGCACTCTTTGGCAGGAAATTCGCGCTGCGCGTCGAATTTGCGTTAGGAGTATAACGTTGGGAGACGAAGAGATTGCACAATGAATACATGGATATTGAGAAGAAGATCGCGCACGGCGAACGGCTGACGTATGAGGACGGCGTGCGGCTCTTTGCATGTCATGACATCGCGTGGATCGGCGGGCTTGCCGACCGCGTGCGGCAGGAGAAATGCGGCGATATCGTCTACTATAACGTGAACTGTCATGTGAATCTCACGAACATCTGTCTCGCGCACTGTAAGTTCTGTGCGTTCGGGCGCGACGCGGAGGACAAGGGCGCGTACGAGATGAGCGTGGAGGAGGCCGTGGCGCATGTGGCGGATGCGATGCGCGACCCGCATCTGGCGGGACTGCACGTTGTGAGCGGTCTGCATCCGGACTGGACATTCGACGACTATCTGATGCGCCTCAAGGCGCTGCATGAGGCGTTTCCCTCGCTCTATCTGAAGGGGTTCACGGGCGTTGAAATCACGCATTTTGCAAAGACGTCGGGGCTCTCCGTGCGCGAGGTGCTCGTGCGGCTGCGCGCGGCGGGACTGCAGTCGATCGCGGGCGGCGGCGCGGAGATCCTCTCTGACCGCGTGCGCGGCGAGCTCTGCCCGAACAAGGCGACGGCGGATGAGTGGCTGACGGTGGCGCGTACGGCGCATGAACTCGGCATCAAGACGAATGCATCCATGCTCTACGGGCACATCGAGACGGCGGAAGAGCGCGTCGAGCACATGATGCGACTGCGCGATCTGCAGGATGAGACGGGCGGCTTTCAAACGTTTATCCCATTCCCGTTCCTGCCGTCGAACACGGAGCTCGGGCAGACCGTGCGGCAGACATCGATGTGGGACGATCTTCGGACGATTGCAATTTCGCGGCTGATGCTCGATAATTTCCGCAACATCAAGGCGTACTGGGTCATGCTCACCGTGCCCGTGGCACAGATCGCGCTCGGCTTCGGCGCGAACGACATTGACGGCACGGTGCACAAGGAGACGATCCTTCATGACGCGGGGGCGAAGAGCCCGCGCGCTCTCTCCGAGGACCACATCATCCGCATCATCCGCGAGATCGGCCGCACGCCTGCCGCGTGCGACTCGAACTTTAACATCATTGAGATGTATTGAGGATACGCTGATTAGGGATTCAAAAAGACGAACTCCATGAAGCAGAGTTCGTCTTTTTGACAGAGAAGTTATTCTTCGGCGGGATTTCCATCCTCATCGAGCGGGATGTAGACATTTTTCTCCTGCCACGGGTACTGGTACGCGAGCGTGACCTGATTGTCCAGCTCGTAGTGGACTGCAGTCAGGACTCCAGTTCCCTCGCCGCTGACTCGTTTCAGCCAGCGGCCGTCGTCGAGGCGTTCCTTTTGCGTGCGCAGCCATGCAGGATCGCGTTTCGACAGCCCTGCCTCGTTCATGCGGAAGACGAGCTTTACGGGCGTGCCCTTCACGGTGTAACGGAAGCTGCAAAAGGGCGCATCCCTCTCGTAGTCCTGCGGATCGGGACGAAAGAGCTGCTTGAAATAGGAGAGTCCCGCTTCGTTCATCGTCATGCAGGCGATGGCGCGTTGTTTGTCGCCGCGTTCCCCGTCTGCATCAACACCGTCGCGCATCCCAAGGTTTTCTTCTGCAGATGCCTCCTGCAGCTCCTCGTCAAAGGCGGGGTCAATCCAGTGGTATGACATCTGTTCAATCGTTGCGCCCGCCTTGATCTCGCGCGCGAGCGTCAGGAACTCGTGGTCGTCCGGCACGAGGGAGAGTCCCTTCTGCATGGCATCGAGCGCGCCGGCACGGTCGCCGAAATGCGCGCGGAGCTTGCCGAGCTGCAGATACGTCCACGGATAGTCCGGCTCCTCCTGTGCGCCCTTTTCAACCGCGCGGAGTGCGTCATCGAGGCGGCCGCAGTACATGAGCGCGACGGAATAGCGGTAGTACCATGTGCCGCAGCCGCGTGCGTTCACCTCAGAGGCCGGCATCCACTGCATCGTGCGGTAATAGTATTCGTAGTCGTCCAGATTGTTGCACGCGTACGCGTACCAGAGGGCAATATCGAGATCGGCGTGCGCTTCCTCGCGCGTAAAATTCCCCTTGATCATGCCGTTCTTGATGTACGCCTCCAGATAGTACAGCATCTTGTAGAAATAGCCCGTCCCGCCGTCGTCCATTGCCTCAAGCTTTCGGATCGCTGTGGGGGAGAGCAGGGGCTTGCGCGCCGCATTGGGGGTGGAAAGATGCTTTTGGCAGGCCGCGATCATCTGCATCGTGTCTGCATCACCCGGGAGCGCGGCAAGTGCTGCCTCGAAGTAGGGCAGCGCGCGTCTCTCCTGACCGAGGTGGTAATAGGCGTACCCCATGCGGTAGTTCCAGAGATGATCGCCATGGAAGTAATCTGCGTGCGGCGTGAGGAGCTCGATTGCCTTTTCGAAATAGGCGCGATCACCCGTGCCCGCCGCGTTGTTGTAGGCGCGTGCAAGCTCGCTGTCCAGTTCCGGCGTGCGCTCCTCTGCGGGGATGGCTTCGAGCTCCGCGATGATCTTTTGAAATTCTTCGTTCTCGTGCCAAATTTGGCACTGTTCGAGCAGTGTCATACAGTACTCCGTTTTGTAAATCCTTGATCTATGTCCGATAGGTAATCGGTGGGCATATATTTTCCTTCGTCGGTACGAACCGCATGATAGCATGAAACAGCGGAGAAAAGCAAGTTCGGCCCCGTGCTGCGGAATTTGCAAAAGCGCGCCGCATTTGATACACTGGCGGGAGTGTTGTAAGGAGAGTATCGGACTATGAGCAATCGAACGAATGCCCGCGCGGCCGCAGAGCGCGGGGCACGGCTGACAAAGGAGGATGCACTCGCCCTCTATGAGGACAACGACCTCCTCGCGCTCGCTGCGTGGGCGCGTGCGGCGAAGGAGCGCGCGAGCGGGAAGAATGTCTACTATACGGTGAACCGTCACATCAATCTCACGAACATCTGCAGTGCGAACTGTCCGCTCTGCGCGTTCCAGGTGGAACAGGGCGATGCACGCGGCTACATCATGGAGACCGACGATGTGGCGCGTGTGTTGGAGACGGCGAAAAATACGCCGCGCCTCACGGAGATCCATATCGTGAGTGCGCTCCATCCCGACCGTCCCTTCTCCTACTACGAGGGCGTGGTGCGGCAGGTGCGCACGGCGCTTCCCCATGCGGACATCAAGGCATTCACGCCCGTGGAGATTGTGAACTTTGCAAAAGGCGAAGGGGTTTCTGTCCGCGACATCCTGCGCCGTTTGCAGGCGGCGGGGCTCTCATCCCTCCCCGGCGGCGGGGCGGAGATTCTCTCCGATCGTGTGCGCGCCGTCATCTGCCCGAACAAGGCAACGCGTGCGGAGTGGATCGACTGTATGCGCACGGCGCACGCGCTCGGCATCCGTACGAACGCCTCCATGATGTACGGACACATCGAGACGGTGGAGGAGCGCATCGACCATTTGCTTGCCTTGCGCGAACTGCAGGATGAGACAGGCGGTTTTCAGGCATTTATGCTCTTCCCCTTCCACCCAGAAAATACGGCGCTCGGTGCGGAGCGAAAGCTTGCACGCGTCGGCTCGTGGGAGGATATGAAGATGCTCGCGCTCTCACGCCTTGTCCTCGACAATGTGGCGCATTTCAAGGCGTTCTGGGTCATGCTGACGCAGCCGATTGCGCAGCTGGCACTCGGCTTCGGTGCGGACGATCTCGACGGCACGATTGGCGAGGAGAAAATCATTCACGCGGCGGGGGCACAGACGCAGACGGGCATCACGCGGAGCGAACTGGATGCGATGATCCGCGAGGCGGGCTATGAGCCCGTGGAGCGCGATACGTTTTATCGGCCGATCGCGGCAGGGGAGGGCGCATGAGACTCACGGAGCAGGAGGCTGCCGATCTCCTCACGCACGGCGACCCGATCGAACTCGGGCGCGCGGCGGACGCGGAGCGGCGGCGGCGGTTCGGCGATACGGTGACGTTCATCGTTGACCGCAACATCAACTACACGAATATCTGCGTGAACGAGTGCCGTTTCTGCGCGTTCTACACGAAACAGGATGCGGAGGATGCGTATCTCCTGCCGCTGGAGGAGATTCTCGCGAAGGTCGGCGAGACGGCGGCAGCGGGAGGAACGCAGGTCATGATCCAGGGCGGCATCCATCCAGATCTGCCGCTCTCGTACTACGAGGATATGCTGCGCGCCATCCGCAGCCGCTATCCCTCCATCGTGATCCACTCCTTTACGGCGACGGAGATTCTGTATTTTGCAGAGAAGGAGGGCATCACCGTCGAGGATACGCTGCGGCGGCTGCAGGATGCGGGGCTCTCGTCGCTCCCCGGCGGCGGTGCGGAGATCCTCGTCGACCGCGTACGCAAGCTCATCGCGCCGAAGAAGATCATGACCGAGGATTGGCTGCGCGTCATGCGCACGGCACACAAGATAGGCATGGAGTCGACGGCGACGATGGTCATCGGCTTCGGCGAGACGATGGCGGAGC
>ERZ773043.149-NODE-149-length-37131-cov-35.659133_pt1 | contig 37131 bp, 39 predicted proteins | sample MGYA00580636_ERZ773043 | MGnify/ENA primary metagenome ERZ773043 (study PRJEB29015, sample SAMEA2737992) | human oral metagenome | biome: human oral; feature: human-associated habitat; material: dental | place: China | collected 2065 ...
ATTATGTCGACATCGTAATTGAATTGTTGAAATATTTTTGAAATAATTTAAGACACGGTACTGTTATGTGGGTCTTTGCGGTTTGACCTCACAAAAGGATAATCTACCGTCAAAAAGAAGACTATCCTTTATCAAGAACTTTCTGTTAAAAATCTTATTCCAAACAAAGCCATCAAATGTATTAAATATACTTTGACTTATATCCAAAGCCTTGAATGTCGTTGCTGGTACATGGGATGTATCACTTATGCCCATACTGGTCTTATATGTCAACAGAGACACTCTTTCGTAGCTGCATATGGAGATATCGGCATTGCCTCCTTTTACCGCGGAATTGTACAGTATTTCCAGCATCCTTCTATGAAACAGATCGTCTGAATCGACAAACATAACATAATCACCCCTAGCTAACGATAGTCCTAGATTTCTAGCTTGCGACACTCCACGACAAACGTCTCTATACACGATTATTATTCGTGAATCTTTTATCTCTGATAGTACTCTCGCTGTTTGATCCGTAGACCCATCATTGACTATATGTAATATACTCAACCTGATCACTTAATGATTGGCGCAGTAAACAATTGAGGGTTTCTTTTATATGTTTCTCTCCATTGTGAACGGGCATTATTACAGACAGTTTCATATAATGCGGCCCTCTAGAACATCTCAAGAACCTTATTATGAATTACTGCATAAACTTGTGCGTAGTCATACCAGCTAAATTCCCCCTCCGCTCCTTTATACCAAAGACTAGGGCTTAGTTTCCTGTAGTTGTCTACTAGTCTTTCCAGGTCTTGGCTTCTATATTTAACTATCTGCTTTACATCGTCGCCTGGGTTTACTGAAGCAGATTCAATATTTGTACATACTAAATATGTGTCATTGTTGTAAGCATTGCCATCACAGTCGATGGCTCGTATACTAAATTTAGTCTTTATGTGCATTTTATCTTTATGTACAGCAACCCCAGTTTCTTCCAACAATTCCCGACACGCAGCATCTTTGATATTCTCTCCTTCGTCTACACCCCCTCCAAGTAACCTGACTATTCCAGGCGGATAAAAATCGGGTTTTGCTCCTAGCAGTAGATTATGACTATCGTCAAAGGCTGCTACTAGTACACATCTGTTGCGATATAAGTTGCCAAAAGGCTTAGATATTTTTATTTTTATGCTTTCTTCGTTCATACTACCCCCTTGTCAAACGAATATTTAATTTCATCACCTAAAGATTGTCTGACTGAACTGATATTTTTACCACATACCTCAGGTTGATAATCGGTTAATATTTGGCTAATTGTATGAGCCAAGAGCTCAAGTCCGCTAGAATCTATACCCCTGTTTCGCGGTGTTGCCGCCACTCTTCGCTAGCAATAACTCGGACAGTTCAATGTCGGGCGTGTTGAGAGGCGTGAATCCGTAGAGTTCATAAGTCGTCTTGATGATATCAAGTAGCCTATTGAACTCAATCTGATCTTCTGGCGTAGACTCAGAGAATCCGCTAGGAATCCTGGGCTTAACTATGGTTATCTAGTGTCCTTTCTTAATCTGCTAGCGACGGAATTTTAAACACTCCATCACTATAATACGGCATTGTAAACTATTCCCAATTATAACACAAGCAAGAGTATTATGATTAGTTATAGACCTATTGACAACACGGTAATCTATTGCTATTGTGAAATTGAAATTGGTCGAAAACTAGAGTCTAGGAGGAACAATGACCAAAAACCAAACTCTTATCACCGCTGCAGGAGGCAACGGTACAGCCATTGAGATTCTTGATCAGGCACTCACACGTCAGGAATACGAGTCTCGTGGCAAAGCGCTTGAGAGCGACTTTGCCGCTGATGGTGTCGAGCAAGCGGGTTTTCTTATCCCGAGTGATCGACACTTCGAGATGGCTGGCGGCGAGTTCTGTGGCAACGCTACACGTTCAGCCGCAGTTGCGCTATACAAAGGATACAGAGAGAGCAGCCTGTCTTTCACTGTCTCAGGCTTTGCCGGGACAGTGAACGCTTCAGTCAAACTCTTGACTGAAAAGACATTCTTCGTTGAAGCTACCTTCCCTGAAATGGTAGCGAAGATGAAGTCGGCAAAACTAAGGGACGATACGCCCGTCTCGATAGTTGACCTCGGTGGTATCGTGCATGTCGTCATTGAAGGAGAATTCCCCAAAGACGAAAAAACGTATACTGCCGCACACCGCCAAATTGTTGACCAGTTTGGCTTGCATGAGCGCGACGCTGTTGGTGTCGTGTGGTTCCAGCGAGAACCTAACGAAGCAGTTGTCATTCACCCTGTAGTATGGGTACGCACCGTCGATACGTTCTACTATGAGTCGTCCTGCGGCTCGGGAACTATCGCAGTAGGAAGAGTGACAGGTAGCTCTTCAATTGTCCAGCCGACCGGGAAGTCAATCTCGGCGGAGATCACAGAGAATGGAGTCACTCTCTCGAGCGAGATGGAGGTTGTCTGTTGAAAGACAGGCTTCGGTGTGAAATCGCCACACTGCAAACACTTGATGTATCGGGATTCATCAATACGTACAAAGAGGCCTTCGGGGCCTCCGTACTTTGAGGAATACACCGATTGTGAGATCTATGAGGGAGTTATCGCTCCCCACATGAAGGATGGCGTAGTAGTGTATGCTACCGACAGCGAAACCTTGATTGGTTTCGGTTGCGCCATACCATTCAACCGCTCTCCCGATGACGTACAGGAGTTTCTCGGTAGTCTTTCCAAAGACGGAAGATTGCCAAGGTCTTTTGACTACAAGAACGCCTGGTATATGTCCGAGCTAGGAGTTCGGTGCTCGTATCGAGGTATGGGTATCGCATGGGAACTTGTCCGCCTGAGGATGCTTCAAGTTATCGCTCACGGATCAATCAGTATTTCATGCGCACGGCAAGTGTTGGGTCTAACTCAATGCCTATGTACATGAAGTCTGGCGCGATTCCCGTCAGTCAACAGCAGGACGTATCGTCTACCGAGCAGGCCACAGAAAACCATACTCAATCTCTACAAAGAATTTATCTTTGGGGAGACTGTATGGCGTCTGCAAGGAAGATCGAAGAGATACGACACCAGAAGAATTACCCGCTCCTCGACAGTCAATAGGACAGCTTCAGACCCGAGACATCTTCTTGCAGGATGTCCGACCAATCGCTGGTGAGGTTGGTATCCGGCAAAGCGGGTGGAGATTGTATAGACACAATCTCCACTCGCATGAATCCTTGAAAGAAATGTAATTATTATTTTATCGTAAAGTCAATGATATCGTAGAGTGCTTCTTTCTCATAAAAAGCAGCCCACTCTCTGTCGCCATAAGAAAAGTGCCACCATTCGCCGTAAAATGGCGCAAACCCCTCACCAACCATTGCATCGTGGAGTAATTTTCGATTTTTTATCTGCTCAGACGTTAGTCCATCTGCTTGCGTTTTAATGATATCCTCATCACTGTAATCAGCAATAGCAGAACCCATATCAACTTCGTCACCATCTAAAGTTGTTAAGGTAGCATCAATAGCCGCACCTGTAGGATGCCCCGCAATATCTGGTACAGCTACGAAATTATGCACATAACTTTCGAGGTCTTTGTCGCTAATGCCAGGTTTTTCTTTCGCGATTTCATCTTTTCTTTTGGTAAAATAAGCCATTTGTATGTCAGGGTGTCGATAGCCATACACTATGCGCAAGCAGTAGCCTTGTTTCCTCAAATAAGCCTCGACGCTAGCCAATTTTCTAGCGACAGAATCCCTCACATAAATAATCTCGCCAGTTATCGGTAGCATATCCCTCTTAATATATTTTGCCTTAATGGTGGGTTCATAACTAGCTACACTCACGAGAGGCTCGTCACTAGACCCCGCCTTGTATCTCGCAACGTCTTCGTAACTTAGGATTTTATTAGAATTATTGATCATTCTATACACCATTGACTATACTACTACTTTCTCTATAGGAAGTACAAGAATATCACAAGCCCCAAGCGTCTTTAATTTATCCGTTATACTCCAAAAGACATTTTCATTCATGACAGCATGAATGGCTATCCAATCAGGTTTCGTTAACTCTGTCACTGTGGGGGCATTTAAGCCTGGTGCAATTTGCTTGATTTTTCCCAGACTATCTTTCGGTGCGTTCATCATAATATACTTCATGTTTTTTGCGGCAAGCATCGCTTCAAGACGCGCTATCATCTGTAATAGCAGATCCTCTTTGCCTCCTGAGAGTTTTTTGTTTCCTCTTATAAGTACCGCCTCGGTTTCTGCTATTACATTGATTTGACGCAAGTCATTGAGCGTTAGAGTACTTCCGCTAGCTACAATATCTACTATCGCATCTGACACACCGAGTGCTGGAGTAATCTCTACTGACCCAGAAATTGTAATGATGTCAACAGGGATATTCAGTCTACTAAAGTATTGCTGCGCAGTAGATGGAAAGGACGTTGCTATTCTTTTTCCTCGCAGTTCTTCTGCTGTGCTAACTTTTGATTCTTTTGGCACGGCTATAGATAGATTACAGTGTCCAAATCCCAGCTTTATTATTTCGGCTACTTTAGATTTAGACTCTTGTATTATATTTTGCCCAACAATCCCAACATCCGCCACTCCAGACTCAACATAACCAGGAATATCATCATCTCTACAGAAAAGTATCTCTATGGGAAAATCGCGTGAAATAGCGAACAATTTTCTATTATATATTTCAAACTCTATCCCCATTGAGCGAAGGGTTTTGATAGATTCATTTGTCAATCTGCCATCTTTTTGAATAGCTATTTTTAGGTTTTCGTCCTTCAATTTTTTGTCCATACAGAACCTCCTTAGAATTAAATGATAATTGTATCTAAGGAACGAGAGGTAAACAAAAAAGGACCTCCCGCGGTCCCATCCTTATTCTATAGCTCATTGCTGAACTGTAGCGCTCAGTACCGGCTCTACGATGGATCGCGATTTCGGCTGTGTGACTTTACGGCTTCACTCCCGTGGTGTATTTTGACACCCAGCTCGTTCCGGCGTGACTGGAACTCAAACGCTTTATAGATATTCCGACAATATCACAGTAGCGCTTCCAGTGTCAAGATCAGCAGAAGTTGATCAACTCAACCAACCCGGAACAACCAAAGTAGTAGCCCGTAGGTAGTTCAGCGGAGACGCAAAGAGGCTCCGCTGGTTGTGTCTAGCCATCTACTCATCTAAGATGTCTTGCAATACCCGAACCACCCCCGCCGCCAAAGAATCCTGCGTATGCCAGCATAGTACTCCTATATTCATCTCCGTCTTTTAGACCCTTTTGAATGTTCTTTATTTTAGCAAGATAATCAACATTGCGATTCTTGCCCGTAAGGCTATAGACCTTATACATAAGCATAGTTGTTAACGCCTTGAGGTTCACCGATTGAGCTCGCACTCCACTCAATGCATCGACGTGATAAACTTGCCTGCCCAGTCTCATGCCGTAATTACCAGTAAGATCTCCAGAATTAATATGATTCGTTGAATTATACTTATATCCATTATCCCATATTTCAATATCCCAAGTGTTCTGACCTATACCAACGCCATTAAAGGTTACTGACTTTACCCCTATATCACCACTTTCCATATCAGAAGTTACGTATGTCATATACTGAGCCAACCCGCCACCTAGCGAGTGTCCAGTAAAGCTAACATTACTATTCTGATTGAGAGCCTTGAACATAGCATCTTTAGTCTCGTAACATACTGGACCGTGTTCGTTTAAAGTATTAAACACAAAGTCTTTTGCTTGTTGAAATTGGCGAATAAATACCTGTGGAACGAAAGACGCTATTTGTATGTCCGTACCCCAATCTTTTATATTATTAGTACCACGAAAGGCAAATACTATCTCACCTGTTTCGGGGTTTTGAAAAGCAGTACAAGAAAAGGGGATAGAGCGAGTAACAACTTCCTTTCGTTTATATCCGCGATAATTTACGACTTTCACTTCACTGACACTAGACGGGGATTGGGCTATAACCTTCCAGGAGCGAAGTGGATTAGAAGGATCTTGGAGGGCAGAGAGTTCAGGACTATCAAGATTAAAATCTTTGCGTGATTTCTTTTTCTGCTCATCTCTAATAATCTCGTCCAGGGTTAATCCAGCATCAGATTCTTTAAAGTCAACATAAGCTAATGCTGACAAACTTAAGTACTCAATGGTTTTTACCATCTATCGCCCTCCTCTACTGGCATATTTTTTGACGTATCAATACAACCTTTTATCTCATCAATTGATGACAACTTATCTCTATTACAATATTTTCTTGAAATAAGCTTGCCATTCTTCGATAAGTATATATTTACAGATATATCTTTAGGGCTCACTCCCATGTTTTCCGCATGCTCCATCATCTCGTGTATGCCACTAGCAAAACGACTCTCGTCTTTAATGTCACCGTCATACTTAAAATTTAATCCATAAGCTAAATTGCCACGCTGCCCGACTTTATTTTCAGCCAAAAACACCTCCTCAAAAGTTGGCTTTTTCAGAGTGAAGGTGCGTTCTACGTCTGGATCTATTACGCCTAATCTAACTTTGACGTCAACGGGCATGTCTTTAAATATTTCTCTGACTTTGGGCTGAATTTTGGCAGTTTGTTCTTTTTGCCAAGTCCTTACTACATAGTCGTCGCTATATTTTGTCTGATTGTCTACCCGAGAAACATGTATCTTTATACTTTTATCTGATTTAGGGTAGGCGTTAGCAGACCATACGCAAGAGATACCAAAAGCACCGCCATCGCAACTAGGCTTTTCTACATCAAAATCTTGATTGTATTTGTTTTTTAGATAACTAGTTATATTAGCCTGCTCAGTCGTATCGCTAACCGAACGTTTATTAATTTCTCTATCTACTATAATTCCACCTATAATGTACACTATAATCATCACCACAACTACTGACGACAGGATAATAAAGATAACTTGCCAGGCTTTTTTATTATTTACGCGCGATTTATTCTTTCTTCTACTTTTACTCTTTGCCATATAGCACAGCCCCCTATTGCTTACTACTTATCATTTTACTTTAAGAATAAGCCCGACGCAAAGGACTGATAGCCCTAGAATTTATTTCTATAATAAACTTTTACCTCACTGACACTAGAAGGAGATTGGTCTATAACGTTCCAGGAACGGAGAGGATTAGAAGAGTCTTGGAGAGCGGAGAGCTGAAGACCTGATAGATCAGTTGTGTGTCGATAGTTTTCAATACCTAAAATACTAATAATCTTGCGTAGAGAACCAGCCTCCTGCTCATTATAGAAGGCGCTAAGGTAGGTATCGCTATAGGACTTTCTCCCTTTGTGAACAAGAAACTTATAGTCACTATTTTTATATGCATTAGCAGTCCAGCTACCCTCAACCGCAAGACCACCGCCCTTATGCTCTGGCTTTTCGACCACAAATTCTTGCCTATACTTATTTTGCAGATATTCCTTCATGTCAGCCTGAGCGTTAGCGACATCAAGCTGGAATTTGATATAAAAAACCGCCGACAATCATTGTCACCAAGATTAGCGGCGTGACGAATAGTATTAATACTTTGCGTGGTTTGACTACATTAATCTTGCTCAATTTGGATTGTTTCTTAGATATAGGTAAGCTTCCCGTCTACTGTTTATACTCACTTTCATTGTAACCCAACCACAAGCAGTATACAACGAAAATATAGACAGCTAAAGCTGCCTATATTTTGATAATTTCTCTGTGGTGACCCTACCGGGAATCGAACCCGGGTTGCCAGGATGAGAACCTGGTGTCCTAACCGCTAGACGATAGGGCCATAACTCTGCAATTATACCAAATATAGCTTGAATCGTCTATAGAGTATATTTACTGCCAGGTAACTCCTCCATTTTTATTTGCTGGCACGGCGCTAATCCATAATTTACCTGGCGATAATAGAAAATCCTTACCATCCGCTCCTATAAAAGATAGCTGATCTGCTGTGGCGGGTTTTCGCCATGTTACCTCATGTACGGTACCGTTTTGAAATATTATAGCTGCACCCTCGCCACTGCTATTATAATTTTCGCGCCAACCATCCTCTTGAACTAAGTTCATCTGCATCTTTAATATTACAACAATATCAGAGGTGATTTGTCCAGCTTCACGATCTAAATGAGGTGCGCCTGCCTGGCTGCGTTGGTAATTATTTGCCTCTGGATTATATGTCCATGAACTGTTATAAGTTGCTCCGCTCATAGTAACGCTTATATTTGTTGCATTTGGCTTGGGTGATTTTGCGCTGGTTGGCGCTCGTTTAATTGCTAGCGGCGTGGATTCTATGTAGCCCTTTGCGGAATTTAGTGCATCTAATCTTTCAAAATTTGTATAAACATTATGAGGAGCCCATCGGTCTGTACTGCGCCAGTAACTGCCTCCGTTAAAAAACTGATCGATATCTCTATATTTACCATTTCTAATTTCATCAAGAGAACGCTTACTGCCGCCAACATGCGCCACACTTGCTTGCCATGGTGCTAACCAGTCGACATAATATGGGCGCAAACTTCTTACGGGACCTATCAATCCAGGTTTGCTTTGTTGATATAGATTTAAAAAGCGCGTAATTCCACCCTCGGCGATAGCTTCATAGGTTATTTCTGCTCCTTGCAGCCCACTTTGTGGGCGTGCTGCTGGGCTATTTTCAATCATAATTGCGGTGATCGCGCGTTTAGTAGTTGCTTCATCGGGAACTTCCCTACCAGTCAGTGGCGCATAGTATTTTTTTGGTGCAGGTGTAGGCTTTGTTTTTGGTTTTTTTACTACGGATTTTGTAATGGACTTTGTCTCTATCTTTGGTTTGTTTAAAATAATTGCTAGCGTAATCCCACCGCTAACTAACGCCACAACTAGAACAACACAAATACTTATAGATAACTTTCTATGATTAAAAACCCATTCTCTTAATTTTAGAATAAAGGATTTTTTTGTGTTTATAAAATTTGGTTGTTTATTTTCCATTACACTACCTTTTAGGCTTATGCTAATAATTTTAATAGTGTATAGCAAAATCGTCAAGTTGACTTTTGCCTTTATTTATCTATTAGTATGTACAATTTTACGCTATGTTTTTAATCGCAAGATTTAATCTGTCTAGGCTTTTATCTTTACCTAGTAACGCAAGGGTATCATTTAATTGCGGACTAAACTGTGCCCAAGTTGTAGCAATTCTTATTAAGCTAAATAAAATACCTGGCTTCTGGCTAGTAATTTCCAAAAGTGTATTAAGACAATTTTGAATATTTTCTGAGGTCCAATCATTGATTTTACTGAGTTCATCACACGATATTTGTAGTAACTTTTTTTGCTCTTCTGATGTTAATTTTTTGAGCTGTTTGTTGTTTAAAATTAAATCTAAGTTGATTTTTGGTTCACTAAAGAAATAACTGGTTAAAGCTGGCAGATCTTGTAGAGTTTTAAGCCGATCTTGTGCCAGGGCTAGCACTTGCTTTTTATATATTACATCTGCGGAATTTGCTTCTTTGCCCCAAAATAGTTGGCAACGTTCATAGAGGTCGTCTAAGTTTAAATTGCGGATAAATTGTCCATTCATCCAAATTAAACGCTTTTCATCAAAACGAGCACCCGATTTTTGCACTCTATCGAGCTTAAATTTCTTAATTAATTCTTCTTTTGTGAATATTTCTTGCTCTGTGCCATCGTTCCAGCCAAGCGATGCCAAAAAGCTCATCATAGCCTCTGGCAATATGCCTTCTTTACGGTATTCGTCAGCAGACTTTGCACCGTCGCGCTTACCTAGCTTTTTGTTGCCGGATGGCGCCATGATGTGAGGCGAACAAGCTAAAACTGGTGGTTTAATTTCGAGTGCATCATATAAAGATAAATACCTTGGTGTAGATGCTATATATTCTGCTCCGCGGATAACGTGTGTAATTCCCATTTCAAAATCATCAACAATATGAGCAAAATTGTAAGTTGGTAAGCCGTCAGATTTTATTAATATAAAGTCATCTAGTGCCTCCGGGCCAGCGCTTAACTCTCCCATGATGGGGTCTTGCCAAGTATAACGTTTTATTTCAGGAACTTTAAATCTTAAAGGCTGAGTTCCATCCCATTTTGGCGGATTTTTTGGACGATAATTTCGGTATAGAAAAGCCTCTTTCTTTACTTTGGCTTCATCACGAAAAGCTTGAACTTGCTCGGGTGTATATGGATCAGCGTATGCTAAGCCTTTATCTATCAATTTTTTAGCCCATTCTAGATAAATTTCCCGACGCTCAGTTTGATGATATGGTCCAAATTTACCCTTTTCTTTACCATTTGCGGTTGGACCTTCGTCCCAATCTATACCTAGCCATGATAATGTTTCGTAAATCTTTTCTTCTGCGCCCTCTACAAATCGGGATCTATCTGTATCTTCTATTCGTAAAATGAATTTACCATTATTTTGCCTAGCTAAAAGCCATGGGAAAAGTGCCGCTCTTAAGCTTCCTACGTGAATATAACCAGTTGGACTGGGTGCAAAACGAGTTCTTATTTGTGTCATATTGCTAATTATAGCATGTTTATAAGTCATTTAAGACTTGATGCAATGCGTTTAATCTGATCTGGTCCAAGTTGGGCTGTCCCTTCTATAATATGTAGAATTCCGCCACTCACCCAGGCTCCCCCGTTTTTGTAGCTATAAACGGATATCCCTCGCTCGTTATCTATTTGATAATGCCCTTTTGATTTATCTTTTACATAATTTGTTAGCAATGATTCAGAGTCCCAATTACTATTTACTTGAACAAGCTTAAACTCATCATCATTTGTGGTAGATTTAAAATTAATCTGTACACGGCCCTCTTCGCCAAAAATTGGTCCATTAACTTTGAAGCTTCCTGGTATATAACCTGGATAGCTGGCCTGTATGCCAGACTGTGCATTGACAATTCCCATGGAAAATGATGGAATTTGCGAATATGCTGTATATGCGATTGCTGCCGCGCTAATAAGCCCAGCCGAAAGTCCACCAATCAATTTAGCCTTACCCCAAAGTTTAGGCTGTTTAATCTGATATCTATCTTGCTTAGGTGCATTCGCCAAGGCTTCTAATATAACTTCCTCTTTAATTTGACGCGCTGTTTTTAGAACAGGTGTATTGTTTGTTGTTATATTTTTACGTTCAGCTTGGCGAATTTGCGCAACTTTAGCAATCGGATGTTCTGTATATATATCTACATCTTTAGGATTATGAATTGTACTTTGATTTTGTTTGGGTTGGTTCTTTGCGTGCTGGCTAGGTGAATTTTTTGTTGTATATAGTGGAGTGTTTTTTGGCTTTTGAATAGGCTGAATGATTGGCTTCCTCTGTCTCTGCAAGGAGGCTTGTTGGTGTTTTACTGCCGTGCTATTAAATATCATCTTGCGAGATTGAGTTGCATAATTAGCAACTTTAGGCGCTGTGATTGGATTATTTACGTGGTCTACATTACTTAATAGTGTTGGCGCTTTAAGTCTGGGTGTGGTTTTCTTTATTATGCTTGCTTCGGGTTTTTGTGTTTGCGCAAGCCTTGCTTTATTTGCTTCGATTATTTTTTGCGCTTTAACGATTTCGCTAATTGCAGTATTGATTCTCTCTATATTTTTATTTTGTGGTTTTTGAGTAGATTGGTTTGTTTGCGCCGTTTGGGTGATAATCTTTGATTGGGATTGCTTTATGGCTGCCTCTAATTTTGACTTTGCAATCACTCCATCAAGATTATTATCTTGAGGTGGTGTAAGGTTTGGTTTTTTCACAAATTTACGATTCAGGGTTCTGGATTTTTGGCGAGATATATGCATACCGCCAGCACTACCAATATTGCTTCTTGGACGCGATGGTGTATGAGTGGTTAAAATCTTATTAGTTCCCTTGTTATTTTCCATAAATAAACCCATTCGTAAACTCTACCCGCTTACGTATAAATCATAAGCTGATTGTAGCATAAGCACTGTGTTTTTTGCAATATTTTGGTATAATACTACTTGTATGTACTATCTTTCTTCTCGCAAGAAAAAGTTAGCCAAGAAATTATTCTTTATGGCATTAACTGCTGTGTCTATTGTGATTGGGGTTACTGTTCTGACCGCCTTGATGCTTGGATATAGTTTTAATTTTAATGGTACGGAAGGTCATGTAGAGCGCATAGGAATTCTACAGGTTGATAGTAAGCCAAACGGTGCAGAAGTGTATTTAAATAATCAACGTCATAGTACCAACACTAGGGCACGAATTGCTCCTATAGAAGGAGATTACAACCTCAGGATACAGAAGGAGAATTATCGAACGTGGCAAAAACAAGTTAAAGTAAAGGGCGGTGAAATCACATGGGTGGCTTATCCTCGATTGATTCCAAATAAACTTTCACCTCAGTCTGTTTTGGATCTGCCAAAAACTTTAGCTGATGCCCTCCCCTCTGGTAGTAGTAGACGTTACGCGTTACTTGAAAATGCTACAAACCCAACAGTAAATATTGCGTTTATAGATCGCGACACACCTGAATTTAAGTCTGTCTCTATGCCTGATTCAAGTTATGATAAAGCAGGTCTCGGCAATTTTAAACTTTATCTTTGGAGCGGAAATGAACGTTATGTGGTTTTGAAACATATTCGCGCTAATAATCCTATTGAATGGTTAATTTTAGATACAGAGAAGCCTGAGGAATCTGTAAATATAAATCAGGCTTTTGGTATTGATAATATAAATGAAGTTGTATTTGGTGATTATGGAGGATCGCAGCTTTACGCATTGATTGATGGTAAGGTACGTAATTTGGATATTTCTAATAAAACAATCAGCAGTCCACTTATTGATAATGTTAATAATTTTAGCCTTTATGGCGATGGCTATATTCTATTTGTGCAAGATAATCCAACTTCTAAAACTCGTAAATTTGGCTATATTCGAAAAGGGTTTAAAGAGCCTAGGATTATTAAAACTCTGCCACTAGAAGCAGGTAAAAAAGCTTTTATGGATGTAGATAAATACTATGATAGATTCTACTTCTTAGTCTCAAATGGTAACCAAGCTTGGCTTTATGGTAGTAAGAGCTTATTCTATGGACTACCTTCTGATAATAAAAATGATCGGCTTGATTTATCTGAAATATCGAAGTTTTCTATGAACCAAGAAATTATTAGTGTTAACGTAACGGAAAATGGTCAATTAGCAACTGTTCAGGATGGTAAAAGTTTTTCTACGTATAATTTAGAATCTACTTTGCAGAGTTCAACTCAGATAAAGCCCAATGCATCTGGCGAGGCGCAAAAGTTACGCTATCTTGATACATACATGCTATGGGGTGATAATAATGGTACCTTGCGAACCTATGAATTTGACGGTGAAAATCAGAATGATCTATTACCTGTTATTGCTAAATTCGATGCAACCATTAGCCCATCTGGTAAATATCTTTATTGTATAAATAAGAACTCCTCTGGCGATTACCAGTTTGTGCGAATTCAATTGCTTGATATTTAGATTTATTTAGTTAATAATTAATAAGTTTCAATATAGATTTATCTTGCGCCAAATAATTGCTCAATTAGTGTTGGCCGTGTTCCAGTCATTTGGGCTGTAGTTTGTGTTTGTGATATCTTAGTAGGCTGAGCTTTCTCCGCGTTACTAGGATCTGGGCTTATCTGTTTGGCAAAAACTAGGAATCGCTTTTGTGCAGTACCTAATGGAGTACATGTTATCAAGGTAATAATTGGATCGTTACCTTTGTAATTTAAAACATGCGTTTCGGTTGGCAATACAGTTTTGGTATCAAAAACTTTATAGGCATAGCGCTTAGAGTTGTAATTTATATAAATAACATCATCATTAGTGAGTCGCTCAAGCTGCACGAAGATAAATTTATACGCTCCACTATCCGACCAGTCGCTACTAGAATGAGCTGAGAATACTGCATTTCCAATTTGACCAGGCAACGCACTTGCGCCTGGGTATCTAACGTGGGCGATACCATTTGACATTGCGTCTAGTTGTTGTTTGGCACTACTTCCGACATTGAGCACAATTGGTGCATCAACATTGATTTTTGGTATAATCATCTTATTTTCTGGGCCGACTGGAACATCTGCGTTTGGATCAATTATAATACTTTCTGGCTGAGATTCGCTTGGTGACACATATGCTTTAACATTGGCAATTAGAAACTGATTATATTGTAAAAGAAGACCAATTATACAAGCTGTTAGCATTCCTGCTATTGGTATAAAATGACGACTTTTACGGGCCTTTTTTGCTGAATGTTGTGCTTTAGCTATGATGTCTCGTCGAATTTTATTTAAAGCTTCAGTTTTTGGGGAATTAGAGCTATCATCAGATTGGTCGGTGTTATTTTGCCCAGCAAAGATATTTGCAGCAGCATTGCCTAATGAACGATTGCGTAACTGTTCCTTTTGTGCACCAAGATTTTTACGTATTTCATTAACGTAGTATTGTTCGTAATATTTTTGATAATAAGTCTGCCATGCACTATGATATTTTTTCCATTGCTCGGCATTTAATTGCTGTAGGTAAGCTTGATTTGCGGGCTGGCTATTTGTGGTGTATTGATTTTGGCTATTGTTATTTGTTGGATTATTTGCCGCCGTGTTGCTATTGTGCGAAATATTCAGAATACCAGACCCGTTATTTTGTATGTTTCCTTGATTAGTTAGCGCAGGTTGATTTTTGCTTTTATAAAGATTGTTAATTTCGTTGCGCACTAAAGATAAAGCCGCCTCTCGCTGATTTGAATTTGTAGGCGTACCATTATCAGAAGTATTTTGCATTCCTGAATTAGACTGATTTTGTGAAAAATTATATTTTGGATCCATGAATCTAGTATTTTTTCTCATTCTATTATACAATAGATTACGAGTCATACAAAGATTTGTCTTTTGTATTTTTGCCGCGGTGGTGGAATTGGTAGACACGCTAGACTCAAAATCTGGTGAGCATTAGCTCGTGCCGGTTCAAGTCCGGCCCGCGGTACCACAAATTTATTGATTATATGTAGATTGCCTTTTGGCAATTTTTATTATTCTGTAATTCCTGCAGAGATAGCCTCTAGCGGTTTACTTGGATTCCATAAGTAGTACACCGCCATTACGCTAGCTGTATTACCGCGCCATATCTTTAAGGGCTGGGTCCACTCCATCGTTATAACTTTGCCCCTGTTGGCTATTATTATAGTATCTTTATGCAAAGTAGCAATTGTTACTGGGTATGTTACTGTAAATTTATGTAGAGAATCAACAAATTGCAGAAGTTGCATGCTAAACGTCAGTATTTTAGGGTAATATACACTACGGAACAGTTTTTGGACTTGCGCAAAACTAGCTACAAAAAGCGTATTTTTGCGTTCTAAAATTTGGTTATGGCTAGATGAAATCAAGTCAATTGCGTCTCTGGTGAGTATTAGCACTCCCTTGTAATCGCGTATAAAATCATCATAAACTATTGCGGTTTCGCTGCTTCTACCGGCATCGCCAATTAATAGAATGCCATTTGCCCACTCTGCTAAAGCGCGCATATCGGGTAAAGCATCACGGCTTAGACTACCGCTTAAGTTGCTTGGTGCAAAACGTGCCTCTGTGATATTAGTTGGTATGCTCTTTTTTAATACATCGGGCAACAAAATACGAGCCTCGCCTATACCTGTTTTTAACGCTGTACTATAACTTTCAGCTACGCCAGCAAAGCCTAATTTATTTCCACCAATTATACCTAATCTACCTGATTGTTCTCGGCGCTCGGGCTTATTCCATAAAATATCTGTAAAAATTGGTTCGCCTGGTTTTTGGATTTGCCAAAAGGGAAATTGTTGCATAATAATCCTAAATATCAATTGTTATACTGACCGGGCAGTGATCACTCCCCATAATATCTGGGTGAATTTGTGCTTCTGTTATTCTATTTGCTAGCTTTTCCGATGCCAGCCAATAGTCTATCCTCCAGCCTATATTTCTGGCTCTGGCATTTGCCCAGTGTGTCCACCAACTATAATAACCATTACCTTTTGTAAAAATTCTAAAAGTGTCTTTAAATCCTGATTGAATAAAAGCATCAAATCCCGCCCGTTCTTCATTTGTAAATCCATGTTTACCAATATTTGGTTTGGGGTTTGCTAAGTCATCTTCTGTATGGGCTACATTAAGATCGCCGCAAAAAAGTACTGGTTTCATAGATTCAAGTTTTTTCATGTATTCAAGCCAAGCTTTATCCCATTTTTGGTGGCGTAATTGTAAACGGCTTAAATCACCTTTGCTGTTGGGAGTGTAGACCGTTGCCACGATAAAATTATCAAACTCTGCTGCAATTATTCTACCCTCATTATTTGGATTGCCATAATCATCTTGATCTAGATTATATTTTTTAACTATATCTTCAGGAAAATCAAGCCAAGTATTAAGCGGTTTAGCTTTGCTAAAGATTGCCGTTCCGCTATATCCTGCTCGTTCGGCGCTATTCCATATTTCAAAATAATCTGGTAGATCAATCTCGACTTGATTTTTCTTGGCTTTAGTTTCTTGTAGACACAATATATCTGGTTGATACTCGCTAATAAAAGGTAAAAAAGTACCTTTTTTAATAACAGCACGAATTCCATTTACATTCCAAGAGTATAATCTCATATCCAAATTATAACAGAACTTCGTAGATTGATACTACATACTTGACTTATATGTTATAAAGTTGTAGTATAGAGAATGGGTTTGCAAAAAGCTAGCCCAGTACTTTCCGATTTGAAAGCAATAACTAACTATTGCTTTCCCTGTTGTTTAAGGATATGATCATGTCTGATCTTAAAGTTCATGTTCATAACGTGAACGAACTCCTGAGTCCAAAAGGCGACACTATCTCTTTGAAAATCTCAGATTCTGAGAATGGAGATTCGGCGATCAAAACAATTCTTTGCGAATTGGAATCATCGAATCATCACCAAAAAGATGGTGTAATAACACTTAAGCCTATTGAGAGCCCTGAATGGTGGAGTCGTCCTCGTCCTCCTCGCGTGCGAGTCAATACGAATGAAGAGTACGCTACCATTGAAGAGTCTCTCTTCGCTCACGTCTTTAAGTATGAACCTGCATCGGTTCTTTCTTAAAGTATAAATCCTAAACCACATACCCCGCTGTTTTTTACGGCGGGGTTTTTCTTTTGTCTCATTGTTCCTTAGAATCTTTATAGATTGGTAGTTTGACTTATAAACATAAGTATGCTAATATAAAAAGTGGGTTTGCAAAAAGCTAACCTCGTCCCTTCCAATTTGAAAGCAATAAATTTTGCTTTCCCTGTCATGTTAGGATTTGCCATGTGCAACGGCAAACTTTTCAAGGTCCATGTTCGTAATATGCGTGACTTCAAGAAGGCTTGTGAGTGGCATCGTAACTATCGGCTCGGCTGTGCTGATGCCAAACCTCTTCCAAGCGAGTGTAAGCGCTTTCATTTGAAAGTATCTGATGCTTTGAAAGTGTCTGATGCTTTGAAAGCGTCTGATGCTGGGAAAGATTCAGATCTTGAAGAAAAAGATATTAATTTAGATTTACTTCAAGATTTTGGTTCCATGTTTAATCTTAATGAACGTGTTTACCATAATGTTTCCCCTAAAGTAACTCGTAATTCCTATGGTTTGAACCAAGGTCATGAGGGTGACTTTCGAGTGACGGTCTTACCAGAGGATGGTTTTGCCTATATTGGGCGAGATTTGTTCTCACGTACCTTTCGCTATGAGCCTTCGCTGTCGCAATCGATCGATTCTTTGACCGAGATCAACAAATCCTAATCCACATACCCCGCTGTTTTTACGGCGGGGTTTTCCTTATACTTTAATATTAAATGTATTATCTAAATTTTAAAATTCGCTTAGCGTCGCGTTCAATGTCGCGGCGTTTAATAGTTTCGCGTTTATCAAATTTCTTTTTTCCTTTACCTAGTGAAATTACTAATTTAATAAATTTGCCGCCAGTTAACATTTTTATCGGTACAATCGTAAAGCCCTGTTGCTTTTGTTCTATTAGATTGTTTAGCTGCCTCCGCGATACTAATAATTTTTTTGGTTCGGTATCTACGGTTTTTTGATTGGCTTTGCCTCTTTCATTTAGCTTTATACTAAATGACGCGTTATTCAACCAAAGTTCACCACCGCGGATTGTGGCAAAAGCGCCTTTTAATTGAACATGACCGTCACGGGCGGCGCGCACTTCACGGCCGTTAAGAACCATGCCAGCTACAATCTCCTCTTCAAGGTGATAATCAAATTTAGCCCGCTTATTAACAATCTGCGGGATAATGGGCTTTTTATCTTGCTTATTTTTTTTCGCCATTATTACGGTAATTATAACATAATTATTAACTTCTCTACGAGTGATATTGCGTTTTATGGTATACTATACCTATGTACGATCGTATTCTTTTAAAGCTTTCGGGCGAACAGTTACAAGGAAAATTTGATAGCGGTTTTGATGCAGAACGAGCAGCCTGGATTGCTAAGGAAACGGCAAAAATAACGGCTTTAGGATCACAAGTTGTGATTATGATTGGCGGTGGTAATTATGCCCGTGGAGCTCAGCTGGCTCATGGCGGTGTTAAACGCGTTAGTGCAGATAATATCGGTATGCTTGCAACTATGATGAACGCAATTGCATTGGCTGATGTTTTTAATTTTAGCGGAACACCAGCACGAGCACTTTCTAATATTAAGGCTGATCAGGTTTTAGATCAATTTACACATCGTCGAGCGATTAGTCATTTAGTTAAACATCGTGTAGTTATAGTAGCTGGAGGAACTGCTCGCCCCTATCTAACTACAGATACGGCAGCAGTAAGTTTGGCGCTTGAGCTGGATTGTAATCTGATTATAAAGGCTACTAAAGTTGATGGTGTTTATGATAAAGACCCAGTTAGGTTTTCGGATGCCAAAAAGTTCAATACACTAAGACTCCAGCAGGCGGTCGAACGTCCAGATATTAAAGTTATGGATAAAGCTTCTATCGCGCTTGCTGCTGACTATAAATTACCGTTGGTGGTTTGCAAGTTGCTACAAGAAGATAATCTAGTACGTGCTGCCAGTGGAGAGCATGTCGGAACAAGAATATCTGCTGAATAATTATTTACTTTTTTGCTTCCTTGGATCGGTATCTTTGCCGTTATCTTTATCTTCGCCGCCCATATTATATTCATAAATTGGTTTTGTAATGCGTAGACCATGTGTATAACGATACAATTCACCATATATACCTCGGAGTATTTGATGTAATGAATTATTTTTGTAGCGTCGGTCTGATGCCAGGCATCCCATTTTTATAATGCCGATTTTATACCCTGCTCTTTTTGCTTGAAGTATAATATCGTAATCTTCCATAATGTATAGAGATTCATCAAATCCATCTACTGCGTTGAAAGCCTCTTTAGTAATATATAGACAGCCAAACCCAATTGGCCAAGGAGTATATTGCATTAGGCGCATATAGCCGCTCATAAAGTGTGCGCCTGCACGAATAGCTAGATTATCTGAATTCATCTTCTGGGTAAAACTACCTGCTTGAAAATGCTTTTCATTAACTCGATTTTCAAAAGATTGTATAAAATATTTAGGAAGAATCGTATCTGCATCGATAAATACAAGCATATCCCCCGCTGCCTCACTGGCACCAGAATTACGAGCCTTAGATGAGCCCTTTTCGCTTACTTTTATAATTTTAAGAGGTAATTTACTTGAATAAGCTTCAGCGCACTCGACTGTATTATCTGTGCTTGCAGAATCAACAACTATAATTTCATCAGGCTTTTTAGTTTGGATGGTAAGTGATTCAAGAAGATGATCTACAACCCCAGCTTCATTTCGACAAGGAATAATAACGCTAATCTTCATAAATAATAGTATAATAGTATTATGCCTAAAATTTCAACCCTAAAGCAAATTTATGAAAGACTCAATTGCCAAGAAAAAACGGTCAATGGTGTTTGTTGGTTTGAATGTAATACTAATGCAGATAAGACTGTGGTGATTTTCCATGGTGTTACGGGAGGTAAAATTGACATGGCTCCTCTGGCTGAGCGATATGTTAATTTTGGTTATGCGGTATATGCTATTGATCTGCCTGGGCATGGAGGCTCATTGCGTCCTAAATTTGAGAGCTACGATGATTTAGCTGATTGGCTTAATTATACCTTAGAACAAATAGGTAGATTTCCGGATGTGATTATTAGTAATTCATTTTCTTCATCTATACTCTATCATGCCTTGCGTACAAATAAGATTCCTGATCATACAAAAATAATAATGGCATGTCCAACACCCGATACTACTATTCTAGCGGATGCACTACAAAAAATATCAAATAATCTGCCAGAAAATTTTAGCTGGAGTGTCTATAATAGTAGACCCATTCGTGGAGTGCGTGTTGCTGTTGCGCTGAAAACTCGCCAAAAAGCGGCTTGGAATTGGCTAATTGAGTCTGAACGTTATAAAAAGGATAACTTGACTTTACGCGATTCTGATATTTTAACAACCTTACTCTATGAAAATAACCCTTATGTACATGGTATTGCATTAGAATATCAAAAGAGAATAACACTAATTATTGGCGGAAAAGATAATGTCGCTCCCCCGAAAACAGCGTCCATTATGCATGAACTTTTACCCGAGGCACGTATCATCAGTGTGCCAGCCGCAGGTCATATTTTGCATTTTGAAGCTCTAGAGGCGTATCCAGAGCCCTAAAAAGCTTTTATTTTATGGGTGTTATATGTTTAGCCTAAGTGAGTTTATAGAATATGGTATAATGACCTTATGAAGATAGCGTTCTTTATTGATGATTACCTACCATCAGTACACGGCGTGGCGACATCAACTTTAGTCTACAAGCAGGCGCTTGAATCGCTTGGTCATGAGGTTTTTATAATTGCCCCAAAGGTTAAGGGGTATGAGGATAATGATGATCATGTAATTCGCCTTTCATCTATGAAAAACTATATTTTTGAAAAGCGCTACACCGCTAGCCTATATCCTGGATTAGCTAAAAAGCTTGATAAATATGAGTTTGATATTGTTCATAGCCAAACTCAGTTTCAACTAGGAGTTTTGGCTCATCTAGTAGCTAGACGGCAGAATATCCCTCACGTAACAACTATACATACACTTTATACTGAACTAATCAATGATTATCCAATGATGATCATTACTGGAATTACGGCTATAACTGTTGCGATGCCGATAGTCCTTGGTATTAAGCCAATTTTACCTGAAATCTCAGCAGAAAAGCTTCGAAATTTAAGTAAAGATAGTCTTAAAGAAATGATATCTCGCCAAGGTTGGCGCTTAACGGCGGCTTTTGCAAATAAATGCGATGCCTGTATATCACCGTCAAAGCATTTAGAACGTATATTAATTGAAGAAGGCGGTTTGAATGCGCCTTGCTATAATTTCCCAAACAGTATTGATACTAAAAAATATCGCTCGGCGCGCGCGGAAGATTCTCCTATTGAAAAGAAGCCTGGTGAGAAGTTTATTATTTGTGTAGCACGTTTGAGTCCTGAAAAACGCCAGATCACGCTAGTTGATTCAATGGCTTATGTTAGCGATAAAAATATTAAATTAGTCTTAGCTGGTGGTGGTCCTTTTGAAAAGGAGCTACGAGCAAGGATTTCTGAACTTAATTTAGAAAATCGAGTGATTCTTACAGGAATGCAATCAAGTGATAAAGTAGCCTCTCTTCTTAAGCAAGCCGATGTTTTTGCTCTTGCTTCCTACCATTTTGATAATCAACCAATGACCTTCCTAGAGGCTTCGGCTGCAGGATTGCCAATAGTCTACTGTGATGAACAAATGACTGAAGGGCTCAGGAAATCTAATTCTATTTTGACTGATGGAATTGAAGGAGAAGACTTTGCTAAGGTATTCAACGATTTACTTTCTAACAAGGAGCGTCTGGAAAAAATGTCTCGTGCCGCCCTTAGAGTAGCTAAATCTTTCGATTCATTGACTATGGCTAAAAAGCTACTAGAACTTTATGGCAGTTTGATCGAAACTCGGAAAAATCTAGAATCATAAATTAGTGTATTGTATTTTTTATTACGCTTGTGTTAAAATCTTCTTAATAATTAATATAGTTAACGCAGGGAGTGTGGCCAAGTGAAGGAAAGTCTTTTAAAAACTAGTAAGGATTTTATATCTTTTTTACATAAAAAGAGACTTGTGCTGACTATTTGCGCTATTATAACTCTAGTTTTTGGTTTGCTAAATATATTTGTTTTCTCTAATCATAGTGAGGCGCTAGATTCTGATGCTTTCATAACAACCTGGAAGGTCTCTGGTGATTCAGATGGCAGAACTGTAAAAATACCAGTTTATAAGAATAGCTATAAACATAAAATCAACAATGCAGCCTACAATTATACAATAGACTGGGGAGACGGTTCACCAATTGAAGCTAAATCTGGTTATGTATCACCTTCGCATACTTATGCTAATGATGGTGAGTATGATATTAAGATTGAGGGTGATTTTCCAGGAATGACATTTTCCGATGAACCTCGTTCTCAGGGTAGGAGGACATACTACTCGGATGCATTCCCCGATAATGACGATCGTGCAAGTGAGTCTATGGGTAGAAAGATACTATTTATAAAGCAATGGGGTAAAATAAAATGGCAAAGTATGATAGGTATGTTTTTCAATGCCTATGAGATGACTGGACGGTATACTGATTCACCAGATACTTCTGAAGTGAAATCTATGAACCATATGTTTCGTAATGCTATGAAATTTAATTCGCCAGTTAACTTCGATACATCTAAGGTAGAAGATATGGGAGAGATGTTTAAAAATGCTAACTCCTTTAATCAGCCAGTTAACTTTGATACCCAAAATGTAGAAAATATGGGAGAAATGTTTATATATGCCCCCTCCTTTAATCAGCCATTAAATTTTAACACCTCTAAAGTAACCAATATGTATGGTATGTTGCGTCATGCTAAAGCCTTTAATCACCCTGTCAATTTTGATACGCGGAATGTGGAGAGTATGAGCATGATGTTCTCTGTTGCTGAAGCTTTTAATCAACCAGTTAACTTCGACACATCTAAGGTGACTAGTATGTATGGTATGTTTGATAATGCTATAGCTTTTAATCAACCAGTTAACTTTGATACATCTAAGGTGACTAATATGGGTGGTATGTTTATTGGCGCTACCTCCTTTAATCAGCCGATTAATTTTAATACATCATCAGTACAGTATATATCTGAGATGTTTAAAAATGCTACATCATTTAATTACCCTGTTAATCTTAGTGATACGTCTAGAGTAAATTACTTTAGTAGTATGTTTGAAGGCGCTACCTCCTTTAATCAGCCGATTAATTTTAATACATCAAATGCGACAAATTTTGGTAATATGTTTAAAAATGCTACCTCCTTTAATCAAGATATATCTAACCTAGATTTTTCTGTCGCTCTAAAAAGAGGACAATATGATGATGGAATGGGAGACTTCGCTAGCAACTCGGGCTTAAGTATAAAGAACTATGATAAAATTCTAAAAAACTGGCATGATGCAGTAAAGAATGATCCTAGTATTACTTTTCATCATAAACCCTCCTCTGCAGGTCTCAAATACTGCGCTGCCACCGCCGAACACGACTTCTTGGTCGGATTAGGTTGGACTTTCAATGACACCCGCGACTGTGGTATTGCCCCGCAAGATATCAACCTATCATCAAACACTATCGATGAAAATACTCCGCCAAACACTAAAGTTGCCGATATCGCTATGCCATCTGATCCTAATGACACTCCTGGAGATACCAATACAGCTTCTTTAACTTGTGCTACTCCAGGTGCAGATGATAATGCATTTACCATTACAAATAACAAACTTTACCTTAAAAACCCAGCAGATTATGAAGCTAAAAATAGCTATAGTATCTGTATTCGTGCCACTGATGAATATGGCAACTTCTTAGATAAAAACTTTACTATAAATATCAATAACAATAATGAACTACCAGTAGTTACATCTACACCAATAACTACAGCTACTCAAGGATTACCATATTCTTACACTATTACAGCTAGTGATCCAGAAAATGCTCCGCTAACATTTACAGCATCCCCATCAAACCCTAGCTGGCTACATTTTAACCCATCTACTCATGTAGTTTCTGGTACTCCAGGTCAAGCCGATGCTGGCAGAACCTTCCAAGTATCGTTTACTATATCTGATGGAACAAATACAATTGAGCATAAATATAATATTACAGTCAGTGGCAATGGTAATAACCAAGGCGGAAATAATAACCAAGGCGGTGGTAATAATGGTGGTCATAACGGCAACCAGGGCGGCGGAAATTCTGGCTCAGCTGGCGGGCGCGGCGGTAGTAATGTAGTTAATAACTATACTCATTACCACACTCATATCACTAACCAAAACACAAGAAATAGTTCTAATGGATCAGGTGGCGGTAGCGTAACCGACAGTAATCCAGCTAGATCAGATAGTAATAATAGCAGTAATGTAAATGATTCCAACTCTGACAGTTCATCAAACAAAGATAGTAATAAAAGCTTAAAAGATAAAACTATTTCATCTTCATCCCACCGCGGCAATAACTCAAGTAACTGCCAATGCCCAGTCGCAGGCTCATCTAAAAAAGAAAAGAGATCCTTCTTCGATATGACTATTGGCGAACTGTGGTGGTTCTGGATATTAATAATCCTTATCTTGATCGGTATAATAGCTTATCTAGTGCTTAGGAATAGGGATAGGGAAAATGAATTCAAAGAAAAAAGAGTCGGTTTTTAAAGTCTCGACTCAGGACTTATTAGTAGTTGCTCCAATCTTATAAGTTGTTACTGACGTAGTTATCGGTGTTTAAGATGTTAGGGGTTAAAACTCTACAGAACTCCACCTCCTGCAATTGTTTTACAAACAATTCCCTTGATTTGGAAGAAAAGCATAAACTGAATTTGAGTATATTTTCGGTTTTGCTTTACTTCTTGGAGATGAAGGTTGGCTTTATTGCTTGCCTTTTGAATCTTCTTAATACGATTCCTGACTTTTTTGATTTTATGCCCCAAAGCAATTGCATCACGACATTTATTGTCTTTTATTCGGCAAATGGACTTTTTTAGTTGGGTAATTTCCCGCATTGCGGTCTTTTTGGCTTTTTCATCCCTTTTATTGATCCTCTGATATTTGCTCATGGCAGACTTCTCTTTCTGGGCTACGCTATTCAATGATTCATCTAACTGGTTTAGTTTCTTTTGCACTATTTCTAGTAAGATGATATGAAGAGTTAGTTTTGTCAACTCATCATTCTTTTCCACGGTAATCACCTCTTTTTAAAGGAGCTATGCTGCAACGGATTTGTTACAACTTTTATATTATATAATATTAAATATAATTAATCAAACAATCAATATATTAATATAAAATTATTGTTATATAATAGAAAAATGATTGCCGATATAAATATTAGTGAAAAGAGTTTTGGTGATAAGATTTTAATGACTAATGTTAAATTTAGTATTGATGATGGTGAAAAAATCGGCATAGTTGGTAGAAATGGAATTGGTAAAAGTACACTTTTTAATATACTATCAGGAAGCGATAAAGATTTTAGTGGAGAAATTGTTTTTCGGCGTGGGGTGAGCGTAGCAAGTACGGCGCAAGAACATCATAATTTGGCAGATATTAGTGTTATTAATTATATTTTAAACGGGCTTCCAGAGTATGCTAGCTTATCTAAGATTATCAATGAATACCCTAGTTTTATGGGAGACAATATACGTTTAATTAACGAATATTCAGAAGCATTGGATAGGTTTAATCAGAAAGATTTTTATCAAATTGAAGAAAAAATTAAACGTGAACTCGGCAATTTTCAGCTTGAAAATGTATACAATCAACCTATGGAAAGTTTAAGCGGCGGGCAAAAAAGACTCGTTGAAATTATAAAAATTATGCATTCAAATGTGCACTTAGCGTTGATTGACGAACCTACAAATCATATGGATTATGTTGCAAAACAACAATTTATAGATTGGGTCAAAAGTCAGGCAGTAAGTAATGTTTCTATGTTAATTATCACGCATGATAGAGATGTGCTCGGCAAGGTTGATAGAATAATTGAACTAAAAAATGGTGGCAGTACAAGTTATTCGGGGAATTACGACTCATATCTCAAACAAAATGCCATGGAAACTTCAAGCGGAATGATGAATTTTGAACAAGTTGAAAGACGTATTACTAGCTTAAAACAAAAAGTATTGGACTATCAAAGATTGAAAGAAAAGTCTCGTAACCAGAGTACAATCCAGAGGTTTAAGCGTCTTGAAAATAGTGCGCGAGATGAACTGGTTGAACTTGAAAAGCGTGAAAAACCTAGCTTTTGGATTGATAAAGACTCTATTGAAAAGTTAAACTACAAGGCTGTTGCTAGGTATGAGAAATTTAAGTCTAAAAATATTCGGGTCAATTTAAAATCTTCCGAGGCTCGTAGTAAAAGAGTTGTGGCTAGTGCTAAAAATGCTACGATCGGCTATAGTGATAAGATTCTACTTGAGAATATTAATATAGACTTACGCGAAAACGAAATTTTGGAATTACGCGGACGTAACGGCGCTGGCAAGACTACTTTAATCAAGGCTTTATTAAATTATGACAGTAATTTACATTTAGGTAACAAAAATAATTTAGATAACTTACCTACTGTTTATGATGGAGAATTATGGATTAATCCAGATATAAGAATTGGCGTTTATGAACAAGAGATTAGTGATAAATATTTAAATCTTTCATTGAAAAATGCAATCGAGCAACTTTATTTAGATAAAAACTTACCAATTTCGGATACAAAAATTCGTCAGCTTTGCTCTGACTATTTATTTACTTCCACTGATTTAGATATTCCGATTATGCAACTTAGCGGTGGACAAAAAGCTCGTTTTCAAATAATTAGTATTTTGGCAAATGACCCACAGTTGTTAATTTTGGATGAACCCACTAATCATCTTGATTTACCTAGTATAGAAGAGCTTGAATCTGCTTTGATGAGATATAGCGGCGCGATAATTTATGTTAGTCATGATAATTATTTTAGGCAAAAATTAAAAGGCAAAGTTTTGGCTCTTGGTTAGGATTTTCCTTTCACAATAAAATAGACCCAGAGACGGATCTATTTTATTGATTTCAAGGTGAGCTTATTTATTCTTTAATAAGCCATTTGCTTCTAGTGCTTCTTCTAATCGTGGACGATCGAAGCCGAGAATTAAGGTGCCGTTAACATCGGTTACTGGCACTCCTTGAAAGTTACCGTTAACCTTTTCGAGAAGCTCTTTATTTGCATCTTGATCTTCCTCGATATTTTTAGATTCATATTCAACTCCAAGCTTATCTAGCCATTGCTTTTCAGTGTTGCAGAAAGCGCACCAGCTTGTACTATAAACTATTACCTTGCTCATATCCCTCCTTAATAGTATTGAGATTATTATAGCAAATAGCAATTATAAATGCTAATGATTTATATACTAGATTATTTATACAAGGTATTGACCTAATTTTTTACTTGTGAAATACAGTGATATTATAGAGATTATTAATGATATAAATATTGTTCCATAACTAATTGCAGTAGCTATACTGGTTGCAGTTGGTACTCCAAAAGCTAATAAAACAGAACTTGCAATTGATGTGCCACATGCACTACATCCCATACTAAATGTTGCCAGCCCGCTTGTTATTCCAATTCCTCCAGCACTTTTAGCTACCACACTAAACTGTCTTTGCTTTTTGATTATAAACAGTATTTCAGAGATTAAAATACCTTGAATTAAGCTAACGATTAAAGTTCCCAATAAAATCCAAGAAATACCAGTACTAAAGATCGACGTAAAAGTACCAGACAGAAGATGGATTTTAACATCTAACGGTATTATTGATGAGCTTAGAATGTAACCTAATAATTGAAGATTTTGCGCCCAAAACATAATTATATAAATTACCAATCCTATTGCTAGTGCAATATATAAATATTTGGGGTGTTGACTTAAGAAATTACCTAAAATTCCAAAAGAATGTTTTAAATTTAGTTTAATTCTGTTCAATTTTTGATTTATAGACTTGTTCATTATTTCACTTTCTCGGCTATAGCCGATTCAATTACAGGCACAAATATATCGTAGGGCGGCGCTCCATTGTAACCTTTACCTTCAATTATAAAGTGAGGTGTTCCATATCCGCCCGTATCTAAAACTTCTTGTTTATTCTTATTAATTTTGCTTGTGTATTTTGATTTAGATACACAATCTTGCCATTCTGGTATTTTTAAAGATGTTTTGCGCGCAATGTTTGTTAGTCCAATATTACTAAATGGCGATACATTATTAGATCTTACGGCTATTTCGTAAGCGTTCTTTATAAAATCAAGCATCTTACCCTGCTCATTTGCGCAATAAGTTGCATTTCCCGCTGACATAGATTCTGGACCATACGTACCTAAGATCTTATAACTAATCTTAGCTTTATTTGTATCTACATAATCTTTTATTATTCTTGGTAAAATTTCGCGGTGTGCTCGTTCACAGTCTGGGCAAAGTAAATCTAAATACACAATTATGCTTATAGCTTTTTGATTTGATGCCGAACCTAAATTCGGATTTTCTTTCGTAATCGAACTTGAAGTCGATTGTATACTGGGTTGATTTCTATTTTCACCCCTAAAAAAGAAATTATTTAAAATAAGTACGCCTGCTGCTACTGAAAATATCAAAATCAAAGTTACAAAAACTACTCTGCTTTTTGGCACAACCATTAATTATAGCATAGAATTATTTATTTGGCGAGCGGCTCGTTAAATACCAGCCTCCATTAATTTCACGGTAAACGTAAAGCTCCAAATTTGGATTCAAAAGCATGCTATATTCGGCGGCTTCCTCAGCTTGTTTGCGCGTCACAAAACGGCGTTTTTGCTTGCTTGCTGCACTCGCTTTGTATGTTTTGTGCGGTATATTTCGATTTCTTCTTGGCATGTTGGAAAATATATAATTACGTGTTATAGTATAAGTGTATCATGAGTTCTGATGAAAAATCTCTGGACAACCCGCCAGATATGCGAAAAATAGTGATTAGTACATTTTTAGATACTACTTGGCGTATGTTTACTCCGATTTTAGTATCTATATTGGCAGGTTGGCTTATAGATAGATTTACAGGTACTCGGCCAGTTGCTACCTTGATAGGGTTAGCTTTTGGTATACTTATAACATCATTTTTAATGTATAAACTTTATAAAAAGGTAACATCTCTAGGGTGTAAGGAGCGTAATAGATGATGGCAGATATGCCAGTAACTTTTGCTGCGGCTAATCTTCATATTGATATTAAGGCTGAGTCAATTTTTCATATAGGTGAATTCCCTGTTACAAATTCTATGCTTATGGGAGTGTTTGGCTATACATTGGTGATTTGGCTGTTTTTTGCTGTCAGAAGATCAATTAAAACTGGCAAAAAAGGTTATATTACAAGTGCGGTTGCTTGGGTTTTTGAAATGCTTTACGGTACAGTTCGCCAGGTTATTCAGAATGATAAAATAGCCAAGAAAGTTGCGCCGTTAGCAATTACCATGTTTTTTGTGATTTTAATTAATTATTGGATGGGTATATTGCCTGGCGTTGGGACGATTACCGTTAATGGGGGTACTCCTCTGTTCCGTGGATTAGTTGCAGATTTAAATGTAACTTTTGGACTAGCTATTATAAGTATGGTTATGGCGCAAGTGTATGCAGCTAAAGTTCACGGTTTCTTTGGTAACATTGGGCGCTATATTCGCAATCCCCTAAAAGATCCAGTTGGTTCTATGGAAGGTATTTTGGAGCTTATTGCTGAGTTTTCGCGTATGCTTGCGCTAAGTTTACGTTTGTTTGGTAATGTTTTTGCGGGTGAGGTTTTGCTTGTCTCCGTGAGTTATGTGGCGGCTTATTTCGCATCTATCGCTATGTTGCCGTTTATGATTTTTGAATTGTTTATTGGTACAATTCAAGCCTATGTATTCTTTATGTTAACAACGGTGTTTATTTCACTTGGTTTAGCGTCGCATGACGAAAATGATTCTTCTTCTGATCACTCCCCTGCTGATAACAAAAAATTAGCAGCGGAAGGGTGATGGAAGACGAGTATATTAAATAATAATAAAAGTAATTGAAGGAGAAAATTACAAAAATGGAATCACTCGCATTTGGTTTAACTTACGCTATTTCAGCAGTTGCTGCAGCATTTGGAGCTGGTATGATTGGTACTGCAGCTATGAACGCAGCTGGTCGTAATCCTGAAAAAATTAACGAAATTCGTACTTTGATGATCCTTGGTATTGCGTTTATCGATGCTTTGGCAATTATAGGTTTCGTTGCTGCTATTTTGACAAAGGTGCTTTAATTGGAGTTGGAGATGCAGACTTTAACGACTGTCGCAAAAGCCGCTACCGGCGAAAGCTCGGATCTGTTTGCGTCGCTTGGCATTGATTGGAAGATGCTTTTGTTTCAGATCATTGCATTTGCAATGTTGCTTTGGATTTTAAACAAATATGTTTTTCCAGTTATAGTAAAGTCGATTGATGAGCGTGAAAAGAAAATTACTGAAGGCAGGCGCCTTGCAGAAGAAGCTGCAGAGAAAGCTAGCTCCGCCCAGGAAGAAATTGCAAAAATGATGAAGCGTGCTCAAAAAGATGCAGCTACTATCATTAGTGATGCAAAAGAGACGGCTAATAAAATTGCTGAAGAATCTGACAAGAAGAATAAGGAACGTGCCGAAAGAATTATTGCTGGTGCGCATGCCGATATTGCGCGTGAAGTTGCTAGTGCCAAGAAGGATCTTTATAATGAGATGCTTGATTTAGTGACACTTGCAACCGAAAAAGTTGCTGGGAAAGAAGTTACAAAATCTATTGATGAAAAAACAATTGCTTCAGCAATTGAGAAAGCAAAACAGTAATGGTTACTAAGTTATCTCGTCGCAAGATTGCTACTGTTGTAGCTGAACGCTTGCTTGAAGGAGATAAAACTATCATTAAAGATTTGGCAGGATATTTGTTTTACACAAAACAGACTCGTTCAATTAATCTACTGATCCGCGATATTGAAAACGCCTTACTAGATAGGGGTGTTTTAGCAGCTAAAGTTGTTAGTGCTCACGATTTGGCGGATAGTGTAAAAAAGCAAATAGATGCTTTCTTGCTTGATGAATCTGGTGCTAATTCTGTACAGGTCCAGTATAGTATTAACAAGGATCTTATTGGTGGCATTCAAATTTCCACTCCGCAAGCGATACTTGATACGAGCATTAAAAACAAGCTGCAGCGGCTAAAAGCAGCGAAACAATAATCTAAGAAAGAGGAATTTATGGCTGAAATATCTGTAAGTGAACTTTCTGCTGATTTACGAAAAGCAATTGCTAACTTAGAAAACCATGAGGGTCTTGAAAAAGCTGGCGTTGTGATTCGGGTTGGCGACGGTGTAGCTTGGGTTCATGGATTGAAGAATGCGGGCTACAGCGAAGTGCTTGAAATTGAATCAGAGAAAGGTTATGTCGAGGCATTTGCACTTAATCTTATGGAAGATGAGATTGGCGCTGTGCTTCTTGGCAATGAAAATTATGTAAAAGCAGGCGCAAAAGTGCGCTTAAAGGGCGAACTTTTGACTGTACCTGTTGGTAAGGAATTGTTGGGTCGTGTGGTAGATCCGCTTGGGCGTCCTTTGGATGGCGGTCCTGAAATAAAAACCCAAAAACGCGGCTTAATTGAGCGCCCAGCTGTTGGCGTGATGGGGCGAAAGTCTGTCCACGAACCATTAATGACTGGAATTATGTCGATCGATGCTATGTTTCCAATTGGTCGCGGCCAGCGTGAATTGATTATTGGTGATCGTCAGACTGGTAAAACTTCCATCGCAATTGATACTATGATCAATCAGGCGCGTCAAAAAACTGGCGTTATAAATGTCTATGTAGCAATAGGTCAAAAATTAAGCAAGATAGCTCGTTTAGTAGAACGTCTTAAAGAAGAAGGCGTGATGGATCAGACTATAATAGTCGCAACTAGCCCTAGTGATACTGCATCCCTGCTCTATTTGGCTCCTTATTCAGGTACAGCTATGGGTGAATTCTTCCGTGATAATGGCGAACACGCTTTGATAATTTATGATGATTTAACTAAACATGCTGTAGCATATCGCCAAATGAGTTTGCTTTTACGCCGTCCACCAGGGCGCGAGGCTTATCCTGGCGATGTCTTCTATCTCCACTCTCGCTTACTTGAACGCTCAGCTAAACTTAGTGATGAGCTTGGCGCGGGATCACTTACGGCTTTGCCTATTATCGAAACTCAGGCTGGTGATATCTCAGCGTATATTCCTACTAATGTTATTTCGATTACTGATGGACAGATCTTTATGGAAACTGATCTGTTTTACCAGGGAATTCGCCCAGCAATTAGCGCTGGACTTTCGGTGAGCCGCGTTGGTGGTGCTGCTCAAACTAAAGCTATTAAGAGTGTAAGTGGCAACCTTAAGCTTGGTCTTTCTCAATTCCGCGAGCTTGCTAGTTTTGCTCAGTTTGGTTCTGATCTCGATTCCGAGACCAAGGCTCAGATTGAGCGCGGCCAGCGATTGACGGAACTTTTGAAACAAGCACAGTATCAGCCGATGAGTATTTGGGAACAAGTAGCAAGTATCGCGGCTGTAAGTGAAGGATACTTTGATGATGTTCCAGCTGCTAAAATCAAAGAAGCTCAAGACGCTCTCTTAACGAATTTATGGTCTAATCACAAGACTGAAATGAAACAACTTTCAAAGGGTGATAAAAAATTCGGTGAAGATAAGGCAATCTATGAAATCGTTAAAAATGCTGCTATGAGTGTGGCGAAAGGATACCGAAATTAGATGAAAGTTTTGTTTGTCTGCTACGCAAATATTGGTCGTTCGCAGATGGCCAAAGCTCTATATAATCACTTTACTGGCACCAATGATGCAGATAGTGCTGGCGTTGGGGTTGATGAAAATCTACCTAACGCCACTACTATTGGCCAGTATGATGAAATACGTAATTATTCTAATCGTATACGCCAAGCTATGCTTAAGTATTATGATATAGATATTTCTAATTTCAGGCGTACCCAACTTCAACCTGATGTTTTATCGCATTACGATTTAGTTGTTAATATTGCAGAAAAGCAACAAACACCAACTTGGCTGCGTGGCGATAATGTTATTTGGTGGGACGTGAAAGATCCTGGATTACATAAAGAGGATCAGGTAATTATGGATGCTCGTAAGAAAATTGATACAAAAGTTAAGCAGTTAATTGAGATTAGTAATTCGGATGGCGATTTTAAGTCAATCGATGATCAGATTGATAAGGAGGATAAAAATGTCTAGTATCCGACAATTAAAATCACGTATTCGCTCAGTTAAGAATACTAAGCAAATAACACGTGCTATGGAGATGGTAGCAGCTAGTAAGATGCGTCGTGCGCAAGATGCAACGAAAGAAACTAGTGCATATGCGCATGCAGCAAACGAGCTACTCACCTATCTGGCGGGGCAAAATGTAACCGATAATCATCCATATTTTAATCAGAGACAAGTAAAAAATCGGCTTTTGATAGTAATAGCTAGTGATAAAGGTCTGGCTGGTGCGTATAATAGCAATATTTTACGCCGATTGGCTCAGGAACTTAAAGAAGATAAAAATATGGGTATTGGAACGCAGATTGTAACGATTGGACGGCGTGTAACTCGATTTGTAGCTAAGCTCAAAGATGCTGAACTTATTGGAGCTTATGATGATATGTCCGATAAGCCTACTGGTCATGAGTTGAGAACTATTGTAAATACTGCTATTAACTCATTCACTTCAAAGCAAGTTGATGCAGTTGATATTGTATTCACAAAATTCCATAATGCAGTCAAACAAGAAGCTTATATGCAGCGAATTTTGCCCGCTGGTTATACATATACGCCAACTTGTGATTATGCCTGCGATGCCAAATATGAACCAAGTCCAGCGGTTGTGCTTGATGCGGTTGCATATAGGTTAATTGAATCTCAAGTATTTCAAACATTGCTTGATGCTCGCGCTAGTGAACATAGTATGCGCATGGTGGCGATGAAGAGTGCAACTGATAATGCTTCTGATTTGGTTGATGATCTAACTCTCGAAATGAACAAAGCCCGCCAAGGCGCGATCACCCAAGAACTCGCTGAAATATCTGGCGGCGTGGAGGCTATGGAGTGAACCCTTTAGAGGTAGGAGAATCTAATGCCTAAAGTCACTATTTTTGTTAGTACTATAGTTTTACATAATGACAAATTTTTAGTTGTTAAAGAGGGAAAGAATAATCATAATCAGCTAAATACTTGGAATTTCCCGGCGGGACATGTTGAAGCTGGTGAAGGTTTAATTGAGGCGGCAATACGTGAAGCTAAAGAAGAGTCTGGCTATGATATAAATATTGATGGTGTTTTATCTGTTTTATTTAAAAATACTAAAGACGGTATAGATTTAATAGTCTTCTTTAATGGCCATATAATTAATAGCTTGCCCACCAATTATGAAAGCGGAATAAAGAAGGTAGATTTTGTATCTTTCGAATCTCTTAAAAAATTAGACTTACGTTTCCATGATGATATTTTAATACAGGCAAACCGTGCTTTGTTAAATAAAATTTACCCGTTGGATATAATTATGGATTACCAGGAGAGTTAATATGATAATATGCAGTAAATGTAAAGTCAAAAAATCACAAGGAGGAATCAATGAGTAAAGATATAGGTAAGATCATCCAAGTCGTTGGCGTTGTGGTAGATGTGGAGTTTAAAAGTGGCGAATTGCCTGCTATCTACGATGCGCTGCACGCTAAAAATGGCGATGAAATTGTAACTTTAGAGGTAGCTCAGCATCTCGATGAACATACGGTACGTGCTATTTCTATGAGTAGTACTGATGGTTTGAAGCGTGGCGGCGAAGTTAAAGCGACTTTTGCGCCAATCTCTGTGCCAGTCGGTAAAGAAACGTTAGGTCGTATGTTTAATGTTATAGGTGAGCCTATTGATGATAAGCCAGCTCCAAAAGCGCAAATGGCGCCAATTCATCGTGAAGCTCCTCCGTTAGACGAGCAATCTAATAAAACTGAAATTTTAGAAACTGGAATAAAGGTAGTAGATTTGATAGCGCCTCTAGCAAAAGGTGGAAAGGCTGGGTTATTTGCTGGTGCTGGCGTTGGTAAAACAGTTTTAATTACTGAGCTGATTAATAATATTGCGAAATTCCACTCTGGTAATTCTGTGTTTGCTGGAGTTGGAGAACGTACTCGTGAAGGTAATGATCTCTATTACGAAATGGAAGAAGCTGGTGTGCTTGATAAAACTTCGCTTGTATTTGGCCAGATGAATGAACCACCAGGAGCACGTCTTAGAGTAGCTCTTTCTGGACTAGCTATTGCTGAAACTTTTCGTGATGAGGGTCAAGATGTTCTCTTGTTTATAGATAATATTTACCGCTACACTCAAGCTGGTGCAGAAGTTAGTGCATTGCTTGGTCGCCTACCAAGTGCTGTTGGTTATCAGCCTAATTTGCAACAAGAAATGGGCGCATTACAAGAGCGTATTACATCAACCAAGACGGGATCTATTACATCTGTTCAAGCAGTTTATGTTCCAGCAGATGACTTAACTGACCCAGCCCCAGCCACGACTTTCGCCCACCTTGATGCAACAATCGTGATGAATCGTGCGCTAACTGAAATCGGTATTTATCCTGCTGTTGATGTATTGGATAGTACAAGTACTAGTCTAGATCCTGAAATTGTTGGTGAAGAGCATTATAAAGTTGCCCGTGAGGCTCAACGCATTTTGCAACAGTATAAAGACTTACAAGATATTATTGCTATTTTGGGAATGGAAGAGCTTAGTGATGAACAAAAGCAGATTGTTGGACGTGCTCGTCGTTTGCAACGTTTCTTTGCACAACCTTTCCATGTGGCGGAAAAGTTTACAGGAAATCCTGGTGTATATATCAAGCTTGAAGATACTATTCGCGATACTAAAGATATCTTAGATGGCAAATATGATGACAAACCAGAAAATTGGTTCTATATGGTTAATGGATCATTAAGCCAAAAAGCCGCTAGTGAAAAGGAGTAAAATATGATGCAATTTCGATTAGTAACTATGCTCGGAACTAAAGTATCTGAGGATGTCTACTCAGTTACATTACCGACTGTTACTGGTGAAATATCGGTTTTCCCTAGTCATGAGCAATTGGTTACAATTGCAACTAGCGGTATAATTACTGTGCGATTTAACAAAGAAGATGATGATTCTAAATTAGAATATTATGCAATTTCTGGCGGTGTGATTGAAATAAATCAACGTGGATTAAAAGTTCTGGTTGATGAAGCTGATCACAGTGATGATATCATAGAAGCAGAAAGTAAGGCAGCTCTTGAGCGTGCTTTGAAGATGCAAGATGAAGCAACTGATCAAGTTGAGCTTGAAAAAGCACATCAATTGGTTGATCGTCATATGGTTCGCCTAAAGGTAGCCAGCTTGCGCCGCCGCCATCGTCGCTAATTATTTGCTGGTTGAAGAATAATTTAGCCGCGTATTTGCGTATTTATTAAACGAATTGTTTTGTGTGGACTTTATAAATCCATCTGAACTGGTTAGCGAAGAAGATACGCGGTTGATTCTTTCTGTTTTAAATTATATAGCTAGACTCTATAAACTATCTATAATTTTGCGCGCTTCATCTGTTGATTTACATTGCATGAGTAACTCTCGCTTCTCTTTTGCGCCATCAAAGCCTTTTATGTAAATTTTAAAGAAGCGTTTGAGCGTTTCAAACGGACGTCCAGTTTGTGGCTGCCATTGGTCAAATAAACCTAAATGGATTCTTAGTAGATTAACTAAATCGTTTTGTGTTTTTTCTGTATTTTTAGGATTATTTCTAAAGCAGAATGGGTCAGTAAAAATGCCACGCCCAATCATTATGCCGTTTACGCCTGGATGGTTTTTGACTATTTCTTCCCCGTGGGCGCGGTTTTTTATATCACCATTGATGGTTA
>ERZ773043.151-NODE-151-length-36724-cov-47.438299_pt1 | contig 36724 bp, 36 predicted proteins | sample MGYA00580636_ERZ773043 | MGnify/ENA primary metagenome ERZ773043 (study PRJEB29015, sample SAMEA2737992) | human oral metagenome | biome: human oral; feature: human-associated habitat; material: dental | place: China | collected 2065 ...
GCAGGGCTGATAGGGTACTTGGACCTGCGACAATAATCTGCTCCTCCCGTCTCAAATCATCAAAGAAGATCGGATTGCGAACAATCTCTGAGTAGAGTCCCTCTGTCGGAACAAACAAAACTCCAAAATTGATCGTTCTTGGCGGTGCTATGTACTTGCTCTTGATATCCTTGGCAAAGCGCTTAACGCTGGCTAGGAGTGACTTACGACAGCGTTCGATCTCGTCCTTATCACCTGCTTCATAGGCTTCTTCCAAGCGGTAATAATCTGCCAGTGGAAACTTGGAGTCAATCGGTAGGTAGACATATTCCTGCTCACCTTGACCAGGTAACTTGATGGCGTACTCCACTCGCTCGCTAGAGCCTTCAACCGTTGCAAATTCTCGTTCATACTGGGCTGGTGTCATGATGTCTTCGATGATTTGCCCCAGTTGCAATTCGCCCAGAATTCCTCGCGTCTTGGTTCCAGAGAGAACCTTGTTGAGTGCACCGACATCACGGGCAACTGTCTGCATTTCTCCCAAACCTCGATTGACAGACTCTAGTTGCTTGGAAACTGCCTCGAAGGAAGCCTGCAAGCGTGTCTGCAAGGTCTTTTCCAGTTTTTCCTCGACCGTTTGGCGCATTTGTTCCAAGCGTTGCTCATTTGATTCTTGCAAGGCTTGGAGGCGTTGGTCGGTCTTGTCTCTGGTTTGAAGGAGATTCTCGTTCATCTCCTGTCTAACTTGAGTCAGGCCTTGGTGCAACTCCATTCGCACTTCTTGCAAACGGTCGCTGACAGCCACTTCCAAGTCTTTTTGGTCTAACTGGCTGGCTTGTCTGGCTTGTTCAAAGCGGTAATCCAGTTGATCTGAAAGATTGTCTGCCTGATCCTCCAAGCTCTTGGCTAGGTACTTGTCTTGCTTATCCTGCCTTTGCCAAATGAGAAAGAGACCAGATAGATTGGCAATTAATAATAGTAATAATACAGTCTCCATCCTACCCCCTGTCCTTGCTATGCAGCACGACGACATAGCCATCTGGGCAAGTTATCGAAACTTCCCTATCTATATATTCGTTAGAAGCGTACACTTTTTTAAAGAAAAAATTTTCCTCTGTCAATTCGTACTTGGCTCCGATAATGGTCAACTGACTATCCCGAACTGGCATAAAAGCTAGATAATCGTAGTCCAAACGTGGTTGAAGCTGACTGGTCCCTTCTGGACAATAGCTAATCACATTTTGTCCATCCTCAATCGCTATCTGGCGCATATAGGGTGTCAACTTGGGATTGCTAGGCAGAAAGACATTAGCCAGCATATGGTCAATACGACCACCCAAAGCACCAAAAATAGTGACCTGAGCCTGAGGATTTCGCTCAAAGATGGTTAAGAGAGCTAGTTCCAGATCTGTATCATCCTTTTCTGGCTGAGCTTGGACAAAGTGCAGGGCTCGTTTTTGAATCAACTGACGCTCTTCTGTAGTGACAGAATCAAAATCTCCAACTGCTAGAGCCAGAGGAAGGTCTTCTTCCAAGACCCAGAGCGAGCCGCGATCCACACCGACAAAGCAATCAAAATTTGTCCGATAATGACCGCGATCTCCACCTGCAAAAACGGCAACTCTAGTCCAGTTGTTTTCTGAGCGTTTGCACTCGTTCATTGACATCTCCCTTAAAGACATAAGACCCTGCTACAAAAACGGTCGCACCAGCTTCTTTGGCTTGAGCAATGGTTTGGTCATCAATACCACCATCGACTTCGATTTCAAAGTTCAAGCCTTTTTCCTCACGAAGGGCAACTAACTCACGAACCTTGTCCATGGTTTCAGGTAGAAAGGCTTGCCCGCCGAAGCCAGGGTTAACCGTCATCACCAAAACTTGGTCAACTAGGTGAAGTACGTGTTTGATAGCTTCAACCGGCGTACCAGGGTTAATGACAACAGAAGGTTTGACACCTAGAGAACGAATCTTTTGAAGAGCACCATGGATATGAGGCGTTGCTTCGACATGAATGCTGATGATATCTGCACCTGCACGCGCAAAGTCTTCTAAATGGTGCTCAGGATTAGCCACCATCAAGTGGCAGTCAAAGACCATCTTGCTATGGGGACGAAGAGCTTCAACCACACCTGCACCAAAGCTGATCTGAGGTACAAAGTGACCATCCATGATATCGATATGGGCATATTCTGCCCCAGTTGCTTCTAGGCGTTTGATTTCACGTTCAAAGTTGGCATAATCTGCTGCCAGAATTGACGGAGCAATCTTGTATTGAGACATAGGTTTCTCCTTATTTTGGGATTTTTTTACTGACTTTTTTATAGGTTTCTCTGCGATTTTCAATCTCACTGAGAAATTGCAGGTAGTTGTCAAAACGGAAGCTGGCAATGATGCCTTCTTCGACAGCCGGCTTAACCGCACAGGACGGCTCATGGGTATGGGTACAAGTACGGAACTTGCAGTCCCGACTGACAGTGGCAATCTCTGGAAAGGCCTGATTGAGGTCTTCTGCTGTTGACACTTCATAATCCAGTGATGAAAATCCTGGCGTGTCCGCGATTTTACCTCCATTGAGGTTGTAAAAACTAACAGCTCTAGTGGTATGACGACCACGACCTAGACTATCTGAGATTTCTCCTGTCTCGAGATTGAGATCTGGTGCAATTTTATTGAGAAGGGTTGACTTCCCAACACCTGTCTGCCCCATAAAGACCGTAACCTTGCCTGTCAAAAGGGGCAAGAGCTCCTCCTTACTGGTCACAAAATCGTAACCAATAGCACCATAGGTTTGTTGGTAAAAACTTAATTCTTCCCTATCTTCCAACAAGTCCATTTTAGAAATATAGACGATGGGATGGATGCCCTTGTGCTCCAAAAGAACCAAGAAACGATCCAGCAAATTACTGTTGAAGTCTGGTTCCTTGACCGACATGATAACCACAGCTTGGTCAATATTGACAATAGGTGGGCGAAGCAGACTATTTTTTCGTTCGTGAATCTTGAGAATGTAGCCTTCTGAATTTTCCTCCGCAGAAAAGTCTACCCAGTCCCCGACGTAGGGTGTATGGCCTTTTTTACGAAAATTTCCACGCGCACGTGTCTGGTAAACTTGACCATCACTCTCCACATAGTAGAATCCTGCCAAGGCTTTAATGATTTGTCCCTGCATCTTAGAGTCCTTGTCCTTTAAGCGCATCTGCCAGACTGGCAAATTCTGCCAAGCCGAGAGCTTCACCACGTATACTTGGTGACAAGCCTGCCTGATCCAAAGCCTTGGTCAGTTTGTCCTTGATTTCTTCGGTCTTGCCAAAGTAGCCTGTTAAGTTGTTCCACAAGGTCTTGCGACGATGGGTGAAACTAGCCTTGGAAACCTTAAAGAAGAAGTTCTCATCTTCTACTGCTACAGCCGGCTCTGGACGGCGCACCATTTTCAAGATAGCTGAGTCCACGTTTGGTGCTGGTACAAAGACCGTACGAGGCACGATAAAGGCAACCTTTGCTGTCATGTAATATTGAACAGCAATCGACAAACTACCGTAAGCCTTGGTATTGGGCTGTGCTGAGATGCGATCCGCCACTTCTTTTTGCATCATGACGACAAATTCACTAAAAGGAATGCCACTCTCGATTAAATGCATGAGAATAGGCGTTGTGATATAGTAGGGCAAATTGGCAACTACCTTAATCGGCAATTCAGGATTTTTGAAATTCTGGATATGCTGGGCCAAGTCAACTTTGAGAATGTCCTCGTTGACTACTGTTACATTGTCAAAATCACGCAGGGTATCTGCCAAAATCGGTACCAAACGGTGATCGATCTCAAATGCCATGACTTGAGCTGCACGCTCAGCCAAAAATTCTGTCAAGGCACCAATCCCTGGCCCGATTTCGATGACATTAACCTGATCATCAATTTCAGCTGTATCCACGATTTTTTGAAGGATATTGGTATCCGTCAGGAAATTTTGCCCGAAGGACTTTTTAAAGGTAAAACCGTGACGCTCCAGCACTGCCTTGGTCACGCTATAATCTGCAATTCTCATTTATTCTCTTTTCTAATATGAACGATGATATATCCAAACAAAATCATTTCCTCTAGAACCCTGATGAATCAGGTCTTTTAAATAAACATTTGGATTCGTCAGTTCTTTTGTTTCCGTATTATAACTTGTTATTGTCTTTCCACCATGTCGAAGAAGCCATTCCGTATCCAATCCAGACAGATATCTGTCCTTTTGAAGAAAACTACAAAGCTCCTCAACTGTCATATCCTCCGGGATATCAAGATCCATCTGATGAGAAAAAACATCATCCCCCATACACACAGACTCTCTGTCAACTTGTATTTTCATTTCGATCTGTCCTTTAAGTTTCTATTTGAACGCTATCAAAATAAATCTAAGTACCTCTATTGTAACACATTCCCCTTATATTTTCGGGTTATCGGGTTATTGTTATCACTTTTCAGGACTCTGCAAACAGATTTCGATATCTAAATTTCTTTCCACTATTGAAGTAAGCATAAAATTTATTTTTCTAATTCTTTATAGATTGTCTCTTGAAAAAGTCAGGTGCTCAAGCAAAGAATAGAGTTTTACTTGCTCCTCTTCTTCGTAAGCAGATCTATTTGCTTTTACTTCCCTACATTTCTCGTCATACAGAAAACCATCATGGCCATCTTCTGTAGATAAAGCTGTATAGACTTTCGCCATTTTTTCAGGACTAATCGAAAATCTTGACTTGATTTTATACAAATTTTTCATAAAAGCGCTGAGGTGATCATAGCGGCGCATATCAACTTTGACATTGGTCACACGGATTGCCTGAACCTTGATACCTTTCCAATGTTTCCGCATATAAAGCGACAGCATCAACAAGGATAGTTTATTCTGATAATAGGTCTTGGCAGGACTATAATGTTTTTGACCAGCTAAATTTTCAAAATCAAGCTTCATGAAAGGATAAAGCATCAGCCCTTGGGAAGAAATATTAATAATCCGACCACTTTTTGACTTTTCCAACAAGCCCCTCAACAAGGTAGAAAGTAAAAAGGGAGCAACCACGTTGGTCGCAAATTGTTTTTCCAATCCGTCTTTGGTTATCACAGGACTTTTGATTGATAAGTCAAAATCAGCCGCATTGTTAATTAAAACATCTAAAGTCTCTTCTTTTTGGATATACTGTTCTACTGCTTTCCTGACGCTCTTCATCTCAGATAAATCAACCAAGATATAATCTACATGCGGATTTCCTGTTTGTTGACGGATTTTCTCACAGGCTTGCTCAGCAGCTTCTTTCCGCCGGCAAAACAGGGTCACTGACCATCCCTTTTCAGCCAACTGTTTAGCAGCCTGGTAGCCAATACCACTATTACCGCCCGTAATAATTACTTTTTTCATTTCTTACTCCGTTAGACTGAATACTTGAGCATGACTTCTTCTACTTCCGCCAAAGTCACGCCAAACAGTTCCAGTCGCTTTAGTAGCTGCTTGCCGTTAGAATAGCCGATACGGAGCTCTTCCCCCAGATACTCTCGACGCTGACGGCTGTCGCTTCCTAGGAGCAATCCCAGCCGCATGAGGTCATTCTTTGTCACATCAAAGTCACTGCTTGACTCAAAATGGCTGGTCACCCCAGCGAGGGCTGTCTTTAAGTCTTCAAAACTCGCATGCTCAATGCCTAACGAGCGCCCTTTGGTCTTGGACTTTGGAGCTGCTTCGTCACGCTTGAGGAAGGCATGTTGGACAGCAGGAATTTCCGTCATGATCAAACGGCGAATCCGCTCGCCATTGAAGTCGGGATCTGTAAAAACAATGACTCCATGTAAGTCCTGCAAGCGACGAATCCGTTCAATATCCGCATCGCTAATAGCAGAACCTCTCGTTTCATAGGTCTCAACATCAAAATAGCGCTTGAGATTGGCTGTGTCATCACGCCCTTCCACAACGACCACTTGGGGAATTTTTATCTTTTCAGTCAAGTCCAAACACCCTCTTTGCATTTTCATAGGTCGCTTGCGCTACTTCTTCGACCGTCAGCCCACGCAGTTCCGCAATTTTCTCCACCACATAGCGTGTGTAGGCTGTTTTGTTTTCACGGCCACGTTTAGGAACAGGAGCTAGGTAAGGGGCATCTGTCTCAACGAGGATTTTATCCAAAGGAAGTTCCCTAGCAGCCTCTTGGATATCTGTCGCTTTCTTAAAGGTCACCACTCCTGAAAAAGAAATAGTCATGCCAAGCTCGACAAACTTCTCAGCCCACTCCAAAGAACCTGAGAATGAGTGCATAATCCCACCTCGTAGACCAACGCCCTCGCTCTTGATAATCTCATAAGTGTCTTCTAGCGCATCACGAGTGTGGACCACAAAAGGCAAATTTAAATCCTTAGACAGCTGAATCTGACGACGAAAAACCTGCTCCTGCACTTCCTTAGGTGCTGTCATCCAATGGTAGTCCAGGCCAATCTCACCCAAGGCAACAACCTTGGGATGTTTTAGTTTTTCAAGCAAGTAAGCTTCGACCTCATCTGTGTAAGTCCCTGCTTCCGTCGGATGCCAGCCAATAGTTGCGTAAATCTGCTCATAACTGTCGGCCAACTCCAAGGCGCGCTCAATGGTCGGCCGATCAAAACCGACAATATTTATTTTGCTGACGCCCATTTCTGCAGCCAGCTGGAGCTCTTCTACCTCTCGACCAGCAAATTCTTCCACATTTAAATGCGTGTGTGTATCAAAAATTTTCAAACTATATTTCCTCCTCATTCCTAAAAGTTCCCTAAACCTTGAAAATCAAGGATTTTATTTTTCTAAACTTCCTCATGTTTCCTTTATTTTCTAGTAACTTGGGTTAGTATTTGGTTAGTTTTATGGTTAGCATTTTACAGACGGATTTGATTAAGTTTTTCCTTCAATTCATCCTGTATATTTTCTGTTACGTGACTATAAATTCTCAAAGTAATAGACTCATCTCTATGGCCTACACGCTCCATAATCGCTTTGATAGGTACACCCAGCTCAGCCAATAAGCTGATGTGAGAATGCCTAAGCATGTGAATGTTATAAGCTCGTCCCTCACCTAAAACTATATCGCAAATATCTTTGATAAATTTATACAATAAAGGTTGTCTCATAATATTTCCTTGCTCTGTTACAAAGATAAAATCTTCATCAAGACAATTCCGTCGGAAGTAGTCAATAACTTCTAAACAACGTTCACTAAGAACTATCGTTCTAACAGAACCAACCGTCTTTGTTGTCTGTAAAACTCTCTCATCATACTTATGAGCAACATAGTCGATGGTATGGTCAATCTTCAGAAGATGGTTTTCAAAGTCCACATCCTGATAACGAACCCCAATAAACTCAGCAAAGCGAAGACCTGTTAGAAAGATAAACTCCATTGCCAAAGCATAGCGCTTATCTTTGTGGTGACTTTCACAGTAAGACAAGACTAAACTCAACTCTTCTTTACTGATAAAGTGTTCCTTGGCCTTCTTTAGCTTTTCATAATCGACTTTTTGCTTGGGAATCACTACACTTTTCACAGGAGACTCTGAGATATATCCAACCTTTTCAGCATAGCCGAAAATACCATTCAAATAAATCTTACGATTTTTCCGTGTTGAGTTTTGAATATCTAAACTCATGAGGTAGGCCTGGATTAATTGCGTAGTATAATCGGATAATCTCAAATCTCCCACTGCTTCCATGAAAAATCTCAAGCATTTCATCTCACTTTTAAAGCTAGACGGTTTAATTTCACCACCTCGAATAGTCTCCCATTCTGTCAAAAGCTGACCAAAAGACATCTCCTCGATTTTTTGCCTTTTCAATTCCTCTTTCGTAGGAGCAGTGAGAACCTTATCAATTTTCCTTGCTAAACGGCGTTTAGCCTCTGCTTGTGAAACTCGAGATTTTGATTTCAGAGTCACAGTGACCTGTTTCCACTTCTGTTCTCGCTCATCATAAAACTTCTCATAATAGCGATATTTGCCATTATCTAGCTCTTTATAAAACATTTTTTCTCCTTTTACTTATCTTATAAGCAAAGGAAAGCTATGTAGCATAGCTTAATTATAACACAACTACATAGCTTCCTCATACTTCTTCTGTTTATATTGCAAAAACTGCTTGTATCCCTCAATGCTTATATATACTCTCTTATGAGATGGTTTTAAAATATAGCATTGAAATTGTTCTATCCGTCTCATTTCCGTTAAATCATTATTCAATGTCTTTAAGGGAACATCAAATAGCTCTGAAATATTCTTTTTAGTTTTATATAAATTTTCCATAACACTCTCTTGTTTGATATAATGGAGATGATAAAAGACAATTTCTTTTATCACTTACTTGGCTTGTCAGTTGCTCCGCTAAAAGTGTCTGACAGGCTTTTTTCTTGCTCTAATTCCCACTTATTATTTAGACTAACTTGGGCTAACAAAAATTCTACTAATTCACCTTTATTCATGAAATTATTTTTTTCAAAATCATGATTTAGAGTAACTATAGTTTCACGATTGGGAATCTTTCTTTTAACATTGCTAGTCTTTCTAGGGCTAGCTTGGGAAAACTGGATATTATCTCCTTCCTGACAATTTTGTAGGGAAATAAGTGAATCAAATCGCCGTATAAACTGAGATAAATCTTCTCGTTCATTGTCCTTACATTTATAGAAAAATTCTAGTGGATGTTTGGTACTTGTAACAATGATAATCCTCACCGAAGGTAAGATATTCTTATACCGAGCAGAGCTAAAACTGATGTTATAATTATCAAGCAACTTTAGCCAATCACTTGCTGTTAAACTTTCTCCTCTAACATCATCAAGTAAAAGGATTTCTTCACCGTTTAGGTCATCCATGATATTTGTTCCAGCAGTAGTAGCTAAATCCCATTTTTGACCATTTCTCAATGCCAAACCCTGAATTTTTGACGCCAACTCTTTAGCAAATCTGGTCTTACCTAACCCTGACCTTCCATGAATAAATAGAACTGTCTTTTTGAACTCACCATTCTCTATTGCTTTCTTCGTTCTATTCCCTTTTATCTCACCGAGCACAGCAAAGGCCTCGTTTATCCTAGTTTTAAATGTCGTGTAAATCATGTGATACTTTTCATCTAATAGGATTTCTGACTTGCCGATTTTTTCTTGGATAATATCTAGAATAAGATTATCAATTTCATCTTCTGAAAGTTTAATATCTTTCTTTACTCTTCCTTTTTTCCAGCTACTGAACCTCTCCTTAAACACCTCCATATAGTTCTTCCCAGCAGCGCTAACGACCTCTTGAGGGGCATATTGATATTTGTTACTTTCTTTACTGTGGACTAAATAAGAGAGTAAATTGTCGTAACCATATCTCCCACGTTTAGATTTTTCAATATATTGTGGTTCAATTCCAATTACATCTGCCAACTTAGAGATAGGCATTCCTTCTGAAAGTTTAAATAATAAGTGCCCATGACTATCTATTGGTTTTGTATAAAATTGTTGTGTCACAACATCATACAGTTCCTCTTCATCTTTATCATGAATAATTCCATATGCTTCAGACACCGTGGTTATCTCATTAATACGTTTGACCATCTCATTAAGGAGGGGTGCAATATCTCCCCCTTTAGCTTCTGTAATAAAGCTAACATCCCAATCCTTCCAATATTGCTCAGAAAAATATTGAACAATCATAAAGCACTGGATTTTGGATTCTTTTGTCATTAATTTAACTCCTTTTTCTAATTATTGCTTTAATTATTCAGGTTAGACTAGTTGACAAGCCCAGTCTAACCACGCGCGTTGAATAATTAAAATTAAAACTACAAGTATTGTTTTCGTTTTGAAAGATTAAAACTTCAAAAACTGAAAATCAATACAGTATCTTACAAAAATCATTTCAAATTTCCACTACTTCTACTCCAAATTGGTCGTGCTCTAATTTCTATAAAAAACTCATCAGCTTACCTTTTCTCACTAACTTTTTGAATTATCATTACATATTTTGATGATAGCTATATCTCATATCTGTACCTTATCACAGCAGTCATAGATATTCTTACTCTGTCTGCATTGTCTCACTGCATTCTGACGTGACATCTGCTCGCTTGTCTTCTCTGACTGCGTCTCACGAATGTCACTACTGTTCAAAGAACAGCTCATTTGCTCAACAATTTGACTGCGTAAAAATATCAGACCTGCTGTAGAATGATAAAATACATCAACATCAAATAGACATCATTCAAAACATGAATTATTTCTACGTCAAAATCTCTAGCTTCAAAACGCTAAATCTGATTATATTTTTTATAAAAATGATAGAGCTTACTAACAAACCAATTTTTATTAAGCCAATTTTCAAATTTTTCAATCTGAGTTTTAGCATGCTCGAACTGTTCAAGTATTTTTTCAGATTCTCTTTGAAGTTCGTCATAAGCCCTTTCAAATTCAATAACAGCATCTTGTACATCAAATAATTGATTATTTGAACGCTCAAACTCTTTCTCTTTTTTAACAATCTCAACTTTTAACTCTTCAATTTCTTCTAAGAGCTTATTTTTTTCATTTGATAATGGTTTTAATAATTTAGACACTCGATTTTCAACATTTGATACACGTACTGAACCTGTTTTCTCATCAGATTCAACCACTAATCCTAGGTAGACCGGAGCTTTGTTGGCAGAGTAATCATATCCGACAATAGAATATTCAACATCCTTAGTTAGTTTTATTCCGAATTTAGCTTTTCTTTGTTCATCAAATGTAAACCCAACAATCTTACCTTGTACTTCTTCCTCTAAAACGTCATCAGTAAAAAATATTTGTGCCATTATTTATCTCCCTCTAAAATATTAAAATCTTCACATTTAAAATAGACATCATCTTTGATTCTCACTGCCGATAGACGTTCAAACTTTATTTCTAAAATATCTTCGGGCAGGCTTTCATATCTCTTTGAAGTCTTCACTTCGAACGGTGGCAGGCCATTCCCCGGCTGATAAAACCAATATTTATACCCATCAATTTCCCATCTTTCTGTTTCCTTATTTTGTCTAAAAGATTCTTGAGCAAGAGATGGAAGCCAGAATACTGGCTTGTTCTTTTTAATCAACGTATTAGCAAATTCTTCGCTATGTTTATTTTGTTTTAATAATTTCGGTAGCTTCATTGCATTCTCCTTGTTTATTTAAGTACAACTTTTTTTCAAAGTTATTCTGTGATATTCTATAATTATAGAAGTTGATATCTGAGCTCTTTATTGATATCTATCTTAATCATACTCGAAAATCATGACTTCTGCATTTGCGATTTTTTGCAAAAAAAGTCACTTTCAAATCTATAAGCAAGTTAGAAAAAATCAGTTATATCAACACTTTAAACGTTTTTAAAAAAAGGAGTTTTCATGATTACTAAAATTCAGAAGAAAATAATTAGTCTAGAATCACAAGAAATATATCTTCAATGCCAAACTTTTAAAGATTATCAGGATAAATCATCTAAATATTTTCAAAAAATTATACATAGTAGTTATTTTGATAGTTCTAATAAATTTCTTCAACTCTCTTTGTCTGAATTAATAACAGGTACAAATAAAGACACTACTTTAATAAATAATTTTCTAAAACAGTATTTGAGTTCAAATATTTCTCTAACTAGACTGTTAAAAGTTTACTATGCAATTTGGGAAGTATACGTACTGCACCAAGAGATTATCGATAACAACTCTCAAATACGAACTACTTTCGACAATAATGTAATAAAGATTATTAAAATTTCAAAAAAACATCTCAAGAAATACTCTATACATATTGAAGATAGGAAAATTTTCGAGCACGAAAACGATATGCACTTGTTCGCAGAAATACTACAATTAGAAATTGTCAGAAATTGGTTCAAAGCTGACTTACTGTACTCTATGAAAGAAGTACAGCTACTTTTTAAAAATGGTTCCCTAGCTTCTACCAACCTAAAAAACTATTCCCCTTTAAATGAAATCAAAATTAACACTTTAAACAAACTAAAAAATAAGATACTATCTGAAAACTCTGATATGATGGAAGAGGTGGTTAGGTTTCAACATGAATATTATATTTCTGGAAAATTTTTGAAAGAAATAATTGCTAGTAGTAGCAAAATAAAAAGGCAAGTAATGAAAGAAAACTATGGACAATCTAAAAAAACAGACATTGATTATTGGAAATCAAGAGAAAACAGACACAAGGATAGCTTAAAAAATTTACTCTACTCTCTGTCACCTCAAGACGAAAAGGCATGGGATAAAGAAATATCTGAAAATATTAAAAAGATTTACAGACCTTTATATATAGGTCATGTTTATCTAAACATATTTGCTAGCAAGACTTTCTCTGAACTGCAAAACTCTGATTTCGACTATAAGTATCTGCAAGAGATAACTGCCATCTCCTTTGAAGATATTTCCAAAATAGAAAGTGATATTGAAGTTTATTTAAAAATTGTAACTCTCAACTTTAAAGCGTTCAACAAAATAAAACAGTCGTTAAATGTAAACTTCTTTAACGAATTGAAAATACATACAAAAAACTTTCAAACACCTGAACTCAAAAAAATTTTATACAGGCATTTTAATGTTCCACTTGAAAGTAAGATAAAATATGGCACTGGTTCGGAGAATAAAGGTATTGACATCCCAGAAATACAACGTTATTATCAAATAATGTCAAGAATGAAAAGAGACATCTTAAACGAATTAGAACAGTTAGAGTACGATTCTACTAAGATAATCTCTAATTTATTTACATTATCTGATAAAAAAATAAAGCACTATTCTGATACATTCATTATAATTTAAAAGAACACATCGCCCGATGTGTCCTTTGGTTTCTCTATAAGAGTGGAAAAGACTAAAAACTACGCTATTTCCACTCTTATAGAGAAAAATATGTTAGCTATTTAACTTTTTTCAACTTAATCATTCCAAATGTATGTGTTATATCTTCCAACAAAATCGTATTAGCTGACACCTTAAACGTGGTCTCGTTCCCACTATTATCTTCAATAGTGCCTTGCTCTAAGTCAATTGTCACACGTTGACCATAGATACTTTTTCTACGACTACCATTTTCAGTTACAAAATGAATATCAATTGTCCCTTGATTTCTTTCTTTTATCTGTAAAACATATCGTAAAGTAAGTTCTTCTTCGTTATCCTCATATGAATCATCTGTATAGCCTTTTTTTTCATACACATAAGCACCAATCAAATCCTCATAATTGACTTCTGATTTCATTTTAGAGGTCGAAGCACATGCACCTAGACTAAACAGTATCACCGCTATAAATAATAATTTTATAAAATTCTTTCTCTTATCCAACTCTTACTCCTTTATAATTTTATTACCAAAAATGGCGCTCCCATCTTTCAGCTCGTTCATTCTGCTTCCTGAGTTCTTCTGTATTCTTCTCCATTTCCTTTATAGTCTCTGCGTGCTGTCGTTCTCTACGTTCACTTGCACGTCGAGTTTCCTCAGCTGCTTTTCTCTGAGCTATTTCAATACGAATCGTTTGCTCTTCCCTCTCCAATAAATTTAATGCTTCTCCTAACGTCCGAGCTTGTCCATATTCAAACTTTTGTAAAATAAATCTTAGAAAAGCATCATCTTGAAAATATCTATCTGGGATATTAATAGAATTCCGTAAACTATGAAGTTGAGATTTATAGCGTTTTAATCTGTCTTCAGCATTTTGAAGCTTTAAATTAACTTGGTTCAGTTCCTCTTGCACCTTTTGCCTTTCAGCAGGTTTTTGTGCATTATCAAACATATTTTGAGGTATGACCACATCTTCATAATATTTTCGATTACGCTTAACCTGTGCGAAACTATAAACAATCCATAAAACAATTAGTATCAAAACAATAGGTATAGACCACATGGGTATTGGAATCAAAAGTTGCGATGGGTCTGCTATTATACTATCTAAAAATTCTATGGGCTTATAAATCATAGAATGTTCAAATTCAAAATTCTGCCTATCTAAGAGAGCTTCTACAATCAATATTACAAATGCAGAAACAAATAATACAATTGTCAAAATGATAGAAAAAATAAAAAAGACTATGTAGGATGTTAAAGAAAAAAGATTAAAAATTGTAAAGCCTCGTGTCCGTATTGCCCACTCAAAATCTTCAATATTAGTGCTAGCATTTTTTATTTTCTTTAAAGATTTTACTTTCTTTGGGATACCTCTTTTCAATGTATAAATTTCAGTTTCAGTTGAAGGTATCAGACGATTCTTTAAATTTAAATATTGCCTAATTGCGGATTCAATATCCATCTTTATACTCCTATTGTATTGTTTTTTATCTATTTTAACATAAAAATGTGTATTTTACTATACATTTATTGGTTTTTGGATAGCCGATTGTACTTAATATTCACTTAAAAGGATAGTAAAATAGTACAAAAGAGGAATTAGATGGATGGAAGCCAATCAACTGCAAAAATATATCTCAAATAGAATAAGAGAATGTCGCAAAGAAAAAAATCTAAGTCAAGAGCAGCTCTCTACCCAAGCAGGCCTAGGTATTAAAGCGATACAAAATATAGAGAATCTAAAATATGATTTCAAAATACAAACACTCGAAAAGGTACTCACAGCCTTAAATATGAGCGTTGAGGATTTTTTTGATTTTCCTTTTTCGGACAACTCTGTCCCCATAACTACATTAGTTGGCAATATATCCGACTTATCAGATACCAAAAAGTCTAAAATCATTTCTTCCTTCAACGAGATTGTTAAAAATATAGATTAAAAGAGGAACTCACTACGAATTCCTCTTTTAATATTCACTAAGCACTTTGCCGAAATTCAACTATTTCATATTTTGTATCAATTATATTTTCATCTCCATCTAAATATGTACGCTTTATCCATTGTCCCTGAATAATACTTGAAATTGATACCGTTCTATTCAATTTTTTAATATCATTGAAAATTGCTTTAGAAAATTTTGCTTTGATACTTCCCGAAATCGTCCTAACTGTTATATGATTTCGTGCATTACTTGCACTCTCTACAGTGCCTTCAAAATTAAATGTTTCTACAATCTCTGTTGAGTTGGTAAGTTTATTTGTTAAAGATTGTAAACTATTAATGAAATTATCTGTCTGTTCATTAACAGTAATCTCAGAAAGTTTATTATGATTATTTTCAATGCTTACTGAAATGTCATTAGCTTTTATAAGGCTATAATACTCTCCAAGTTCTTTTACAATTTTGGCATCCTCAAATATTAACTCTTCATAGACTTCATTAACATTTTCGCTATTTAAAGAGTCAATAAAAACAATAAAATCATCAAAGTAAATCTGAGCATCATTTTCAAAGAAACTGACTTCTGGAGACTTAACTAATTCAAAATTTATGTTAAACGAACCAGGCGTAAATGGCTTTAAAACCATATTTTCATTTGTAAATATATTACTCTCATTCAAATGTAATTTTAAAGAATCCATAAATGTATTTAATAAATTTATCGTCTTGATAACTATATTGGCTGGAGCCGAGTGAGAGTTATATCTATCTACTAATTTTACAGTTAATTCTTTATTATCAAATAAATCCGAAAAAATAGAAGTATATTCTCGACATAGAGTTTCAAAATCTCTATTAGTGATGAAGTCTTGCTGAAATTTAGAATCATTCTCAGGAAAATAATCTGTCGCTCTAATATTATTCTCAATTTCAAACACAGAAATATTATTAAAGTCATATTGATTATTCTTATTCTTATATAGCACAAAGAAGTCTTCTTGATTATAAAAGTTTTCCAGAAGGCTCCGAGTCGAAATATCAGAAAAAATCAAATTTATATCTTTAATTGATAATGCTTTTACAAAATAAGTTTCAAAATCAAGATAATAAAAGAAATAGTACTTCCCATTAATTTTTTTAGTAATAAAAGAAAGCGGAAAATCATAGTAATCAAATATATAAAGATATTCTATTGATTCAATATCAAAATTAACGTTACTCATTTTCTACACCTCCTTCTTTCTGTAAAAAATTAACTCCTTGATATTCCCATAAATTTAAATGGTCACCAGACAACACTGAAACTCCATGCTTAGATGAAACTGACACTAAAACAGCAATCTTATTTTTTAATCTAGGAAACCGTTTTTGCATTCTGTCAATCGAATCTAAATTAGTAAAAAACGATAATGCTTTCGCTTCACATAATTTTGGAGATGGGAAGGGCAAGCCTAAATCTACATGTGTTTTAAAATCGTTTAATGTCGGAGGATTTGTAGCACATAGTCTGTAAAAATCTCCCTCAATAGGAGCCGCACTAGATGGTGGACAAGATTTCGGATAATCATTGCCGTATTTCAGCTCAGTAGACAATATTAAACCTCCTAAAATTAACTATCTATAGTTTACTTTATATAAATAAACTTTTCAAGTAACCAGTAAAATTTTTATCAGTATTAGAAATTAATAAAAGAGAAGTCTTGCTCCTCTTTTCACTGCTACTTTTGCTTTCCTTTGGTTAGTTTCTTGGTTAATTTATACTTGTGCGAATTTTATTAGTTCTTAAAACAGACATTTCTAAACCTTAGTATGTGTATCAAAAATTTTCATGCTTTACTTCCTTGTATTTCCTGCTTTTCATTATACCAAAAAAGTCAGATAAAGGGGCAAGAGCTTTACTTTCTCTCCGTCTACTCCAGCGGGTATTTGCTATTTTTTCAGTCTCTATCAAAAATGATTTTACTGTTTTTTGATAATTTTTTATTATTTTTCGATATTTTGTTATTGATTATCGATATATTTTGTGATATAGTAAATAAAAATAGAAATTATTTGGAGGAATCCATGTCAAAGACAAGACAAAAAACAGCTGAAGATATAAGCATTGTGCTTACAAAAATCAGCCTCAGCATTTTATTTATTGCTTCCATTGTCCTGATAGCCATCGGACCTTGGGTAGTTAGCCTAGTCATTGAATTTCCCTCTCCTTTCTTTCAGGGAGAAAGCCGCTATTGGATATTGTTGCTCCTAGGCTATGTCTTGGGCTGCCTGGCTCTGACCTGTATCGTACATCTCTATCGGCTCCTCAGCCGCATCGGGAAAAATCAGGTCTTTATCAGACAGAATGTACAGTATATGCGCTATCTGGGCTGGGAAGTCGGAATGGTCGCCCTCATTTCTTTCTTTATGGGCTTGACAGTCTATATGCCCATGCTCCTCGTAGCCGTTTCTTGCTGCATTTTAACCTTGATTATTCGGGTTATCCGCAATGCTTTTGGCAAGGCAATTGAGCTGCAAGAAGAAGTAGACTACACGATTTAGGAGGGACTATGATTCAGATAAATTTAGACCTTGTCATGGCTCAAAAACGGATTAGTGCTGGACGCTTAGCAGAATTGATTGACCTCACCCCTGCCAACTTGTCCATCTTGAAAAATAATCGAGCCAAGGCAATACGTTTTTCAACACTTAATGCCCTTTGTCGGGAATTGGACTGCCAGCCCGGCGATATTCTTGAATATATCACAGATGAAACCGAGGAGGAATAAACATGGAAACACCATCACAAGGACAGATGACAGGGCAACCCTACCTTCCTTTTGAAAAAGACCAAGAGCGAAAAAGCATCTTCACAACTTTAAACATAAAGGAACTGAAGAATTTTAGAATCAGCTCTCTCATTCTCTATTTCTTAGCCTATTTTTATGCAGTTGCCATCGACGGTAACAAAACCATTTACTTTTTTCCTATTGCGATTGGTTTGATTAGCCTGACCGAGTGGTTAGTAAGAAAAACGCCGACGAGCTTGCCTCAAATCGAAAAGGATGCCTCTGCTGGGCTCGAGTCCAAGCTTTTCCTGATTCTCAGCCTGACTCAGGCACTGGCTCTCAGTATCTGGGGTTTTCACCCGCAATTAGAGATTTTTCAAGCTTTGACTCTCCACATCTCCTTTTCTTTTTATATCCTATCGCGGACGGGTTGGCTCAATCAAGGTCGCTTGGGAATCATGGTTTGGTACGATAGCATTCAAGCTTTTGTAATTCTACCTTTTAGAAACTTTTTCGCTGGCCTTCAGGTCTTTGCTCGGACTGGCAAGACTTCAGATACGACTGCTGAAGACGGCGATTCTTCTAAAAAAGCAGTCCAAAGTACGATGATCGCAAGTAGCCTTCTTATTGCTGGTATGCTTGTCTTCTTCGTTTGGTCACAACTTAGCCAAGTCTCTGATCGATTTGCTCTTTTCTTTAGTGATACAGCTGATGCCTTGCATCTTTTCTTTGACTTGCTTTTTGCTAATCTTGATACAGATGCCATCGCTCTTCGCCTCTTTTTGGCCCTACCTATCGGCCTTTATCTCTACAGTCTGATTGTTGGTGGCTTATTGAATCAAAAAAATATCAAAGTTACCTACCAAAGCTTCCAAAATAAAATTCAGCCACTGCGGATGTTCCCTGCTTTTACAGCCTATATCATCATCGGTAGTCTCTGCCTGACCTACGCTCTCTTTTTCCTCGTTGGTTTAGGAGAATTAAGCGAACTCCTTAGTGCTGGCACTAGCCTCCAAACCATTTCTCCACAAAATGCCTCAACCGTTGCTGTTGCTGGCTTCTGGCAACTCGTTCGTGTATCACTTCTAAATTTCGCTGTGCTAGCCGCCTTTTATTTGCTGGCTCAAAAACCTCTCTGGGACCAGAAAGGTACTCGTCTAGCCAGCACTATCCTCTTTATTTTCGCCTTTTTGCTGGCCTTGCTTGCTGGCTGGAAACTCTTTGGTATCTATATCTATCTTTATGGTCCCACACCATTGCGCCTGATTTCAGCCTGGTTTATCCTCGTTCTACTGGTCTGGTGTATTCTGACTCTGATTCGTTTCTACAAGCCCATCCAAGCGATCCGAATCGGTATCTTCTACGCCCTTATTAGTTTCACGCTACTTTGCTATCTCTATCCCCTGCTCTTAGCTGCTTGATAGAAAGCGTACTTACATTCCAAATAATCATCAAAAAGAGGCTGGGACAAAAGTCCGACCTCAAATATAAAAAGCGAACAAAACTAGTTTTCTGGTAATCAGAATTCTGCTTTGTTCGCTTTTCGCATTTAATTATAGATTTGAAGGGCTTAATAATTAAGATTTTTAAAAATTGAAATCTTTTTGTCCCAAACTCCTCAATTGTCTTTGGATTGTCGAGCAAGACGCAGTGGTTGAGTGGGCTCTACTACGCTGATTTCATCAGCTTTTACAGCCCTACTCAACTGTGCGGAGGTGGGACGACGAAATCGAATTCTAACGAATTACCGATTTCTGTCCCACTCTCTTTTCTTATTTGACCAGTTATTTTTTTGAAATAAGTTTAGAATTTTAGTATAATAGAAAGACTATGAAAGTATGAGGTTAATGAGATGGAAGTGAAACAGATTAATGATTCGACGATTAAAATCACCATCCAGTTGGAAGATTTAGAAGAACACGGCATGGAAATTGCAGATTTCCTAGTTCCCCAAGAAAAAACAGAAGAATTTTTCTATACAATCTTGGATGAGCTGGAAATGCCGGAAAGCTTCTTAGATAGTGGGATGCTGAGCTTTCGGGTGACGCCTAAGCCAGACAAGCTGGATGTCTTTGTAACAAGATCTAAGATTGATAAGAATTTGAATTTTGAAGATTTGGGCAATCTACCAGACCTGGATGAGCTCAGCCAGATGTCTCCAGATGAATTTTTAAAGACTTTGGAAAAAAATATCTTTGAAAAGAGTAAGGATGATCTCGAGGCGGTTAAATCTTTAGAGGCAGCAGAGGCTGATCAGGAGGATTCTGCAGATTCTTCAGAAGAGAAGGAAGAAGAGAACCTAGACCGTTATGTCTATTATATTCTGTCTTTTGCTGACCTGCGCAGCGTCGTTTCTTTCGCCAAAACGGTTGACTATCCGATAGACCTGTCAGAACTCTATAAATATGACTCTGCCTACTATCTGACTATTTTGGTAGATTTGGAAGAACAACCTGCTCTTTATCCAGCTTGGTTACTGGCTAAAATGCGTGAATTTGCTGAGGATACAGATATTACACGTTCTGTCCTACAAGAACACGGGCGTCTGCTTTTGGTGACAGAAGCCATCCAACAGTTGCAGAAAGTTGAATGCGTATGATTGCTTTTCCATTGAAATTCATTTTGGTGCTACTAGCAACATTTTTTGTCGGAGTTTTGCTGACTCCCCTCGTTCGGCTCTTGGCTTTTAAAATGGATGCAGTCGACTATCCTAATGCTCGACGAATCAATAAGAAGCCCATGCCGAGTGCAGGCGGTCTAGCAGTTGTGACGGCTTTTACCTTGGCAACTTTGGTCTTCATGCCGCAGATTGTTGGCGTCACTTTTTTTGAACAGACTTATTTTGACTATATTTGGCCGGTAGTGTTGGGGGGCTTGATTGTTGCCCTGACGGGGCTTATCGACGATATTAAAGAATTAAGTCCTTTGATGAAGTTAGGGGGGATTGTGCTGGCTGCCTGCCTGATTTGGTGGCTGACGGATTTCCGCTTGGATGATTTTAAGATTCCTTTTGGTGGTCCCCATCTCTTTTTCCCACCTTGGCTATCTTTTATTTTGACCATTCTCTGGATTGTCTCTATTACTAATGCAGTCAATCTCATGGATGGTTTAGACGGCCTTGTCAGCGGGGTCTCCATTATTTCCTTGCTAACCATGGGGATTGTTTCCTACTTTTTCTTGCCGGGCCATAATTTATTCCTGACTTTGACCATCTTGGTCTTAGTAGCGTCTATTGCTGGCTTCTTTCCTTACAATTATCATCCAGCCATTATATATGGCGGGGATACGGGGGCTCTTTTCATCGGTTTTATGATTTCGGTCCTGTCTCTACAAGGCTTGAAAAATGCGACGGCAGTAGCGATTGTCACGCCTATGATTATCTTGGGTGTACCGATTACCGATACCTTTTTGGCAATCGTTCGTCGAACTTTGTCAGGTCAGAAATTTTACCAGCCTGACCGTCACCACCTTCATCATAGGCTCTTGTCCTTGGGGCTGACACATCGGGGAACAGTTCTGGTTATCTATGGGATTTCGATGATTTTCTCTATGATTTCTCTCCTGCTAAATGTATCAACCCGCATCGGTGGACTCCTCCTCGTAATTGGTCTTCTGCTAGGTGTCGAACTTTTGGTAGAACTAATAGGGGTTCTGGGGCCGCAGAGGACGCCTTTGCTCAATATCCTTCGCTTTATCGGAAACTCTTCTTATCGAGAAGAAGTTCGAGAGAAGAGATACCAAAAGAAACATAAACAAGAATAGTTCTAAACAAAATAAAAGCCTTTTGGGCTTTTTTTTGGTATACTAAAGTATGTAAATCAGCTAAGCAAAGAAAGGAAAAAGAAATGTCTGTCTTAGAAGTCAAAGATCTTCATGTTGAAATTGAAGGGAAAAAAATTCTCAAAGGAGTAAATCTTACTCTGAAAACGGGAGAAGTTGCAGCGATCATGGGTCCAAATGGAACAGGGAAATCTACCTTGTCTGCAGCCATTATGGGCAATCCTAACTACGAAGTGACTCAAGGAGAGGTGCTTTTTGATGGGGTTAATATCTTGGAGCTAGAAGTGGATGAACGGGCTCGTATGGGCCTCTTCCTTGCGATGCAGTATCCTAGTGAAATTCCTGGTATTACCAATGCGGAGTTTCTCCGCGCGGCCATGAACGCTGGCAAGGAAGACGATGAAAAAATCTCTGTTCGTGACTTCATTACTAAACTAGATGAAAAGATGGAACTGCTCAACATGAAGGAAGAAATGGCTGAGCGCTACCTTAATGAAGGTTTCTCAGGTGGTGAGAAAAAACGTAATGAAATCCTGCAGTTGCTCATGCTAGAGCCAACTTTTGCGCTTTTGGATGAGATTGACTCAGGTCTGGATATCGATGCTCTCAAGGTCGTTTCTAAAGGGGTCAACGCTATGCGTGGAGAGGCATTCGGCGCTATGATCATCACCCACTACCAACGCCTGCTCAACTATATCACTCCAGACGTGGTTCATGTCATGATGGATGGTAAAGTAGTTCTTTCTGGCGGTCCAGAATTGGCAGTTCGCTTGGAAAAAGAAGGCTATGCCAAATTGGCTGAAGAGTTGGGCTTCAACTATACTGAAGAAGTCTAGTCAAACATTCTTTTGACTTTGATAAAAGATAGGAGAATGACATGACAAAAGAATTGATTCACGAATTTTCACAAGTTCACGCAGAACCAGTATGGTTGGCTGATCTCCGTCAGCAGGCTTTTGACCAAATTGATCAATTGGACTTGCCAGTTATTGAGCGGGTCAAATTTCACCGCTGGAATCTGGGTGATGGCTATATTTCTGACAGCGAGCCTTTGACCAGTGTGCCAGATTTCACGGCTCTTGGAGACAATCTCAAGTTTATCCAAATGGGAACCCAAACTGTCCTTGAGCAATTGCCAGCTGATTTGGCAGAGCAAGGTGTGGTCTTCACTGATTTCCACACTGCTTTGGAAGAAATTCCAGAGCTGGTGGAGCAGCATTTCATGTCCGCAGTCAAGTATGACGAGGACAAATTAGCGGCTTACCATACGGCCTATTTCAACAGCGGTGCGGTTCTTTATGTGCCGGACAATGTTGAGATTGACCAGCCGATTGAAGGAATTTTTTATCAGGACAGCGAAAGCGATGTTCCTTTTAACAAGCATATTTTGATTATCGCAGGCAAGCATTCCAAGGTTAACTACTTGGAACGCTTGGAAACTTACGGCGAGGGCTCTGTTCCAGCGACTGCCAATATCACCGTTGAAGTCATTGCCCAGGCTGGAGCTCAGATTAAGTTTTCAGCCATTGACCGCCTAGGCGAAAATGTAACGGCTTATATCAGCCGTCGCGGTAAGCTGGATAATGATGCCATGATTGACTGGGCTGTCGGCGTTATGAACGAAGGCAATGTCGTGGCTGACTTTGATAGCGACCTTTACGGTAATGGAAGCCATGCGGATATGAAAGTAGTGGCGCTCTCCAGCGGTAAGCAGGTTCAGGGAATTGATACCCGCGTAACTAACTATGGTTGCAACTCTATCGGAAATATCCTGCAGCACGGGGTTATCCTGGAAAAAGGGACCTTGACTTTCAATGGTATCGGTCATATTATTAAAGGAGCTAAGGGTGCTGATGCCCAGCAGGAAAGTCGGGTTCTCATGCTGTCTGACCAGGCTCGTTCAGATGCCAATCCCATCCTCTTGATTGATGAAAACGATGTGACAGCTGGTCACGCGGCTTCAATTGGCCAGGTAGATCCAGAAGATATGTACTACCTCATGAGTCGGGGTCTGGATAAGGCGACGGCTGAACGCTTGGTTGTGCGCGGCTTCTTAGGCTCAGTGATTGTGGAAATTCCTGTCAAGGAAGTCCGTGATGAAATGATTGAAAATATCGATATTATTCTCGCAAAAAGATAAAAAGCTGGGCCTTGTCCCACGTAAGTAGATAGGAGTCTTCATGTCTGGATTTAATGCAGAAGTAATCAAGCAAGATTTTCCCATTTTGGACCAAATTGTCAATGATGAGCCTTTGGTTTATTTGGACAATGCGGCGACAACCCAGAAACCCAAGCAGGTGCTGGCAGCTATTGGAAACTACTATCTTAGAGACAATGCCAACGTCCACCGCGGTGTGCATACGCTAGCTGAGCGGGCAACTGCAGCCTATGAAGCAGCCAGAGAAAGAGTTTGCTCTTTTATCAATGCGGCCTCTAGCAGAGAGGTTCTCTTTACACGAGGAACTACGACGGGGCTTAACTGGGTGGCTCAGTTTGTGTCTGAAAGGCTGCAGCCTGGTGACGAAGTGATGATTTCCATCATGGAGCACCATTCCAATGTTATTCCTTGGCAAGAAGCTTGTAGGAAGACTGGAGCCAAGCTGGTCTATGTCTATCTCAAGGACGGTGCTCTGGATATGGAAGATTTCCGTGCCAAGCTCAACGAGCGGACAAAATTTGTTTCTCTGGCTCATGCTTCCAATGTCCTCGGGGTCATCAATCCCATCAAGGAGATTGCCCAACTGGTTCATCAGCAAGGGGCACTTTTGGTGGTGGATGGGGCTCAGTCTATTCCCCATATGAAGATTGATGTGCAGGATTTGGATGTGGACTTCTTCGCCTTTTCGGGGCATAAGATGGCAGGCCCGACTGGTATAGGGGTTCTCTATGGCAAGGAAGAACTGCTAGAGCAGATGTCTCCAGTTGAGTTCGGCGGCGAAATGATTGATTTCGTCTATGAACAGGAAGCGACTTGGAAGGAGCTGCCTTGGAAGTTTGAGGCCGGAACGCCGAATATGGCAGGAGCAATCGGTCTTGCGGCAGCCATTGATTATTTGGAAGAGCTGGGAATGGATGCCATTGCCCAGCATGAGCAGGACCTGATTGCCTACATATTTCCTAAGCTGCAAGCTGTGGAAGGCTTGACCATTTATGGCTCTCAGGATTTGGCTCAGCGCTCAGGCGTGATTGCCTTTAATCTGGATGGTCTCCATCCGCATGATGTCGCGACGGCTCTGGACTACGAAGGAGTGGCTGTTCGGGCGGGTCACCATTGTGCTCAGCCCCTGCTCAGCTATCTGCAGGTACCAGCGACTGTGCGGGCCAGCTTTTACATCTACAATACCTATGCGGAGTGTGACAAGCTGGTAGATGCTTTAGAAAAGACAAAGGAGTTTTTCAATGGCGCTTTCTAAGTTAGACAGCCTTTACAAGGCGGTTGTGACCGACCACTCGGCTCACCCCCATCATCATGGGAAACTAGGAGATGTGGAGCAAATAGTTCTCAATAACCCGACCTGTGGCGATGTTATCAGCCTGTTTGTCAAGTTTAATGCGGAAAATCAGGTTGAGGATATTGCCTTTGTGAATTCTGGCTGTACCATCTCAACGGCTTCGGCCAGCATGATGACGGATGCGGTTCTGGGAAAGACAAAAGAGCAGGCACTGGAATTAGCAGAGGTCTTCTCGCAGATGGTTCAGGGCCAAGAAGACAGTCGCCAGAAAGAATTGGGAGATGCCGCTTTCTTAGCTGGTGTTGCCAAATTCCCGCAGCGGATTAAGTGTGCGACCTTGGGTTGGAATGCCCTCAAGCGAGCAATTGAAGAAGATAAAAAGTAAGAATGTGAAAGGAAATTATGTCAGAAGAAAGAGTAGAACCAAAACCGATTGATCTCGGTGAGTACAAGTTTGGTTTCCATGACGATGTTGAACCTGTTCTCTCGACAGGGAAAGGGCTGAATGAAGCGGTCATTCGTGAGCTTTCTGCAGCCAAGAATGAACCAGAGTGGATGCTGGATTTCCGCCTCAAATCCTACGAGGCTTTCAAGAAGATGCCTATGCAGACTTGGGGGCCGGATTTGTCAGAAATTAATTTTGACGACTTGATTTATTACCAAAAGGCCTCTGATAAGCCTGCTAGAAGCTGGGATGAAGTGCCTGAGAAGATCAAGGAAACCTTTGAGAAGATTGGGATCCCAGAAGCGGAGAGAGCTTATCTCGCTGGTGCGGCGGCCCAGTATGAGTCCGAAGTGGTCTACCACAATATGAAAGAAGAGTTCCAAAAACTAGGAATCGTCTTTACGGATACAGACTCAGCTCTTAAGGAATACCCAGAGCTTTTCAAGCAGTATTTTGCTAAGTTAGTTCCGCCGACAGACAACAAGTTGGCTGCCCTTAACTCTGCAGTTTGGTCTGGTGGTACCTTTATCTATGTGCCAAAAGGTGTCAAGGTAGACATTCCGCTTCAAACCTACTTCCGTATCAACAATGAAAATTCCGGTCAATTTGAACGCACCTTGATTATCGTTGATGAGGGAGCAAGTGTTCACTACGTAGAAGGGTGTACAGCGCCTACTTATTCAAGCAACAGCTTACATGCGGCTATTGTCGAAATCTTTGCCCTTGACGGTGCCTATATGCGCTATACGACGATTCAAAACTGGTCAGATAATGTCTACAACCTTGTAACCAAACGAGCGCGGGCTATGAAAGATGCGACAGTTGAGTGGATTGATGGAAACTTGGGTGCCAAAACAACCATGAAGTACCCATCTGTTTACCTTGATGGAGAAGGGGCGCGTGGAACCATGCTTTCTATCGCCTTTGCCAATGCTGGCCAGCACCAGGATACAGGGGCTAAGATGATTCACAATGCGCCACACACCAGCTCGTCTATCGTGTCTAAATCCATCGCTAAAGGTGGAGGAAAAGTTGACTACCGTGGCCAAGTGACCTTTGCTCGCAATTCTAAGAAATCTGTCAGCCATATCGAATGTGACACCATTATTATGGATGATTTATCTGCTTCAGATACCATTCCATTTAATGAAATCCACAACTCACAGGTAGCTTTGGAGCATGAAGCTAAGGTTTCTAAGATTTCCGAAGAGCAGCTCTACTACCTCATGAGCCGTGGCTTGTCAGAATCCGAAGCGACTGAAATGATTGTCATGGGCTTTGTTGAGCCATTCACCAAAGAACTGCCAATGGAATACGCTGTTGAGCTTAACCGTCTCATCAGCTATGAAATGGAAGGGTCAGTCGGATAAAAGCTTTGGCATCTCTATAGATGAATGGTTGGAGAAGGTCTTGTCTACCTTTGGCTGGCCATCTAATACTCTGTGTGTCTGACTGGTAGTAGTTAGGTGAACAAGGAATTTACACAAATGCTATTTGGAGGATAAAATGGGTATTTTAAAACGTTTATTTGGCAAAATAGAAGAAGTAAATAAAGGTGAGGCTGCTTTAGAAGAGCTAGATCAAGCTTGGACGATCAATCTGGAAGAAGAGTCCAATGACTTCTGGTTTCAAATGGAACAGAATCTTTTGATCAATGCTATCAAAGCAGCAGGCGGACTGGACAAAGTGGAGCGTGCTTTCGTTCTTGCCAATTTTAAGCAAGGCCAAGAAACCTTTGAACTGTTTTATCAAGTAGCTGGGCAACTCGTGTCATATAGAGAAATGGATGATGAAGTTGTGCAAAAATTGGAGAAGCAGTTACTTCCTCAAGCTCCAGAAGTAGCCAAGGCAGTGAACTCGGAGTTTCAGGCTGCGGGTGTTCCCTTGATTGATTATGCGATGCTTCAGTTTGAAACGCAGACAACAGCTTGGTTTGGACGCAAAATCAGGACAGATTCACCAGTGTCAAGTCTCAGCTTCCAAGAGCTAGTGGCTGGTTGGCGAGCTGTGCTGGAAGAAGCTATTCCTAATCATCCCCTTGATAGCGATACTGCTTTACCTTATTTTGAAGGATAAGATGTCAGCAGCGATTTAGTGTCTTCCCTGTTTGAAAGAGGAAGTTTTCGAAAAGCTGCTAAAGGACCTTAAAAAAGAAGAGCTGATTTTAAGCTCTTCTTTTTAATTATTCTTTTATAACTTCTCATTGACAAAGCGGATAAAATCGTTCCACCAGACTTTGAAAATGATAGCTTTTTCAACCTTTTTTTCTGTAATCATAGAAATAGAAGTTTTCTTATTTTCGATGTAGCCCTGGCCGATTGGCTCAGAATCTGTATAAGTGAGGGTGCCCACTACACTACCCTTTTTCAAGGGCGCCTGCAGTTCCTGTGGACTTGGAGTAAAGGTGACTTTATGTTCAGCCTGATTGGCTATCCGTTCTAGGATTACTAAGTCCTCACTAGCAACTGCAGCGACCTTATCCTCTTGACTGTCTCTAACAGCTACTTGAGAGTTATTGTATCTTTCCCCTTTTTTGACCAAGACCGTCGGAGAAAAATTTTGCGTAACGTAGGTCATTAGGCTAGATGTAACGCCAAAACGGGTATTAGGGTCGTTATCTTCCTGTGCGACCCCTAAAACGACTGTGATCAATCGCATCCCTTTTTCACTTGTCACACCGACAAATGAAACACCATTCTGCTCAGATCCTCCTGTCTTCAACCCCTTCACTCCTGTCCGAAAACTAGGAGAGCCTTCCAACATTAAATTGGGATTTTCTAGTTGGATTCCTGCAAAATTTACATGAGATTTGGAAGTGATGCCAAGGACTTCTGGGTAGTCATCAATCAGATGTGAAGCAATCACGGCTATATCATAAGCACTGAACTTATTGATAGTTTCTTGTTTTTTCTTGCTTTTAGAATTCTCTGCGGACTCCCCTTCGGTATTGGTAGTTTCTAGCGAACCATCTAGTAAACGAATATCTGTACCAGTAGCATTTACAATGGTTGCATCAGAAATATTCCATTCCTTGAGTTTGGCTTTCATCATTTTGACAAAATTTTCCTCACTTCCACCAACTTTTTCTGCCAGAGCGATGGTAGCGCTGTTGGCGCTTGCTAAAAGAGAAGCATTTAGCAAGTCCTTTACCTTGTAGCGTCGCGCTTCCAGAGGCAGGTTCGCGATAGCTGGATTTACTGTCAGCTGGTAAGCATAATCAGAAATATCAACCTCAGTTTCTAGGCTTAGTTTGCCATCAGCAATGGCTTCGTAAACCAGATAAACAGTCAAAATGTTAGTAATAGCACCGACTTCTAGTGGGCTTGTAGCCTCCTTTTCATAGAGGATTTTTCCTGAGTTTGCATCGACAGCAATGGCGCTTTTAGCGGCAATTTCATAGTCATCTGCCAGAACAGGCTTGGCAATCAGACCAAAGAATAGCAGTAGGAATACAAAAAATTTTTTCATTTCTTTCCCCTAGATTAGTAATAAATCTATTGTAACATAAAAAAGCCGATATTTTTGATAATCCTATTCAAGAATCCTTGTAAAATATTGAACAAATTTTTATTTATAAGATTTTCTGCATGTTTATGAAAATATATGAAAATGCATAGAAATTTTCCTATATTTTGTTTCAATAAAAATAAGAAAAATGCATAGAAATTTAAATTTTTCTAAAATAAGACTTGTATTTGTCTAGAAATGATGTATAATAATACATAATCTAAAGAAGGAGATTTGCTCATGAAAAAATCTAAATGGTTGGCTATTACTGGTTTGGTTGCAGCATCAGCGCTATTCTTAGCTGCTTGTGGCAAGTCAAGCACCAGCTCGGCAAAGACATATTCTTATGTCTATAATACAGATCCAGATACATTGGATTATGTAAACTCCAATCGCTCCTCCACTTCTGACGTTATTGCCAATTTGGTCGACGGTCTTTTAGAAAATGATCAATATGGTAATCTTATCCCTTCATTGGCTGAAGACTGGACTGTGTCTAAAGATGGCCTAACTTATACTTATAAGTTGCGTAAGGACGCTAAATGGTACACAGCAGAAGGTGAAGAATATGCTGCTGTCAAGGCACAAGACTTTGTAACAGGGCTCAAGCACGCTGCAGATGAAAAATCGGAAGCATTACCAATCGTGCAAAACTCTATCAAGGGATTAGATGCTTATATCAAAGGAGAAAGCAATGATTTCTCTACTGTAGGTGTCAAGGCAATCGACGACTATACAGTTCAATACACTCTGAATCAGCCAGAAAGCTACTGGAATTCTAAGACAACGATGGGCATTCTCTTCCCAATTAACGAAGAATTTCTAAAGAAAGAAGGCAAGGACTTTGGTACCGTGAAACCTTCCGGTATCCTCTACAATGGTCCATATGTATTAAAGTCATTTACTTCTAAGTCTGTTATCGAATATTCTAAAAACCAAAACTATTGGGACAAGGACAATGTGAAGATCGAAGATGTCAAGTTGACTTACTACGATGGTTCTGACCAAGAGTCATTGATCCGTAACTTTACTGATGGTGCTTACACGCAAGCTCGTCTCTATCCGACTAGCTCAAACTACGCATCAGTAGAAAAGAAATACAAAGACAACATCATCTTTACTCCACAAAACTCAACTAGCTATTTCTATGCCTTTAACTTGAATCGTCAGGCTTATAGCCACACTTCTAAGACAGATGCCCAAAAAGCTGCCAGCAAAGAAGCGATTCAAAATAAGGACTTCCGCCAAGCAATCAACTTTGCTTTTGACCGTAAATCCTTTGGTGCCCAGATGAATGGTAATGAAGGAGCAACGAAAATTATCAGAAGCTTGCTTGTGCCTCCTAGTTTTGTGCAAGTAGATGGCAAGGACTTCTCAGATGTCGTTGAATCACAACTGTCTTCTTATGGGGATGAATGGCAAGGTGTCAAATTAGCTGATGCTCAAGACAGCATTTACAACCCAGATAAGGCCAAGGCAGAATTTGCTAAAGCAAAAGAAGCTTTGCAAGCACAGGGAGTTGAATTCCCGATTCATCTAGATGTACCAGTTGACCAGACAGATAAAATCATGGTGCAGCGGACCAATTCCTTCAAACAATCTGTTGAGGCAGCTCTAGGCCAAGAAAACGTTGTGATTGACGTGCACCAAATGTCATCAGACGATTTTGATAACTCTACTTACTTCGCAGAAACAGCTGCCCAAAAGGACTATGACCTCAATATGTCTGGTTGGTCAGCAGACTACCAAGATCCAGTGACTTATCTGAATATCTTTAACCCAGAAACAGGGGATATCTTGGACAATATTGGTCTGACAAAAGGCCAAAACCAAGACCTTGCTTCTAAGGTTGGTTTAACGGACTACAAAGCGCTTTTGGATCAGGCAGATGCAGAAAAGCAAGATACCAATGCTCGCTATACGAAATATGCGGCAGCGCAGGCTTGGTTAACAGATAGTTCTATTGTGATCCCATCTATTTCTGCAGGCGCTTCACCAATGGTTCAAAAAGTTGTACCATTTACCAAAGCCTACTCTTATGTAGGTATCAAGGGCGATACATATGTATTTAAGGGAATGGAGCTTCAAGATAAGGTTCTGACAGTAGCTGATTATCAAAAAGCTTTGAAAAAATGGGAAAAAGAAAAAGAAGAATCAACTAAAAAAGCTCAAGAAGAGTTAGCAAGTCACGTTAAGTAAAAGAAAAGGAGAGTGGGACAGAAATCGGTAATTGGTTAGAATTCGATTTCGTCGTCCCACCTCCGCACAGTTGAGTAGGGCTGTAAAAGCTGATGAAATCAGCGTAGTAGAGCCCACTCAACCACTGCGTCTTGCTCGACAATCCAAAGACAATTGAGAGGCTAGGACTTTTGTCCCAGCCTCTTTTTAAAGTAGAAAATCCTATATTTCGTTTCTCTTTCTGAACTGTTGGATTTCTCCTCAACTAGAATAAGAAAAAGTCCGATTTGTTTCGGACCTTTCATTGTTTATTTTGGTGCGATGACTTCCAAGCCACCCATGTAGGGACGTAGGACTTCAGGAATAGTTACAGAGCCATCTTCGTTTTGGTAATTTTCTAAGATAGCAGCGACTGTACGTCCGACAGCCAGTCCAGATCCATTGAGAGTGTGGAGGAGTTTGACCTTGCCATCTGCTTCGTCACGGTAGCGGATTTGGGCACGACGAGCTTGGAAATCTTCTGTGTTAGAGCAGCTAGAGATTTCACGGTAGGTGTTCTGAGCTGGAATCCAGACTTCCAAGTCGTAGGTTTTAGCAGCTGAGAAGCCCATGTCGCCAGTAGAAAGAGCAACGACACGGTAAGGCAGATTGAGCTTTTGCAGGATGTTTTCTGCATTGGCAGTCATCTTTTCCAGCTCTTCATAAGATTCTTCTGGCTTGGCAAATTTTACCATTTCGACCTTATGGAATTGGTGCAGGCGGATCAAACCGCGTGTGTCACGACCAGCAGAACCAGCTTCAGAGCGGAAAGATGGGCTCATAGCTGTGAAGTAGATTGGCAATTCCTTGCCATCTAAAATTTCATCTCGATAGTAGTTGGTCAGCGGAACTTCCGCAGTTGGAATCAGAACGAAATTGGTATCGCTTAGCTCAAAGGTATCTTCTTTGAACTTAGGATATTGTCCAGTACCAAACATAGAGTCATGGTTGACCATATAGGGAGTGATGACCTCTGTGTAGCCTTCTTTGCCATGCTCATCCAGCATGAAGTTGTAGATGGCGCGTTCCAAACGGGCACCCAAGCCCTTGTAGAAGAGGAAGCGGGCTCCAGTAACTTTTGCGCCACGTTCCCAGTCCAGGATATCCAAGTCTTCGCCCAAATCCCAGTGAGCCTTAGCTTCAAAGTCAAATTGGCGAGGTGTACCCCAGCGGCGGACTTCTACATTGTCATCCTCGTCTGCTCCGACTGGTACACTATCGTGTGGAATATTTGGCAGGGTTGTGGTGAACTCGGTCAATTTCGCATCCAATTCAGCTAAAGTAGCATCCAAATCCTTGACTTGGGCAGATAGTTTTTGCATGGCTGCAATCTTGTCATCTGCATTTTCTTTGTTGCGCTTGGCTTGGGCAATCTCTGCAGAAACGGTGTTGCGTTCTGCTTTGAGGTTTTCTACTTTCACCAGCAAATCACGTCGCTGCTCATCAATTTCCTTCATTTGATTGAGCACATCAGCTGCTACGCCACGGGTAGCTAATTTCTCTGCGACAGCATCAAAGTCTGTCCGAATACGTTTTAAATCTAACATAAAACCTCCAAAAAATAAAAGCACACCGAGGAAACTGTTGGAGCGGCTAGGCCGCGGTTCCATCCAACTTCACAGGTGTGCACTTGATTATGTATGTAGTTGTCTTACAACGGTAGAATTTCACACTAGGCTCCTATCTGCTCGCAGCACCCGCAGACTTTCTGAAAGAAGCGATAGTCTTACTTATCCGTTTCCTAGATTATACAGGATTTTCTATTTTTTTGCAAATAGATTTTTAAAGAATTGGCCAATTGTTTGGATCAAGGTAGGCAATTTGACAACTTTCTCATTTCCGATATGTTGCCGTGCAATTTTGAGAATCTTTCCAGTGTCCTTGGAGGCAAAGAGAAACTTGCCCTTGTCTGTAAAGACTTCAAAATGACGACTGACATTTTTCCCAGAGACATTGGCACCGATCTGCTGGATGCTAGACCAAGGTAGCTGGATATAGTCTTCTACATTAGCATCAGCGTAGAATTCCAGCGCAACATCACCAACTAAAAACTTCCCAACCTTGCCACCTAAACCCAGATAGGAAACCCCTGTCGTTTGAAATTCAATCGATTTATTTTGCGATTGCGCCATAGAACATCTCCCTTTTAAATACTATAGCTATTATACCATAATAAAAAGAAGGCCGAAACCTTCTTTTTGCCTACATCAAACCAATAAGACGGGCAACGATACCAACAACGAAAAGTCCGATGATGATTGTGATTGGAGAAACTTTCTTCTTAAGCAACCACATGCAGAGGAAGGTAAGGAGAAGTCCCATCAAACCTGGAATCAAAGAGTTAATTTGTCCTTGAAGGGTATTTGCTTTTTCAGGAGTCAAGCTCAATCCGCCTGCAACATCACCCAAGATTTTTTGAAGTTGCTCGCCAGTTACGGCACCTTTAGGGAAGTTGATGTAAGCTCCCTCAGAGAGTTTTGTAGATGGCAATTGAAGCGCGAAGCTAACGTTTACCCAGCGTGCTACCAAAACAGCCAAGATAAACATACCCAGGATTGAAGCACCTTTAGTGATGTCTTGAAGGATACCACCAGACATGTCTTTAGTGATTTCAGAACCAGCCTTGTAACCCAATTCTTGAGTGTACCACAAGAAGGCCATACGGATTGCATTCCAAAGAACGAAGAAGAGGAGTGGACCGATGATATTTCCTGACAGAGCAAGAGATGCACCGAGTGCTCCAAGGATCGGACGAACTGTGAACCAGAAGACAGGGTCACCGATACCAGCCAAAGGTCCCATCATACCGATTTTAACCCCTTGGATAGCTGCATCGTCAATTTCTGCACCGTTTGCTTTTTCTTCTTCAAGGGCGAGTGTTACACCGATGATTGGAGCAGCAACGTATGGGTGAGTATTGAAGAATTCCAAGTGACGCTCAAGAGCAGCAGCTTGATCTTCTTTTTTAGTGTAAAGTTTCTTGAGAGCTGGAATTAAAGAATAAGCCCAACCCAAGTTTTGCATACGTTCATAGTTCCAAGAACCTTGCAAGAAAGTAGAACGCCACCAAACTTTTTGACGGTCTGATTTAGATAATTGAATTTTTTCAGTCATGATATAGCAGCTCCTTTCTTAGTAGTCTTCTAGGATATCGCCGATTGGGTCGTTAGATGTAGCAGAACCGCCACCACCGTTTCCGCCTTTCTTAGAAAGGTTGAGGTAGATAAGGGCGATTGCTACACCGATAGCACCGAGAGCAATCAAAGTCAATTGGCTAACAGCAGCAAGAGCAAAACCGATAGCAAAGAATGGCCATACTTCGCGAGTTGCCATCATGTTGATAACCATAGCGTAACCAACGGCAACAACCATTCCCCCGCCGACAGCCATACCGCCTGCCAACCAATCAGGCATCATAGCAAGCAATTTTTGCACTGCTTCTGCAGGGATAGCAAGAAGAAGGGCTGCAGGGATAGCGATACGAAGGCCCTGGAGAAGGAGAGCTACAAAGTGCGCGCGTTCAACGCTAGCAAAGTCGCCTTTTTTAGCAGCAGAGTCTGCAGCGTGAACCAAGGCAACAGAGATAGTACGCACAATCATAGTAAGGAAGAGACCAGCTACGGCAAGAGGAATCGCGATTGTAGTTGCAACTGTGATACCTTTGTCAGTGAAATCTCCACCTTGAACCATGATGATAGCAGCAGCAACTGAAGCCAAGGCAGCGTCAGGAGCAACGGCAGCACCGATGTTAGCCCAACCAAGAGCGATCATTTGAAGAGATCCGCCAAGGATAACACCAGCAGTTAAGTTACCAGTTACAAGACCGATCAAGGTACATGCAACCAATGGTTGGTGGAATTGGAATTGGTCCAAGATACCTTCAAGACCAGCTAGGAAGGCAACAAAGACTACTAAAACCATAGAAATAATAGACATGTTTTAAATCCTTTCATAATAATATGAGAGCGAAACGTTTCAGATTATTGAACGTTGGCTTTGTTAATTAAGTCAAACAAATCTTTCTTAGAATCATTTGGTACTTTACGTACGTCGAATTCAACTCCGAGATCACGCAATTTTTCGTAAGTAGCCACGTCGTCCTTGTCCATTGACAGAACGTTGTTGACCATTGTCTTACCAGTTGAGTGAGCCATTGAGCCGACGTTGAGAGTCTTGATTGGCACACCGCCTTCGATAGCGCGTAGGGCATCTTGCGGAGTTTCAAATAAGATAAGAGCGTGCGTATTACCAAAGCGTGGATCTTTTGAAACAGCAATCAGCTTATCAATTGGGACAACGTTTGCTTTAACATTACCAGGTGCAGCTTGTTTGATGAGCTCTTTACGAAGTTCATCCTTAGCTACAGAGTCAGAAGCAACGATAATACGGTCTGCTTTTGAATCTGGAGTCCAAGCTGTCGCAACTTGTCCATGCAACAAACGTGTATCGATACGAGCAAGGTTGATTTTGAGTTTGCCGTCTCCGATAACAGTTCCTTCTGGGATAGCTGCTTGAGCAACTGGTGCAGCAGCAGGAGCAGGAGCAGCGCTTTCTAGGACTGGATTTAGCTCTTCTGGAAGTGCTTTTACGCCTTCCTTAGCTTCCTTAATAATGTTTGCAACGACAGCATCTACGCCAGCGTTTGCATCCATCATGCGCTCTGTGTAGGCTTGAATTAGCATAGGCAGGTTCAAACCTGTAATAATTGCGAACTTGCGGTCTGGATTTTCACCCATGACACGGCTAGCTTGGTTAAATGGAGACCCGCTCCAAAGGTCAGCCAAGACCAATACCTCATCGTTCGCATCAAACGAAGCCACAGCGTCATTGAATTTTGCATACAGATCATCAGGACCTTCGTTTGGCATGAAAGTTACAACTTGAACTTTTTCTTGCTCACCAAAAATCATAGAACCTGACTGATGAATGCCGGCAGCAAATTCACCGTGGCTGGCAATAATGATTCCAATACTCATTATTGTTTTTCCTCCTTATAAAATGTTTGACTTAAGTTTAAGAAAACTTTAAGGCTAACTATTATTATAAAACGTTTTCATGAAAAATGCAAGTACCTGAATCGAAGCGACAATTATTTTCAAATTCTATTTCCCTTGAAAAACGCTGTTGTATCAGTCTTTTTTTATCTTTCCTTCTCACTAAATAATTAGATGAAGATTAGATCGGTAGTATAAATAGGTTAATATATGAAAGTGGATGAAAATTTCTATGAAAATACTTATCTGATAAATTGATAGAAAGTAAATTTATATAGGAAGAATTTATAGCTGAAGTCCAAGAAGTATTTTACAAATCATCTATTTTCTGCTATAATCTTTTACAGAGAGAATTCTCATTGTCTACTTTTTAGCGAGTCTGGGTTGGTGGGAGCCAGATAGGGAAGCAGTGCAGATGGCGCTTTCGGTTAGCATTTTTAAACGTAATGAAGTAATAAATTAGGGTGGAACCGCGTCTTGACGCCCCTAGGTAAAATAGCCTAGGACTGTCGGATGTGGTTCTTTTGCTTGCTCAAACAGAACAGAGGATGAGCCTAGCGCTAGAAATAAAAATAAAGGAGTAACAAATGTCTAAAAAATTGACTTTTCAAGAAATTATCTTGACTTTACAGCAGTTCTGGAATGACCAGGGCTGTATGCTCATGCAGGCTTATGATAATGAGAAGGGAGCGGGAACGATGAGCCCCTACACCTTCCTGCGTGCCATTGGTCCTGAACCATGGAATGCGGCCTATGTAGAGCCGTCTCGTCGGCCAGCAGATGGTCGTTATGGGG